>Ga0206943_1152_pt1 | contig 17232 bp, 8 predicted proteins | sample Alteio_BWOrgHeat_7_FD_153243 | JGI IMG/M metagenome (GOLD analysis project Ga0206943, IMG submission 153243) | Enriched cells from forest soil in Barre Woods Harvard Forest LTER site, Petersham, Massachusetts, United States -... | ecosystem: Environmental > Terrestrial > Soil > Temperate forest > O... | reverse complement strand
AGGTTTGCTATATAATTCAACGTATCAGTTAGGGTTTGATAGCTATGTGTGGCTACAAAATCACGTACCAACAATTCATAAACCACCAGGTTTTTGGGGTTAGGGCGTGTAAAGCTGGGTATCTTCCAGGTATATGGTGTTGGGCTGGCCTGGAACGTGCTCACAATGCCTGTTTGTCCGGCCGGATAAGCTTTTAAATTTGGATATACACTTGCCGGGATGTACGGGTCATTCGCCGGATCTAATATTTCCGTAGTGTATGGGTCGGCTACTTTTAACGAGCCATCAATAAGGTATTGATAAGCATATTCGTTAGTAGGCGTAATATTATCAATTTGTACCCACCAGCGTGTACCGTCGGGGGTTTCGTTCATGGCGGTAGGCTGCCAGTTATTAAACTCGCCTATAACACTAACCGAATTTTTGCCTGGCGCATATAAATTAAATATAACCGATGTGCCCGAGTTAATATAGGTAACCCCATCGACCGCGCCCGCAGGCAATGCTTTACCATTGGGTATAGTTGTGGTGCCACCACCGCCGCCGCCGTTATTATCATTTGCACTTTGCTTTTTACAGGCCATGCCTGATATGAGCAGTGTTGTTGCCAGTAAATAAAAAATCCTTTTCATTGGTTTAATTGATTAATAACCTGTACATCCGAAAAACTCACTTCCTCCTCTGTTTGTACATACATTACAGATACGGCCGCGCAAAACATAAATACGCCCGCCAGCACAATAGCATATATAGCCTGACCGCCAAACATATTTTTAACTATCCATCCGCCAAAAAAGCCATTAATTATTTGTGGAAAGGTGATAAAGAAATTAAAAATACCTATGTAAACCCCCATTTTTTTAGCTGGGATAGAGCCGCTTAATATGGCATAAGGCATGGCTAAAATACTGCCCCAGGCCAAACCTATACCCACCATAGAAAGGATAAGCATATTAGGGTTGGTGACAAAAAATATGGATAACAAACCTATGCAACCCGCCATCAATGAAATGGCGTGAGTTATTTTACGACTTGTTAAACGGGCTATAACCGGCAGAAAAAACAGCGCATATATTGCCGAGACGCCATTGTATGTTGCGAATAACACACCAACCCACTTACCAGCTTGTGCAAATGTTTTAGATGACGTATCACTGGGTGCAACATGGTAAATATGTTGAGCTACCGCTGGAGACATAAAAACCCACATTGAAAATAATGCAAACCAAGAGAAAAATTGTACTAAACCCAATTGCTTCATGGTTTTTGGCATCTTCCTAAAATCAGAAAATATGACCCGCATTCCTTTTGATTTTTCTTCAGGTTCGGCGTGGTAGAACTTTTCGTATTCTGATGGGGGATATTCCTTTGTTTTAAATATCGTCCATAATAAACTTGTTATTAAAATAAAAGCACCTACATAAAACGAATACGTAATATTCTGCGGAATTTGTCCCTTAGGCGCAGTTTCTGAAAAATAATTTGAAAACAAATAAGGCAATAACGACCCTCCTACTGCTCCTACACCAATTAAAGCAGTTTGTACAGAGAAACCAAGCCCGCGTTGGCTATCCGATAAGTTATCGGCTACCAATGCCCTAAATGGCTCCATTGCTACGTTAAACGAAGCGTCCATGATCATCAATACGCCTGCTCCCATTAATACTGGTGGTAAAAACAGTAACAATGATGCATTGGGCATAAAAATTAATGCTATGGCTGACAAAATGCCTCCACTTAAAAAATAAGGTTTGCGCCTGCCCAAACGGCCCCATGTTTTATCGCTGTAATAGCCTATAATGGGTTGTACGATGATTCCTGTTATAGGCGCAGCCAGCCAAAAAAGCGACAGGTGCTCCACATCTGCCCCAAATATCTGTAGCATATGCGATGCATTGCTATTTTGCAAGGCGAAGCCAAACTGGATACCCAGGAAGCCAAAGCTCATATTAAATATTTGCCAAAAGGTCAGCTTTGGTCTTTCTAATACTTTTTTCATTAACTGGTTCCTATTTTTTCAATTCTAAAACTAAAGTGGTTTTTGCCGCCACTTTTATATTTTTAATATCATCAACCGGGTTGCCGGTTATAACATCAACAGCTTTGGTAAACCCTGCCATACGTTCATTAAACCTGTCGGTATTCAAGTCTTTGGCATCGCCTTCGTTGCTGTTGTATATGATCATCACCGTTTTTTGCGCATCGTACCTGAAATACACATATACGCCTTTTTGAGGTATAAATTGCATCAGTTTGCCTGTTTGCAAAGCGGTTGTATTTTTACGATAGTTAGCCAGGGTCCGCACATAGCTAAAGGCCTCATTTTCTTTAGCCGTACGTCCCCTGGCAATAAATTTGTTTGATTTATCACCGGGCCATCCGCCGGGAAAATCTTCACGTACCAAACCATCAGGGTTTGAATAATTTTTCATTAACAGCTCATCGCCGTAATACATTTGCGGTATGCCGCGCATGGTGAGCAACATAGCCATGCCCGATTTAAATTTTGTAAAGTCTTCATTAACTACTGATAAAAACCGGCTCATGTCATGGTTATCCAAAAACACCACATTGCGGGTAGCATCCTGGTACATAAAATCCTGCGCCACTATGGCGTATAAGCGGTTAACACCGTCTGTCCAGCCTTCTTTTCCGTTAAGCGCCTCGGTAATACCTTCCTTCATCTGCGAATCGGTTACGCCGGGCAATTGGGTATCAAAACCACGATTAACCGTGTTGCCCTGTGTAAAATACGCCTGGTTAGCTACCGACCATACCAGCGTTTCGCCAAAAATTGATAAGTGCGGGAATTCGGCTTTCACTTTTCTTGCCCAGTCGGCCATGTATTCGGGGTCGTTATATGGGTAGGTATCCAGCCTGAAACCATCAACACCGGCATACTCCACCCACCATATATGGTTTTGGGTTAAAAAGTTTTGTACGTAAGGGTTGTTTTCGTTCATATCCGCCATGCGCTTGTCAAACCAGCCGTCCAGCATAATTTTCCGGTCCATTGGCGAGGCATGAGGGTCCATAACCGCGGCATCCCTAAAGTTTGACTTGGTATATTTTGGCCATTGGTGTACCCAGCTTTTCATCGGCATATCCTGAATGGTATAGCCTTCGGTGCCGGCGTGGTTGTGAACCAGGTCCATCACCACTTTTAAACCCATGCTATGGCTTTTTTCTACAAACTTTTTATACAGGTCGTTGGTGCCATAGCGGGCATCTACCTTATAATGATCAGTAACGGCGTAACCATGGTATGACGCGCTTGGCTCATCATTTTCAACCGCCGGCGTAAGCCATATAGCGGTAACACCCAGGTCTTTTAAATAATCAAGGTGGTTCATGATGCCCTGTATGTCGCCACCGTGGCGGCTGTACATTTTTTCGCGGTTAATTCCATGCTCGCGCATACCGGCAATTGAATCATTTGACGGGTCGCCGTTTGAAAAGCGATCGGGCATCAGCAGGTAGATCAGATCTTTACTGGTAACACCCTGTGCACGGTTTGCAGCATGATCGCGAGCTTTTAATTCATACTTATATTCTAAATTTTTTGCGCCGGGCCTTGCAAACGCTATGGTAAACGCGCCGGGTTTGGCTGCCGGGTATATTTCAAGATCTATAAACAAGTAGTTGGGGTTCTCCACTTTGTGTACCTGTACCAGTTTAACACCGGGATAGCCAAGTTTTACCGTGCGGTCGGCTATTTTATTGCCGTGCACAATTAGCTGGAGTTTGGGGTTTTTCATCCCAACCCACCAAAACATAGGCTCAACACGTTCAAGCGCGGGCATTTGTGCAAATACATTACCTGTAGCAAGTATAAAAAACAGGAATAAAATTGATCTTACCTTCATCACTTTATCGTTTAATAATTTATTGAAAATGTATTACTATCATTTTTTAATACCACGCTTTTTACACGCTCACCTTCAACCTGGTTGGCCGGGCCTTGCGGGTCGAACTTGGATATCGGTGTCAAAAAAGATGCAAAATCATCGTTCACCGCCGTTTGGGTACCGTTTAACTTTATAGTTGACGTAGCGTTAAAGCCATGAAGCACTATCTTTATTTTAGTGAATTTTGAACTTAATGAACCTTCGGCTTTGTCAAATACAATTTCGTTTTTAGCTGCATTATAGGTTATGGCCCTTTTGTAATATGCGCCGTTTTCATAAGCGTAGCTTTCGCCATCATCCTCATAATAAACAAAACGGTTATTAATATCGCCTTTGTATATATGTACAGTTAACGTGTCGGTAGGTTTTTGGGCAGTTGATTGCACCAGCGATTGCATAGGGATAATACTGCTCTCCTTTACATAAACCGGCAGTTTATGCATGTTAACTTCTATTATTTTTTGCTGATCGCCGTTTTGCACCTGGCCGCTGTACAGGTCATACCATTTGCCTGCCGGGAAGTATATTTTTCCGAAACTGGCATACCCTTCAAACGGCGCTACCATAAAGGCGCTGCCAAACTGGTACTGGTTTTCAAAATCGGTTTTATAAATGTTTTTATCGAACGTATAATCTATAGCCAACGACCGCATAACCGGGTGCCCGTTTTGCGTAGCCTCATAAAAGGTTGAGTATAAATAAGGCATTAATTTATAACGCAGGTTGATATAGTTACGCGCAATTTCTAAAACCTCTTCGCCGTAGGCCCAGGGTTCGGACGATTTGGTATTTACCGCGGTATGGTTACGGAAATAAGGGTTAAACGCCCCTATCTGTATCCACCTTGCATATAATGGTTGCGAAGGGTTGCCGGTAAAGCCGCCAATATCCATCCCGGTGAAAGGTACGCCGCTTAAACCTAAACTGTTTAACAACCGTACGCCCAGCAGCATGTGGCTATCTTCCGACCGGTTATCGCCTGTCCATATAGCAGTATAACGCTGCAAACCTGCATAGCCCGAACGGGTTAATATAAATGGCCGTTTGTTGAACGCTGTTTTCGCGCCTTCATAGCTGGCCCTTGCCATTTGCAGGGCATATACATCGCGGGTTTGCAGGTGCGATGCTTTTTTGCCATCATAATCAAATATGATATTATCGGGCATTTTTTGGCCCCAGGTGGCAATCTCGTTCATATCGTTCCAGATACCGCTGATGCCATCGGCACCATATTTTTTCATTTCGGTGCCCCACCAGGTACGCCCTTTAGGGTTTGTAAAATCGGGGAAGTTGCACCAGCCGGGCCAAACCTCGCCGGTATAATTGGTGCTGTCAGGGTATTTTATAAAGATGTTTTCTTTAGCGCCCCTGTCATAAACGCCATAGCCGGGTTCTACTTTTACGCCGGGATCAACAATAACAGTTAGTTTAAAGCCCATGTCCTTTAACTTATCGGTCATGGCTTTAGGGTCGGGGAAACGGCTTTTATCCCAGGTAAATACTTTATAATGATCCATGTAATGAATATCTAACGTGATACCATCCGCAGGAATTTTTTTCTCTCTTAGTGTTTGCGCTATGCGAAAAACCTCGGTTTCGGGGTAATAGCTGTAGCGGTTTTGCTGATAGCCCAGGCTCCATAGCGGGGGCATTTTCATACGGCCGGTTAGGGCGGTATAGGAGGTAATAATGTCAGCTAACTGTTTATGGTAGATGAAGTAATAGTTCATTTCGCCGCCCCTTGCGCCGAATGACGAGAAGCGGTTGTTACTTGCACCAAAGTTAAAGTCGCTTTGATAGGTATTGTCTAAAAAAATACCGTAGTTGAGGTTGTGGTGTATCCCTATATAAAAAGGGATGGTTGAATAAATGGGGTCTTGAGTGGTACTGTAGCCAAACGAATCGCTGTTCCAGTTGGTATAGCCATTGCCGCGGCGGTCAAGGTCGCCGGTTTTTTCGCCGAGGCCAATAAAGCGCTCATCCTCCTGCATTTTTTTATAGGTAGTAACCGATTCATTTACCCATGAGGTGGTTAAACCGGTTTCATCTTCATTAATAACTTCGCCAGTATTGGTATAAAAAGTAATGGCAAACGGGGCTTTATTGATAACCGCTTTTAATGAATCTGTTTGAATAGTTATTTGCCGCGTGTTTTGCGTAATGCCAGTATTGGTTTTTTGTGGCTGCGATATAACCGCGTATGAGAAATCATTAGCCAGTTGCTGTTTATCAATGCGCACCCTTATTATGTTGGCACTATAAACGGTGATGCGCGCATACGCATTATCAGTTATGATGTTAACATTTTGGCCGTTTACAGCAACCTTAATTATTTTACCTATACCCTTTACAGGGTTTTGGGCAACTGTTTTTAAGGAAACAATAGACAATAGGAATACTAAATAAAAGCAGTGCTTAAATTTCATGTGGGGTTATTATAATATAAAATGTTATCCCCTCTTAGTAAAAGAGGTGTGCGCATTGTAAAGAAAATTAATACTAACCCGGTGCTGGTGCCGGGTTAGTATTAAATGAATATTGAACAATTACTTTAGCGTATAAGTAGCTGTTACAGATGGTGTAAAACCTGCGGCTTGAGCGGTCAACGGAATTGTAAATGTAACCGTATAATTTTTGGCGGTAGCTATATTAATATTTCCACCATTATTATCTGTTGCATCAGTACCATCAGCAGGAGAAATATCACCCCAGCTATATGTCCAATCATGATTTTCCCTTATTTTAAACGCGCCTACAGTCATCGGAACAGTGGCTGTCCAGGTTGAAGTACCATCATTAATATACTTCATATCACTATCGGTAGACCACGCGCTACCCGGTGTTGAATTTCCGATCAAACTATAATAGTTTGCAAGGGCAAAACTTATAGTACCCGTATTTAAATTAAAAGTAACCAAATATTGCCCGGCCACGGTTGGCGCGTTAAGGTTATTACCGGCATCTAAAGTTACTGTAGTACTTGGGGTGCTTGTACCGCTGGTAGCATATTTATGGTCCCAGGTTTTCTTAGGCAGGATCAGGAACTGGTTGTTGCCTGCTGTGAAATTAATAATGCCTACATAAATACCATTACTTGTGGCCGAATATAAACTATCTTCCATAGGGCCAGGGTTAGCCCAGCCTTCATAAGCACCGGCAACATATAACCATGATTTTAAGTTAAACGGCGTAACGGTAAGTGCAACCACGTTTGAGTAAGTTGGTGTTACGTTTAAACTAATGGAACTTGAGATACGTACATTAACGCCTGCCGCTACTCCGCCTTTAAGGCCCAGCTTTAATAACATATTGTTAAAGTCGGCAGTGTTGTAGCCTTGTGTTAATACGCCGTTGTTTAATGCAACAGTGATGGGGTTAGCCCAATTATCGCCCGCGGCGTCAATTTGCAAGGTGTTATTTACGCCGGCAGCATAACCAAAGCTGGCTTTTGTAAATGTAAAGCTCATAACCGTTGACGAACTTGTCAAATTAGCGCTATTTAATACCAATGTAGTTGCCGAAGCGGTAAGAGCGCCACCTGCAGGTGTACCTTCAACCACAAGCACGCCATCCTTTTTACAGGAAGACAGCATAAGCAGCGCCAGGCCGCTTATACCTAAAATTTTTGTCATCAATTTTTTCATAATCCTTTATCGTTTAAATTTTATGAGGGAACCACAACCGTGGTTCCCATTAACATATTTTTAATATCCTGTGTTTTGTATAAGGTTAGGATTTGCAGTTACATCAGATGCAGGTAATGGATACAATGCGCGGAAATCAGCAATTGCTGTACCGGCAAGTACGCCACCTTTAAACGGCCATAAGTAAGTTCCGCCGGTAAACATACCAAAGCGTATCAGATCTGTACGCCTGGTTGCTTCCCAATACATTTCCTTAAATCTTTCGTTTAATACATCACTAAGGGCAAAGCTTGCTACATTACCTGTGGCGTTGCCATAAGCACGTGTACGTAATGCGTTAAAATAGGTCAAAGCTGTTGCTGCTGAGCCACCTGAGCCACCACGTGTAACAGCCTCGATATAATTAAGATATACTTCGCCTAAACGGAATAAAGGAAAATCAGTAGAACAAAATGTACTTGCACCCGGTAAGGTTGCACCGGTTGAAGTAAGGTTAGTGAATTTTGTAACCGCAAAACCCGATGTAAAAGTTGTTTCATCTGTAGTATTTTCGGTTGTTGCACCGCCGGTATAAAACATGGCACGTTTATCTGTGTTGCCACTATAGTCGCCAAATACTTTAGGCAATACCTGTAAAGTATGGTTACCAGCCCAGCCACCGCCGGGTACACCAAAGCTTGCAGGGCCTTCAGAGCCACTTACCGAACTGTTAATGATAAAGGTTGTACCGCCGTAATTTTGTGTGCTCACCAAATCATAAGCAATTGGTAAGATAACCTCAGGATTGTTCAAATTATTATCGGAGGTAAACAAATTTTTATAAGTAGGCATTAACGAATAACCTGCCCCTATTACCTGGCTGGCATAAGTAATGGCATCAGTATATCTGGCTGTACCGGTATATACCTGCGCATTTAAATATAAGCGCGAAAGCAATGCCCAGGCGGCAGCCTGGTCGGCACGGGCGTATTCATTTGTTTTAGGCGCCATTAATAATGGGGCCACAGCCTTTAATTCAGATTCAACATAGTTAAACAAGGTAACCCTGGTGATCTGTGGTGGCAAGGTTTTACCAATAGGCGTAGCTTCTGTAACAAAGGGCGGGTTACCAAACATGTCCATTAATACCCAGTATTGATACGCTCTTAAAAAGCGTGCTTCAGCACGGTAATACCTAACATTGGTAGCATCGCTGCCGGTAATGCCACGACTGGTCAAATTAGCATCAGATGCTTCATTAATGAAGGTATTGGCAAGGGTTATCTGGTAAATGCTGCGATAATATAAACCCAGCAATATTACGTTATTGGATGTCCAGTTGTTGTTGTGGAAATCAGGTACACCCGGGTCGTTCCAGATACATAAAGCCTCATCGGTAGGCAATTCCTGTGCATTCCAGTATAAACGGACAAAATCTGAAGTACCGGCATCAATACCATGAATATCGCCGCTGCTTGCTCCGCTGCTACCGGTTGTAGCAAATGAACCATAAACTTTGGCCAACCCCTCTTTATAACCAGCCGCATTTGTATAGGCAACGGCATCGGTCGTAGTATTAATTGGCACCCTGTTAAGGTCTTTTGTACAAGATACAAGGCACCCTGCAACCAAAGCCATTAACAAACATTTTTTTAAGATTTTACTTTTCATATCTTTTTAATTTTTAAATTTCAGTTATAAACCAAGGCTTAAACCTAATGTATAAGTGCGTGGCCTTGGGTAAGTGTTGTTATCAATTCCTGAATATACTTCCGGATCAAGGCCAGTATATTTAGTTATTATAAATACGTTTTGACAATTTAAAGTTGCACGCAGGTTGGTATGTTTATCGTGAAATATATTACCAAAGTTATAGCCTACTCCTAAATTATCCATACGTACAAAAGATGCGTTTTGTACCCAGTAATCACTTAAATAATTGTATGCCTTAAAACCTGAATTATAAATCCCGGTTGTGGCATTGTTAACCACTCCAATATTATTAATTATACTACCGCCTGTTGCTAAATTTGCATCAACGTTATTATATACATAATTGCCCAGGTTGGCGCGTATAACCGTACTTAAACTCCATTTTTTATAATTAAATGCTGTACTAAAGCCCATGGTAACAGGCGGGGCTGCAGCATGATAGCGATATTCATCGGCAGCAGTAATTGCGCCATCGCCATTCAAATCAGCATACACACCTTCAAGTGGCTTACCGTTAGCACCATATACTTGTTTATAAAGATAAAAAGTATTTGGCGTATAATTTACGGAATTTAATTGCACATAGTTTCCTGTACCGCCAGATATTCCGCCAACCTGTACACCTATACTTGTTGGGTTTGGCACCAGGTATAAGTTGGTGATGGTAACTTTATTAAATGCAATGTTATAATTTACTGTCCATGAAAAATCTTTCGTTTTTACAGGGATAGCATTTAAGTTAACCTCAATACCGTGGCTGTTGGTATTACCAACGTTTGTGGTTAACTGGTTGGTAAAGTTAGTACCGGCCGGAATTGGCACGGTTGCCAATAAATCTTTTGTTTTGCGGTAATAAACATCAATTGAACCAAAAAGGCGCTGGTTAAAGAAACCAAAATCAAAGCCGCCGTTAAAGGCATCGGTAGTTTCCCATTTTAAACTGGTATCATAAGCAGATGGGGTATAACCATTGTAAAAAGTGTTACCAAACTGGTACCTGGTATCATTTGTAGTTAATGAATAAATAGGCAGGTAACTGTAATAACCTATACCATCCTGGTTACCTGTAACACCATAGCTTAACCTTAATTTCAGGTCAGACAGGGTATTGTTGTTTTTAAGGAAGTCTTCATCGCTTATGCGGTATGAAAATGCCGCCGCAGGGAAAACACCATACCTGGTAGATGGCGAGAATTTTGATGAACCATCAGTCCTGATCGATCCCTGTAAAGTAAATTTCTCATCGTAAGTATATATCAAACGACCATAATACGAGATCAAAGTATATTCGCCCTGGCCATAAGGATAATTTGGCGCTGCAGTATTTGGTTGCGGCTGATTATTAGCACTTAAAGGCTGGAAATTATAAGTTGTTGTTAAAAAATTGTAAAAACCATAACCTGCCTGGGCATTAATTGTACTCTTAATTGATTTAAAGCTATTGGTATAGTTTAAATAATATTCAATAGTAGTATTGGTGTTTTTTTGCAAATAAGGCGTGTTATTACCCAATGTGGTAAATGATTGTGCGGCAGTAGCCGGTACAGAGGTACGCCCTTGCCCTTTTGAAATATCATACCCGAAGTTAGCGTTTGCAGATAAAGCTTTCAGGAAAGGGAATTTATAGTTTAACACCAGATTACCAAAAGACCGGTAAACCTGTGAAGTGTTATGATCATCGTTTAACAATCCAACCGGGTTGCGGGGGGTATTGGGGTTTAATCCGCTGCTTGGCACACCTGGCGTATTATATGATTCATAATAACCATCATAAGTTGAATTGGCCGCGTACACAGGTTGTGTAGGATCAAAAGATAATGCAGAACCAATGGCGCCACCATTAGCAAACCTTGATTGCTGGTAAGTACCGTTTAAGTTTAAGTCAACTTTAAGTGAGTTATTTAAAAATGTAGGGCTTAAACGCACAGAACCTGTAGTACGTTTGATTTCATCAGTTTTTAAAATACCATTTTGATCAAGATAACCGATAGATACACGGTAAGGTATTGATTTATAAGTGCCTGAAACATTGATGTTGTTATTGTTTGTAAAGGCGGTTTGATATATTTGTTTTTGCCAGTCGGTATTCGCGGTACCTAAAGTGCTTGAAAGGGCCGGGTCATTTGCAGCAACATAAGCACGCACTTGCGCAGCTGATAAAACTGAAATAGTTTTTTCAGGATTGCCAAGCGAATTCTCGGTAGAGAAATTAATTTTAGCCGGGCCGGCGGCTCCTTTCTTAGTAGTGATCAATAAAACACCGTTTGAAGCCCTTGAACCATATATAGCGGTTGATGCTGCATCCTTTAAAACGGTTATGCTTTCAATATCATCAGCATTAACCAGGCTTAACGCGTTGGCAGCACCGCTAATACCATTTTGGCTCAATGGAACACCGTCAATTACAATAAGCGGATCGTTACTTGCATTTAATGATGCGCCACCGCGGATACGGATAACGCTACCTGCACCCGGTGCGCCACCGTTACTGGTAATAGCAAGGCCAGCTACCTTACCTTGTATCAATTCATCAGGCGAAGTAACTGTACCTGTTTGAAAATCTTTAGAGCTGACGGTGGTGATAGCGCCGGTAACATCTCTTTTACTTTGTGTACCGTAACCTATTACTACTACCTCATTCAAATCTTTTGAACGTGGCGCAAGGCTGAAATTTACAGTAGTGTTGCCGCCGGCAACAGTTACAGTTTTTTCTGATCCCTGGTAACCAATAAAATTAACCTGCAGGGTAATGGTCCCGTCGGCAACTCCTGTAAATCTAAAATTTCCATTTACATCTGTGGGGGCGCTTTTTTGTGTCCCTTTTACCATAACTATGGCGCCGGGAAGCGGCTGATTAGTTTCATCGACAACTTTACCGGTAACGGTTTTAGTTTGTGCAAATGAAATACCTGTTAACATTAAAAATGTACAGATAAGCAAGTACTGTTTAAGATAAAATTTTCTCATACTTTTTTTGGTTTGATAGAAATAAAGCTTTACCGATTTTAAATTGGTTAGTTAATTGTAAAGCCTTAATAGTGAAAAATTACTTTGATCTGGGGTACGGATCAGCTTGTGCCGTGATCCTTTTTTTGAGTGTATAGCTTTTTACATACGCTTTGGTTTAATTAATAGATAGATTTAATTAGTTAATCGCATTTCGGTAAAATAATTGCTGCCTTGAAACAGCCTTTAATTGGTTACGATAAAAATACTTTATAAGCAGTTTAACAAAATGTAAAATCAGACATATTAATGGTACAATTAGGTATATTTTATTTGTACTTTTTTAGGGCATCTCTACAAACTCGTTTTGTTTGTTAGCCTCACCTTTAATTCCTCTCCGGTAGAGAGGAAAGGGAGAGTTTTTAAAGATGCCCTTTAATATGTCAAAATATATTGCAGGCGTTAATGCCCTTAATTTATAATGTTGTTTTTACCCTGAAAGCTTATTATATAATTGGTTTATACTGTTATTGAAATTGATGCCTTTTAAAAAATTGCATTCTCGTTAAGCCATGCAACAACTTTAATAACATCACAAATTTGTAGGTAGTTGAACCGATAACCTATTTTTTTAGTAAAAATTTAAATAAAAACGCCCTTTTTATTTTTTAAGTTATTGATAATCAAATAATTAAAAAACAAGATGTTTGAAAAAATATAATCGAAATTTCTGTTTTTTTAGGGCTAAAAATTATGAATTTGATATATTTTACGTTATTTATGAGGGATTTGTTGTGAAAATGTTAATGGTTTTGGGGAGTAGATGGGCGGATGTGGGGGCGTGCTGATGGCTTGTGTACTAACTCATAGCTGTTCGGAAAATCAAAAAGAAGGCGGAATTGTGCGATTCCCCTCTTGACCGCGTGCCGCCACCGCTAAAGCTAAGGCGGCACGCGGTCAAGAGGGGAATTTATATCTGCAAATCATAATCTTCTGAACACCTGTGATCCGAGCCCCGTCGAAGAGTCTGCGGGCAAAGGCCGTGTTGTGGGATTCAGAGGCGAGGCAACCTTTTCGCTTCATTAGCAAAGCGACGAGGTTGCCACGCCTGCCCCTACCCGCCAACCGCCACGCACCCGCGGTACTACCTATTTACTATCAACAGCTTTAATTTCCATGATGCTGTGGTCAAATTGTTCGCCGGGGATGAGGGCTTTTGCTTTGATACGCATTTTATATACGTAGATGGTTTTTTCGGAATACTCCAGTATTTTGGCAATGGTTTCGGTATCTGATATGCCCATCCGTATCAACGCGAATATGCGGAGGTCGGTGGTAAGCACTTCGTCTTCTTTGGGCCATATCTGGTCTTCCTTATTAAACAACGCATTAAATTCGGTTATAAAATTGGGGAATATCTTGATGAATACATGGTCGAAGGTGTAAAAGAGCTTATCCCTGTCTTTTTTAATGTTGATCTTATCAATGATGATTTGAATATCGTCATACTTCTTAATGGTCAGCTTCATGTCGATACCGCGCTTCAGTTTTTCCAACTGCAAAATATACCCCGATATCACATCAAAAAAGTAGCCGATGTACTCTTCTTTTATCTTGGTGCCTTCAACTAATTTTTCGTTTATCTTTTCGAGCTGAACATTTTTATCATCAATTATCTTCTCTTTAATTTTCAATTTGTTGAGCTGTTTAAACAGCATGATCGACACAACAATAACCAATAAGGCCAGCGCTGTAGTTGAGCCCAGGTAAATGAGGAAACGGGTTTTTTCGCCTTCAATATAGTTCAGCTTTTCGGACGCTACGATGGGCAGCAATGTACCTATCTGAATTTTACGCTGCCTCGCGCCATAAAACTCGGCATCGTCAAGAGCGGCCTGCAGGTAAACGTAGGTATTGGCTATATCGCCATCTTTATACAGCAACTGTGCTAACCAAAAAAGGGCAACGGTTTCTTTGGTCGATGTTTTGATATCGGCAATAGTTGCCCGTATCAGCAGGTCGATACGCTGCTGGTGGTTTTGAGTGGTGGCGTAAATATTACTGAGGGTTGATGCAACAATAGCCTGCTGGTGCATGGTTAACCGGTGATGATCCAATAGCGTAATAAAATCACTTGCCGATTGGGCTATCTGGCCATTTTTGAGTTTCTTATACCCGGTAAAGTAGATCTTGTCGTACGAGTCGGGCTTGCTTAACGCTATTGCCGAATCAATATATTTATTGGCGAGTGCATTATAATCAACCGTGTAATGTTTATCGTTATCATAACTGGCCAGGTCATAATAGGCACGGGTAAGCAGCGAGTAATATTCAATTTTAACGCTATCATCCAGCGATTTTACATTTATCCCCCGTAAATTATCAAACGTCTCCTTAAACATCCCCGATGAAAGCAGGATAAAGCCGGTCTTTATACGGCTGTAGTCGTACTTCGACTTATCATTTAGCTGGCGGCTGATGTCCTGCATTTTGGTAACATATACATAAGCCGAATCATACTGGAATGATTTGTACTGGTCATAAAGTTTAGCGCTTATGCTAAACTGCGCCTGTAAATTATTGGGCGATGTAGCCCTTAACGATCTTTTAAGCTTTTGGATTGCTTGTTCCTTGTTTTGATCGTAGGTTTTTTTATTAGCCAGTTCGCGATTTAACTCATCAAAAAGGCTATCAGTTTTTGAAGCTGAAAATGCTATACACGGAATAAACAGTAAAAGCAACAACAGGTATTTCCGCATACAAGGGGTTATATATAAATGCAAATAAAGCTAATAATAATTATTTATCAATACCCGGTTTGCACCGGCAACTTTTAGGGCACCAATAATTGAGAGGTAAGTTATGATTTTAATATGAAAATTAAAATTGTCAATTATACTTTTATCAATAGTGGCTGGAGGCGGTTTAATATGCACAGCAGGTGCGGTTATAGCGTTTTAAGGCAACTGGAGGTACAGTTAAGGCAACAAGAGGCCGCATTAAGATGATGGTTTAGGGGCCTGTAACATTTGTTTTTAATTAGATAACCGGCAAGGTTTAATGTGCTATTTTGGGGGCGTATTGCTTGGCTTTAAGCTGTATTTTAGCTATAAAAAGCTATATGGACACTGAATTTTGAAAAGCGGGCATTTTTTCGTATCTTTAATAATAAACCGCCATTCTGCGGGGTTTCCGAGGGCGTTTTTCGCCTGATTCTTCAACAAAAAAACACATAAAAAAATAAAACTGAATTTTACTGGTTTTTTTACGGGTTGGAGAGATCGTTCTTTGATATTATTTATACAGCGTTTAGCAATTGACTTTATTCAATCACTAAACGCCTATAACAACTGCAAACTGCTTACTGCCAACTAATCAATGATCATTCAACGGTAAACCTAACCTTTGAAAGTCTTTCCAGTTTAGGTATTCATCGCCTTTGCGTTGTTCAACCATGGTAATACAATCATCAACTGGGCAAACTAATTGACATAAATTGCAGCCCACGCATTCCTCTTCCTTAATAGTATATTTATTATACGGGTTGCCATGCAATAAATTGATAGACTGGTGCGAAGTATCTTCGCAGGCTATATAACATAAGCCGCAATGCACACATTTGTCCTGGTTAATATTGGCTACTACATGGTAGTTAATATCAAGGTCTTCCCAGTTGGTTAACGCGGGTACGGATTTACCGATAAAGTCATCCAGTTTTTTAAAGCCTTTATCGTCCATCCAGTAGCTCAGGCCTTCGCACATATCTTCAATTATCCTGAAGCCATGTTTCATTACCGCGGTACATACCTGCACGTTTGAAGCGCCCAACAGCATAAATTCAACTGCATCCTTCCACGTACTGATGCCGCCGATACCCGATATAGGTACCTTTCGGGTAATTTCGTTCTGACTGATGGTCGCCAGCATTTTAAGCGCTATGGGCTTTACGGCCGGGCCACAATAACCGCCAAATGCCGATTTACCGCCAACATTCGGGTTCGGGATAAAGGTATCCAGATCTATCCCGGTTACAGATTGTATGGTATTGATCAGCGATAGCGCGTCCGTACCGCCTGCTACAGAGGCTAAACCTGTTGGCACTACCGAGTGTACATTGGGTGTAAGTTTGGTGATTACCGGTATTTGGGCAATTTCCATTACCCACTCCACTACCATTTTGGCTATTTCGGGGTCCTGCCCAACTGCCGCGCCCATGCCCCGCTCGGTCATGCCGTGCGGGCAACCAAAGTTCAGTTCCAAACCATGCGCGCCGGTATCCTGCACTTTTTTGATGAGCTCGTGCCAGCTTTCGCGGGTATTATCAGCCATTAAAGACACGACCATCGCCCTATCGGGAAACTCTTTTAGCACTTCCCTGATCTCGCGCAGGTTGATGTCGAGCGGACGGTCGGATATCAGCTCAATATTGTTGAAGCCCATTACCCGACTGCCATTATAATCAACCGCCGAATACCGGGATGATACATTTTTAACCTGTGTGCCCAATGTTTTCCAAACTACACCGCCCCAACCGGCCTCAAAGGCGCGCAGCACATTATAACTCTTATCTGTAGGCGGCGCACTGGCCAGCCAAAATGGGTTTGGTGATTTAATACCTAAAAAATCTGCTGATATGTCTGCCATTGTTTTGTTATAGTCCATGGTCCATAGTCGATGGCCCATGGTTTAAATATCTATGGACTATGGTCTATCGACTATTGACTCAATATCCAAATAATTCAATATCCCCTTCGCTCCGTCTTTGCCGGCCTGTACCGCGTCAACTACTTCTTTGCCGCCGTTTACGCAATCGCCCCCGGCAAAAACACCGGCAATGCTGGTTACGCCGTTATCGTCGGTTCTGATCTTTCCGGATGAATGGCCCAAATCATTACCGGCAACTAATGCTTCAAAAGGCATTTGCCCGGCGGCTTTGATCACCATGTCAACATCAAGCACAATGGTTTCGCCTGTTTCAACCGGCGAGCGGCGGCCGCTGGCATCGGGTTCGCCTAACGCCATTATGCTGCAAACCAATTGGG
>Ga0206943_1151_pt1 | contig 17281 bp, 14 predicted proteins | sample Alteio_BWOrgHeat_7_FD_153243 | JGI IMG/M metagenome (GOLD analysis project Ga0206943, IMG submission 153243) | Enriched cells from forest soil in Barre Woods Harvard Forest LTER site, Petersham, Massachusetts, United States -... | ecosystem: Environmental > Terrestrial > Soil > Temperate forest > O... | reverse complement strand
ACCACCTACCGCATCGCCGTATTGCTCTATTAAGTTGGAAAAAAGACACCGGCAGATGGCGAACCTGCCGGTGGCGCAATGCGGTGACGAGCATGCGGGAAACCAGTTGCACATCACCGAAAAATGCTTATAGAGATTCACGCACCCTGCGGGCACGCAGTAATCTCCAGGCCGCGTGCGGCCGAGAAGAGCAGCGAAGTCATCAAAAATGTTCTGTGCTGCGGATCGCTCTGCTCCAGCCCGGAAACGAACGAGTTCACCTGGTTCACGAGTTCCTGCGTAATCGTCGGCCGCAGTTCCGTGTCCACAATGCGTTCCAAAAACACCTTCGATATCTGGGTCATGCCGCTGCCGATAGCGTCCGTGCAACCAAAGCTCAACAGGTTTGAAAGCAGCGACCAGCTCACCTGTGGGTCGACCACCGGCGCAGCAACGAACACATGGCCGCCTGCTCCTGAAATTGTCAACTGGATATGGATATTCATGTCCGCATCGAACCAGTCCGGCACATCAATGGCGATCGGTATCTGAATGTCAACCAGACCGTTCGAGCCAGCAGTTACCGTCGATCCGCCCGGCTTCAGCGAGAAATTCCCGCCTCCACTGAACGCCGCATCCAGCGCATTCTTTATCGGAACCGTTACCAGGGAAGCCGCAAGCGACTGTGTCTGGCAATCGGTCGTATTCACAATAACCGGGATCGTCTTCAATATCCTGGACGCCCGCGGCAGTGGTGGATCGTTGATCACAGCCGCCAGTGCGAAGTGTAAGCTCTGTGTCGCCACCTTAAATGTCTTGCTGCCGGTAGTGCCAACCTCTTGTCCATTCAGCGCAATGGTAATGTCGAATGCGCTGGCCGGGACTGTTACGTCCCATGTTGCCGTTACCGTGCCAAAGGGATCGACTTTGGTTGGAACCACCGTAAATGCATTCAGCTTTACTTTATTGAGTGCATCCTTTTCTGCTTGAGTCGGAGGACCTCCTCCGGGCCCTGTAGGATCACCAGGCTTTGTCATTACTGACCTCCTTTTCTATTCCGAGCCATAGTGCAGCTACGCAGGTTTTTGTTTCAGATATTCTTCGATGAGGTGAAAATCACTGATTCACCTCGCGTCGTCACGAAATTCATCCGAAACTTAAGGAGAGAGACCGCGAATGACCGACAACAAAACAATCATCAAAATGTTCGTCGAGGAAGTAATCAACCAGGAAAAGCTGGACCGAGGGGATGATCTCGTCGTAGCTGATTTTGTAGAACTCGATCCGCTTCCCCACCAGCAGCAGGGCCGCGAAGGACTCAAAGAAGTCATCGGCCAGATGCGCGCCGCATTTCCCGACATGCATTGGGTACTGGAAGAAATGATTGCGGAAGGCGACAAGGTCGCAAGCCGGTTCACGTGGACCGGCACGCATCGCGGCCCGTTTCTTGGCATCCCTGCCACAGGCCGCAGCGTAACCGTCAAAGGTGTCGTAATTGATCGCCTCGTCAAAGGCAAAATGGCCGATAGCCGCATCCTGATGGACACCCTCAGCATGATGCAACAACTCGGAGTTATTCCAGCGCCCTAGAGTACGGGATGACCTCCTCTCTGGTCGTCGTACTCAAAGCGATCGTAAAAAGTTGAGAAGATCCTGTTGCTGTGATGGAGTCATATTCTGGAAATTGCTGACCACCTGGTTCGCCTCAGAATTAGAGCTTTGATGCGCCTTGATCGCCTGAATCAGGTCTGTCGTGCGTCCGTCATGGAGAAAGAAAATGCGCTGGCCCAATCCCCAAAGCGGAGCTGAGCGAAACTCATCCGGGCCTGCCGAGCCTTGGGTAACGCCATCCGCCAGACCCGTTCCCATATGATGTACGGCCAGGTCAGAGAATAGATTCACCGGCCTTTGACTCAGCGCCAGCGTGGAAGACACGCCGGTCGTAAGTGTCTCGGTGTGGCATGTCAAACAACCGATCTGCGAAGCCAACGAATGCCCATTCTGGATCGACGATGAGCAAGCCTTTCCTGTGCACGAGGGCAGCGGCGGAGCCAGGAACCGCATGAACGCCCGGAATGCGTCGACATCCGATGGAGTAACGCTGCCTACGGCAAAGCCGGAATCGCTTTCCGGCAAAGCATTTTTGGCGCAATCGGGATCATCCTCGCGTTCGTTTGGAAATACTTCGTTGGTCACGCCCATTTCAACGTTGTAAGCCTCACCACCAAAGACTGTAAGAGACTTGTTCTGCGCCTTCCAGCCAAAGCGAGTAATGCCGCCATCGTTTGGATTCGTGTTCACCGTCCCGCCGATGAAACCGACATTGACCTGGCCTTTCACTCCATTCTGAGATTTCTGCCCAGCCGGATCGGCCGCCAGATTCGCTCTGATCACCGCATCTGGAATGGACTCAATCAAACCTGCTCCGAAGGTGGGCGTCGGTATGCGGAAAATCATGTTGGACGTGTCGGAGAAATCCGGTTGTTCGATAGAACATCCGGGAGGATTGTCACTTCGGCCCACAATCGTAAAGATGTCGTGTACTCCGCCATCAGCAGTGCCGTCAGGATTGGTCACAAACCGCACTTCGCGTATCGGCCCGTGAGCCGATAGAAAAGCCGGTATCGTGTTTCCCGGAGCCATCGTCGGCGCAGTCGTCACCTGTGGATTCTTGAATGGGCTTGATCCGCCCACTGCGGGATACGCATGACAACCCGAGCAGGAATTCAGATTAAAGCGAGGTCCAAGCCCGTTCTGAACGGCGTCCACTTCCGAGAAAATGGGTGCCGCCTTCGTGAAGTAATCAAGCTCCCCGGCCGTCAGTCCGGTGATGGGCGCGCCCACTCCAGGAGAACCTGGACGAACACCCGGGTCTCTCGCTTTCGTCACGCTGGTTTGATTTGTAACCGTAACTTGAGCAAATAGCTGGGGTATCGAATTGAATGTAAACGTGCAAAGTACAAATGTGAGAAGTGGTTTTTCGAGTCTGTCGGCTAGCTGATTGACAGGCACACTATAGGCGAGCCCTTTCCGAGCAACTGGAAGCATGGGGGAGGGTGCTCCTCATCGGCGATCTCGTCGTGCACTTGCTGTGGTTTGTTGCCGCCCTCGATGCAAAGCACATACCAAACTCGAAACGGTTCGTCGCAAAGAACCCCCGATGCTGCGAATTGTTCACCTTAGCTCGCACAAAAGTTGGCAAGTCTTGGTAACACGAAACGAAGTTCAAAGGCGGATGGTGTAATTCTTCCGCAGCAAGCCGTCGCCTTTTTACATGATGTGTCCCAGAAAAATATTTTGCGGCGAAAATGTACCGGCGCAACCTCATAAAAGACAGTGATTGCCGTAACACTGCATAGTGTGGACAATGGAGCGCGATGCCATTTTCTGATCTCGCACTCTCAAGACGCCTGGAGCAAGCGGAAGGATTTGCCTGTGCGCAGTTCGCCGAAGCAAACCGCCGGCTTCATCCGGAAAACGGCGCCGAATGGATCGAATGCGCCGGGGTATACGCAGTCTTCAACGGCATCGACTCTCCGGTCACGCAAACCTTCGGTCTCGGTCTCAGCAAAGAGTGGAACGAGTCGTGGCTCGACTCCATCGAGCAATTCTTTCTAGGCCACGGAGCGTCCGTCTATCACGAGGTGAGCCCCTTCGCCGGAACAGAAGTGCTCGAACTACTCATCAAGCGCAACTACCGCCCAGTCGAGATCAGCAATGTGCTCTATCGAACAGTGGAGCAGCCGCCCGATGGACTGTCGGATCCCATTCACGTGCGCGTCATCGCTCAGGAAGAAGCACAACTCTGGAGCGAGGTCAGCGCACGAGGCTGGTCCCACGAGCATCCCGAACTCCGTGAATTCCTTATCGAGTTCGGCCCCATCGTCGCCGCATCCCGCATGAATCGGTGCTTCCTGGCCTCCTATGACGGTGTCCCCGGAGCAGCAGGCGCGTTGTGCGTCAACAAAGGCGTTGCCCTCTTCGGCGGATCGTCCACCGTACCCGAACTCCGCCGGCGCGGACTGCAGGCGGCACTCCTCCATGAACGCATGCGATACGCTTTCGAACATGAATGTGACATAGCCATGATGGTCGCGTTCCCCGGCAGCGATTCGCAGCGCAACGCTGAGCGCAAAGGCTTCCGCATCGCCTACACGCGCACAAAATGGAAGTTGCATAACGCCTGACCGAAGGTGTTTGTAAGGTTAGGCGAGGGTTTGAAGGGGCACGGCTTCAGTCGTGTGACTCTATCTAAAGCCCGTAAACAGTCTTCAATATCTCCGCCGGACGCTTCAGGATGCTCCCATTGGGAGCAGTCCACGACCGCCTGTCGTAGTAGTAATACCAGGGAACTCCGGGAAAGTACGCCCGTAGCATCGGCCCGCACATCTTCGGGCAAGGGATGCGTTCCGAGAATATTTGCAGCACTCGAAAGTGAGGCCGCATACGAAACCACTCGCCCGCTTTGCCTTCGGAATGAATCCCCACCTCGGCATCCGGAGTGTCGGCAGGCCCGAACTGTCGAATCAGTTCCTGGATCGTGGTATTCGGGTTCACCTGAATATTCTTAGCGCCGCTTTTATCCTGATAGAGCCACGCCGTGACATTGATCGCGCCAAGAAGCCGCGGAGTCGTGAGTGGCGGAGCCTGACTTAAGCGGAATTTCAATGCCGCCTGCGGCAGACCGGGATCGCACGGCGCAGCATGACTCGGATAGGACAGGGGTGTTTTCGGCACAGCGTTCTCCCGGCTGCGCAAATTTTATCATTGCAACCACAGAGCACGAGGGACGCGCAGTTGCGAGACGGCGAGTCCGATTTTCAGCGCCACAGGAGTCAAGAATCGCAGTCATTTCTTCCGAACAGCTGTCCATCGCCCATCCGCACGACCCGCCACCTTCATGCGTCCTTTCGCCGAATCGCCATCGATCCATCCCGCAAGCGTTGCGATCACAGTTCCAGCTTGTTCGGGCCACGTTCCACCGAATGAAAGCTCGACATAACCGTCGCGCCAAAACCCACTAACAGACTGATCCGGCCCGAACGCCCCCGACCATATGCCTGCAAGGGTGCTGTCCTGTCGCACCAGCTTCAAAGTCCCGGCATAAGTCCCCGCATCGCTCGCGAACGTTACATCCCATGTGCCGGCCGCCTCTCCGCCGTTTTGAATGGGCTCAGGTTTCGCGTTCGTAATTCTCAGGTTGGAAAAGTAGGATTCCTCGCGCGCATAACTCCACAACGCAACCGATCCCTGCAGCTCTTCGCCTTTCATGCCGTCCACAACCAGACTCGGATTCGCCGACCCATTGAGAAACAACTCAGCGTGCCGCCCGCGCACTTCAATCTTCACTTGCGTCCACTCTCCCGGCTGCAGGTCGGTATACGACTCGTAGATAAAAGGCCATTGCCTCCGCAGTTTCTCCCATCCGAAGCCCGGCTCGGCAACATATTGGACAGTATGGTTGCGCATCGCCTGGTCTTCCGCACCGGAGTTACCCGGCCGAAGATAAAACATCTCGTAGTGCGAGCCATCAGGACGCGCGCGGAACGCAATCCCTGTGAATCCAGGCATCCTAACGTCCGGCGGCGTAAGGACCTTCGTTGCCATGTCCACCTCGATCGTTCCATCGTGAAACTGCGTGCCGTTCACGAAAGCAAATCCATCCTCTCCCTGCGTGGTCAAACGGACAGCTTTTCGGCCTTTGTATTCCACTGCTTCGGCCTTCACCCCGGCTTCCGTCAGATCCTTGGCGTCAGTGAACGCAAAGCTCTGCGACCCGGGGACAGCAGGCTCCTGCGCGCTGGCAACATGCACCGCGGCCAGGAGAAGCAGCACGATTCCGGACGAAAAGAACATCTTGATCGATCGAGACATGAGCCAAACAGTAGAAGGCGAGGCGATCGACAGCAAGCATCCTGTGACGAACCAACGAAATCTTGATACGAACAGACTCAGTTACAGCGCAGAATTGTGCTCCTGGGAGTTACGAGATTGCTCATAATGTCGATAACGGATCATTCGAGCCCAGTGTCGTTGAATCCGTACGAAGGGAAGCATTGAACATACAAATCACATGGCGTCTGTGGCTCCGGCTGGCTCTGATACTCATCGCGGTCCTGCTCATATGGACGCGCCTTGTCTCGCATCGCCACGCAGCTTTATCCCCGCTCAAACCAGTCGCGGATCTCGCGGCAACCAGCCCCCTCAACCAGCCAGGCAGTGAACCCGCACCCGCCGATGCATACGAAATCTACTCAGAGCTGTATCAGGCTCCAATGCAGGAGCAGCTGGCATTCGCTGACGATTCAGAAACGGATATCCCGCAGGTCAATGGCAGTTGCCTCAGACCCTCCACTCCCCAGGAACACGACATGGCCGACGCCTTCGTCGCTGCCAATCAGCAGACCCATCGCTGGGAGCAGAAATTCTCCATCCCGCAGGGATACCGCCTGCTTTCATTCAACGAACGCACGCAGGTCAAAACCTGCCTCTCGACCCACGGACGCGATGCCGCCGCATGCTCCAGCTACAAAGAGATCAAGCATGTCCGCTACTTGGGAAATCCAGGCTTCGACCGCACGCACACGCAGGCGCTCGTATCGGTGATCAAAAGCTGCGGCGGCTCATGCGGAAGCGGCGGAATCTTCGCAGTCGAGAAAACAGGCAACACATGGAAGCGCTCGGCAGCGACCGATTTTACCCGCGATTGCAGCTGGATGTACTAGGGCCGCATTCCTGGTGCCGATTCCGTAGAAGTCTTCATGCTGCAGTCATGTTTCGGACCGAGATATTTTGGAACTGATGCGACCACGAATGTAGATTCATGCCGAGTGGATAGGCCGTGAAAACCGGCCCGTCAAAGTATGTAACAACACCGAAACTTTGCAACGTGATCCCCACGCTGATGGGAACTCCCCACAAGTCCGCCAGCTTCGCCAACATCCTTCGAGTTTCCGGCCTGCTGCCGAGCGAACAGCCGTGATGTTCGGCGAAACCAAACGGCGCGAACCGGTCTGAGAGTGTGCCCAACAGGCCTGCTACCTCGTGGAAATGCTTTGAGTCGATGAAGCTGTAGTATTCCTTTGCAACCTTGGCATATTCCGCGGGGTTCTTCTCATTCAGTTCCACAACATTGCCGACGGAAACCGTTAACCATCGCCCGAGGTTACCGTGACCATCGAGCCTCAGTGCAGCAATTGAGCTGCTTCCGGCTCGCCGTCCTACTTCACTAATCAATTGGCCAAGGCCATTACACATCCCGCCCAGTTCAATTGGTTTGTCCCCGCTGGCTTTGAGTGCCTTGACGTCGACTTGCGCCTCTGGGTCGTCCGTGTCTACCGAACTGATTACAGCCAGACCAGTTCCTCGCAGCAGTTCACTCCAGGTGTCCGGCGTTGCATGGCCGCTTGGGAATTTTCCGCGAGATCGTTGAAACGCCTTCAACGCCGCGAGCGTTTTTGGGCCCAGCGCCCCGTCTATCCGGATGTCGTGTTCATCCTTCAACAAAATTTGCAGTAGAGTGACTCGCGGGCTGCGTTCCGAGTGGCGTAAGGTAAACATGACGATTCCATTCCACAACAATCAGCGGCACGAGAGGCCCACAAGTCCGGCCGGGGAGATGTCGTTGACTGTTAGTGGTTCATGGCGATGGAACATTACAAACTTTTTGGTTTTACTCCGACCGCAGCGCCTCAACCGGATCAACTGCCGCCGTCCGCCGCGAGGGCAGATAACTCGCCAGCGCTGCAGCCATTGCGAGTCCCAGACACACCGCCCCGTAAGTCACCGGATCCACCGGCGTTACATGAAACAGCAAAGAAGCCAGCAGCCGCGCTACCCCAAGCGCCACCACCAGTCCGCAAGCCACGCCAACACCGGCCAGAATCAGCCCTTGGCGCACGAACATGTTCGTAATGTTGTTGCGTTGAGCGCCGAGCGCAATGCGTATCCCGATCTCTCGCGTGCGCTGTGTTACTGAATATGCAATCACGCCATACAGTCCGACAGTGCCCAGCAGCAGCGCCATGCCGCCCGCAATCGCAAGCATCACCAGCGTGAATGAAGTCCGCGCCATCGACTTCGTATAGAAGTAGCCAAGCGTTCGAACGTCTGCCAGCGGCAGGTTTGCATCCACCGACCACACCGCCTGCCGCACTTCCTTCATCAGACTTTCCGACCCTGCCCGTTGGCTGCGAATCGCAAATACCGCCCAACGGTTCACGTGCACCATATCGCTCTCAAAGTTTTTCACGTAAATCGGCCAGTATGCAATCTTCGTTGCATCCTTATTCATGCCGTCGTCGTGCACATCACCCACCACGCCGACAATCTCCCTCCAGTCGTCCTTCGTGCTCACGCGAAGCTGCTTGCCCAGCGCGTTCTGAGGATCACCCCAGTACTCCCGAGCAAAATTCTCCGAGACGATCGCCAGCGGACGCCTGTCATAAATGTCCGTCCACGTGTAGTCACGGCCTGCCACCAGTGGAAGCCCCAAAGTCTGAAACATCCCCGGCGCAACAAACTTGAACCGCCGCAGCGGAGGCATCTCTCCTTCCGCATAACTGTGGTCCTGCGCAAATACAGGATCGGCCCACTGTCCGCCATCCATCGGCACAGAATTCGCAAGGCTCACCGACGACACGCCTTGAATAGCGGCGATCTTGTGCATGATCTCTTCCTGCATGCGAACGACCTTCTCATCGTCCTTCACCTCCGCTTCAGGAATCATCAACCGCAGCGTTTGCACCGTATTCGGATCAGCAAAGCCCGGATTCACATGCATCAAAGCGCGAAATGTCCGGATCATCAGCCCCGAGCAGATCAGCAGCACAAACGCCAGCCCCACCTGTACCACCACCAGCGTGTTCCGCGTGCGATGCCGCTCCTTGCCCTCGCTCAACCCGCGACCACCTTCGCGAAGCCCCGAGCCGAGCCGCGCTCCGGCGTAGCGTAGCACTGGAATCATCCCCGACAGCAAACTCGCCAGCAGGGAAGCAATCAGCGTAAACGCGAGAACCGAAACATTGATTCCGATCTCATCCACTCGCGGCAGCCCCGCAGGAGCCAGAGCCACTAGCAGCCGAAGCGCGCCATAAGCAAGCGCCAACCCGAGCGCACCCCCACACAACCCAATCACCAGACTCTCCAGCAGCAGCTCGCCACCAATCCGGCGACGGCTCGCTCCCAGCGCCGAACGAATCGCAAACTCCTGCTGCCGCCCCTCCGCGCGCACCAGCAGCAAATTCGCAGCATTGGCGCACGCAATCAGCAGCACCATCCCAATGCTTCCCATCAGGATCCAAAGCAGCTTGCCCACATCGCCAACAACATCCTGCATCAGCGGCCGCACATTCGGTGTAAGCTGCGCCTTCTTGAACAAATTGATGCTGAACCCCGGAGGCGACGGAAAACTGTCCCAGACCGTGGGAATCATCCGCGCCATATCGCTGTTCGCTTCTTTGAGTCGCATGCCCGGCTTCAGCCGCGCAATGCCCTCATAGCTGAACTGCCCCAGCGTCGTCTTGTTCCGCTCAAACTGAATCGGCAGAATCAGCGCCGGAGTCTCCCAGTCCAGAAACTGAAACTGCTTAGGCATTACACCGATAATCTGCCGCGGCTTTCCATCGACCGTAATCGTGCGCCCCACAATCGACCGATCTCCGCCAAACCTCCGTTGCCAGTACCCATATGTCATCAGCACCGTATCCGGACTCTTCGGCGTAGTGTCCGTGCTGTTGAACCAGCGCCCCAGCATCGGCGATACACCCAGTACCGGCAGCACACCCTCCGTCACATCCAACGCCTGTACATGCTCAGGTTCTGCAACACCCGTAACATTCACCGCATCGCCCTGATACACCCCCATATCCTGAAACGAACGGTTCTGCTCGCGATAAATAAAGTAGTTCGACGGAGCCATGTTCACTTCGTTCAGCCCAAGCCCCGGAGCCGTATGCCATAAACCCACCAGCTCATCCGGATGCGGATACGGCAGAGGCTTCAGCAGCACACCTTGCAGAACACTGAAGACCGCAGTGTTGGCGCCCACGCCGACCGCCAGCGTGATCAAAGTAATGCACGTAAACATGCGCGCACGCCACAGCCTGCGCAAAACCTGCCTCAGCTGACTCTTGAAGGATTCCACTGCAATGCCTCCGATAAATTGGCGTAGCCGATCAGACGAACATGGATACTCTGCAGCCCTGATACGCAACTCATTGCCGGTGAGTTCCATGGCGTTCTGAACAACACGGTATGCGTCAAGAACGCTTCGCCGAATTTCACAAGAATTAGATTGCGATTTGACAACGGCTCAGGAGGAATTTCGTAGCGTGTTGTCTAAGGAGAAAAGATATGCGACCGTTGATTCGTACGTTTGTACTGGCAGCCGCCGCGGCAAGCGCGACTGCGGCCTTTGCTTCTGAAACGATGACCGTCAATGTGCCTTTCAACTTCGAGACGCATGGGGAAGGCATTTCCAGCGGGCAAGTATCAGGTGGAGTTTGACTCGACCGAAAACGCTTTGATCCTCGTCAGCAAAACCGACACCAGGAAGTCGTTTATGTGGGTCGCTTCACCTGCGGACTATAACTCCAACATGGCAAGGCTCTCGCTGAAGTTCGACGATGAAGCCAATGGCAGGCATGAATTGCAGCGCATCCGCTTGGCCACCTGGGAAACGCCGGTCCTGGATAAACGGGAAAGACATGCTACCCAGCGTGAAGTGTCTATCACTGGCGGCAGGTAATTAAGTAACTCCCCGGGATCGTCTCCCAGAACCAGGGCGCTCCATTTCTCGATTGTGAGGTATGGAGCCAACAAATCGAGCCGCAAATACTCAGAGGGTTCTTTGACTCAGCCATAACCATTTGGTATAAAAAATAAGGCGAAATGCCACCCCGCCGGACACTCCTCAGTAGCTCAATGGCAGAGCATTCGGCTGTTAACCGAAGGGTTGTAGGTTCGAGTCCTACCTGAGGAGCCAAATCATTTCAACAACTTGCAAAGTTTAGGCCCTTTCGTGTCTCAGCAGAAGTGCCTGCCTCATTGACCAAAAGATAGGTTGGCGGCTTCACGGAGTAATGTCACACTCCAAATAGCTGTCGATGAGGCGCGAAGCACATGTCTATGAAAGCGATCTTTGTGAATACACAAGACAACACGGAAAAAACAGTTGAATATTCAAAGCACGGCACAGTAATTCCCCGTATCGGAGACTTCGTCGTTAGCCCGTTTGATAATGAAAAACTCGCATATGTTGGCGACGTAACGGGCCGCGGTGAGTCGCTTCTGATATACATTTGGCAAGGTTAACCAAGGACGTCAGGCGGCTGGGGTCTGATCGTGTGCCGACTTTTTGACAGCACAGTGCTCCTCCCAGGTTCACCATCTATCCCGTGAAAGCCCGTGTGTGCGCTTTGCCAAGCCTCCATCTGTTAAAACAAGAGTCCGTTCGACTCCTCGAAACGTGCGTCAGCGCAAAATCACCGTGTAGCGGGTCAGTTGGGTTTGTTTTGAAGGGGCACGACTTCAGTCGTGCCGTAAGTGGATATGAATGCACCGGGCTTTAGCCCCTGAGGGATCGAGCTATTTCAAACCGATCCACTACCCATTGGCGACGAACTGGCAGCCTGAATTTGTGATCGCGCTACAATAAAAGGGCCCAATAAGACTGCAGGATTTTCCGTTGCCCATCGAACCAAGCCCAATCACATCCTCTCAATTTTTCGGAACAGAACGATCGAAGAAGCCTTCCCGGCGAAATGCAATTCGCAAAATCTCGGCGGGTCTGCTACCCGTGCTTCTCGTCGCCCAGACCTTCGCGCAGGCGCACAGTGCAGCCTCGCCTCCGCCTGCGGGAGTAAAAAGCCGCGTCTGCAAGGATCGAACGATCCCCCAGCTCGTCGATGTGACAAAGAAATCCGGCATAGACTTCACCCACCTCTCCGCGCCCGAGAAGAAGTACATCGTCGAATCGATGAGCGGCGGTGTCATCGTAATCGACTACGACCGCGACGGCTGGCCCGACATCTATTTCACCAACGCGCCCACCGTCGACATGGCCCTCAAAGGTGAGAAGGCCCGCAGCGCGCTCTACCACAACAACCACGACGGCACCTTCACCGATGTCACCGACAAGGCCGGCATTGCCACGCCCTGCTACGCCATGGGCGGAGCTGTCGGCGACTACAACAACGACGGCTGGCCCGACATCTACGTCACCTGCCTCGGCGGCAACGTCCTCTACAAGAACAATGGCAACGGCACCTTCACCGATGTAACGAAGCAAGCCGGCGTAGCCGATGGCCGCTGGTCAACAGGAGCAGCCTTCGGCGACTACGATGGCGACGGATTTGTAGATCTGATGGTTACAAATTACGTCGACTTCAAACTCAGCGATCTTCCCGCCTTCGGCAGCAAGCCGACCTGCAAATATCGCGGCATCGACGTGCAGTGTGGTCCGCGCGGCCTCAAAGGCGCGGGCGACGCTCTCTTCCATAACAACGGCGACGGCACCTTCACCGACGTCTCGAAAGCAGCAGGCGTCAGCGATCCCGACGGCTACTACGGCCTCGGCGTCGTCTGGTCCGACTTCAACAACACTGGCCGACCCGACATCTATGTAGCCAACGACTCCACCCCAAACTACCTCTACAAGAATGAGGGTAAGGGCAAGTTTACCGAGATCGGCCTCGAATCCGGCACCGCCGTCAGCAACGACGGCTCCGAACAAGGCTCAATGGGGGTCGCCGTAGCCGACTACAACCACTCCGGCCGCTTCTCGATCTACGTCACCAACTTCGTCGACGAGAACAACGCCCTCTACCAAAACCTGGGAAACTACGACTTCCGCGAAGTCTCTTACGACGCCGGAGTCGGCCTCAACACGCTTCCATACGTGAAGTGGGGCGACGCCTTCGTCGACCTCGACAACGACGGATGGGAAGATCTCGTCGCCGTCAACGGCCAGGTCTACCCGCAGGTCGATACGCTGCCATCGGGGGCGCGCTATCGCCAGCCCAAGAACCTCTTCATGAACGAGCGCAATGGCAACTTCTGCGATGCAGGCCAGCAAGCCGGATCCGCGCTCCAGGAGCCGCGCGTTAGCCGAGGTCTTGCCGTCGCCGACTTTGACAACGACGGCAACGTCGATGTCGTCGTTTCCGATATCGACGGCTCGCCCATGCTGCTGCACAACAACGGCATTCCTGGCACGCACTGGGTCAGCTTCGAACTCGCCAGCACAAAGAGCAACCGCCTCGCCCTCGGTGCCCGCATCACCCTCACCGCCGCAGGCATGACGCAGACCGATGAAGTCCGCAGCGGCGGCAGCTATCTCTCGCAGAGCGACCTGCGCCTGCACTTCGGTCTTGCCACCGCCACGAAGATCGATTCAGTGGAAATCCGCTGGCCTTCGGGTGCGGTGGAGAAGCTCACAAACCTGTCCGCAGACCATTTCTACTCAGTTCTCGAAGGCTCCGGAATCGTCGCCCCGGAGAAGGTTCGCCCTGTTAAGGTGAAATAATTTCACTGGTGAAAATCTACATACATGTTCTGGCACACATATATCTAAACATCAATAAATACAATGCCTTCATCCCATCAATAGAGAACTGTTGTGCCATGAAAGCGAGGCACACGGCGTTGCGGCAACACTTTCCGGCATTTCAGGCATCTAACTTATATCTAATTGCCTAATTAAACGATTTACTTGCCAAGATAATTGCCACTCAAACCGCGAAAAGTGCACTTGAGCCCAGTTATGAAATCGATTACACGTGCGCAATATCAAAAATCAAATGCCATCCTCTCTAATTATTTACTTAATCGTTTTAGTCAAACACTTTACTGCAAATTAGTCGAAGCGAACCATTGATCTAAGGCAAAACCCGGCCCATATCAGGCCCCTGCGCTTGACAATCGTTTGGTTAAACGCGCTTAATAGTCAACGCAGGTATTTCTACTCCTGCGCTGCATCACTCAAACCGTTTACTAAACGGTTTTTTCCGAGAATATCTCATTTTCACAAATGATTTTAAATACGGACTTTTAATAAAACTTGCAAGACAATTACTGTCGACAAGTATAGACAGGTTAACAACTTAAGGCACGACCCCGCACAACTGGCGGGTCAAGCTTTTTTGACGTAATCAGGAGGCAAATTCAAATGAGAAGATCACGGGTATTCCTCGTGCTCATCGCTCTAGCTGCGGCTATATTGTCGTGGCATCCGGCGCATGCACAGAAAATCACCGGCGCGATCGCCGGCACAGTCACCGATTCCAGCGGCGCAGCCGTTCCGGGCGCGACTGTAACCCTCACCAACACGGCAACCAATAAAGTCCAGGCCGTTACAACCGATGCTCAGGGTGGCTACACCTTCGCAGAACTGCCTGAATCCACCTACCAGGTGGATGTGAAGGGCACCGGCTTCCAGGACTACCTCACCAAGGGAGTCGTGGTGCACGTCGCTACCACCACCAACGTCAACGCGCAGCTTCAGCTTGGCAGCGTCAGCCAGTCCGTCACCGTCGAGGCCAATGCCATTCAGGTGCAGACTGACAGCGCCGCGCTCGGCGCCGTCGTCGACAGCAGCCAGGTCAAGGAGCTCCCGCTCAACGGCCGCAACTTCGTCGAGCTCACCCAGCTGCAGCCCGGCGTCTCCGCCGCAAACAACTTCGTCAACACCGGCAAGGGCCTGAACGGTGGCGTGGACATGTCGATCAACGGCAACCCCACCACCAACAACCTTTTCCTCGTTGATGGTGTCAACAACAACGACGTAGGTTCCAATCGCACCATCCTGATTTATCCATCGAATGAGGCCATCTCCGAGTTCAAGATGTTGCTCAACAGCTACGGTCCTGAATATGGCCAGGCCTCCGGCGGCATCATCAGCATCGTTACCCGCAGTGGCAGCAACGCCTTCCATGGCAGCGCCTTCTACAACGGCCGCAACGATGCGCTCGACGCCTACACCTTCTTCTCCGCGCCAAATGCCGGACAGGGCCTGCCTCTCAACGGCAAGGACAAGGAGCGCCGCAACGACTGGGGCTACTCCATCGGCGGTCCCATCCTCAAGAACAAGCTCTTCGGCTTCTGGAGCGAAGAATGGAACCACGAAATCAAGGGCCGTCAGGTCAGCGCCTGCGTCCCCACAGCCGCGGAACGCGCTGGTGATTTCTCAACTCTTGGCTGCAACACGGCAAACTTTCCTGACTTCAGCCAGGTTCCCGCGACAGCGCTTGCTGGCCCCCACACTCTGACAGGAGTCGATCCATCCACAGTCACCATGCTGCAGATGCTCCCGATGCCTACAACGCAGAACGGCGGTCTCAACTCCAACGGTCAGAACTGGTCCTCATCGCTTCCGACCGGCCTCTTCTGGCGCGAAGAAAATGCTCGCGTCGACTACGATCTCAACCAGAAGAACCACATCATGGGCCGTTACACGCAGGACACCTGGTCGAACCCGGCCTTCAATGCTGGCTACTGGGGTGACACCGTTTATCCTGCGCTGAACAGCAACTGGGCACAGCCATCCAAGTCCATCACCGCACATTGGACCTCCACCATCAGCAATTCGCTGGTCAACGATGCGGCCTTCAACTACTCCAACAACCGTATCCAGATCACTGCGGGCGGAACTGACCCCGGTCTTCTCCCTCAGGTCACTGCAGCCATTCCGACCCTTTATCCCGAATCGCTGAAGCACTCCCCTGAAGGTGTTCCTTCGGTCAACTTCGGTTCCTATGGTGGCAGCACCTCGCTTCAGGCGCCATGGCAGAACCAGCTCGACATCTACACCTTCCGCGACGACCTCTCATGGATCAGGGGCCAGCATCAGCTCAAATTCGGCGGCTTCTTCGGCTTCAACGGCAAGAATGAAGACGTGAACAGTTCCACCGGCGAGCGCCCGAGCATCGGCTCCGTCGCAACCGGATCGGGCGGCATCGAAACCAACGACTCGCTGGCCAATCTCGAACTGACCGGCAACGTCTTCAACATCAGCGAGACCTCGACCAACGTCCGCGCCCAGCTTCGCTGGCGTGACTACGAGTTCTACGCTGGCGATACCTGGAAGATGTCGCCGCACCTTACCCTGAGCTATGGCGCGCGCTATTCGCTCCTGCTCTCGCCCTACCAGCCCTCCAACCAGATCACCAGCTTCCAGCCCTCGCTGTACGATCCCAGCAAGCCCGCTTCAGACGCCTGCAACGGCCTCTGGGTAGCTCCTGGCACCGATCCCTGCGGCGCGGCCAACAAGCAGTTTGGCACCAACTTCTCGAGTGGCGCCCCGGGCCCCAACCGCTCGCTCGTCAAGAATGGTTATCACAACATCGCCCCCCGCGTTGGCGTCATCTGGGATCCATTCGGAACCAGCAAGACCGTCATCCGCGCGGGCGGAGGCCAGTTCTATCAGCGTGAACGCGTTTCCCGCTACACCCTGGTAGCCAATGCTCCGTTCGCACTCAATACCAACAACTACCCGCGCACTCTCGGTGGCTCCACGCCTTCCAGCATTTCCGGAACGGCCAGTCCCTCCGGTGGTGAAGACCCGAGCGCCATTCTTCCCAACTCGTGGCAGTGGAACTTCACTGTCGAGCAGGCTATCGGTACAAACACCACCTTCCAGATCGGCTATGTCGGCAACCGCGGTCTGCACCTGACCGATGTCTACGACGTCAACGGCATCGCTCCGCAAAACTGGCTCGCAGCCACCTTTGCCAACGCCGGTGCTGACACTAACAACCTGCGCCCCTATCCGGCGTTGGCAACAACGGAACGCTCACCTACTGGGCCCACAACGGTGCCTCCAACTACAACGGCTTCCAGGCCGTTGTAAAGAGTCGCATCGGCGACAAACTCACTTGGGGAGCCGCCTATACCTGGTCGCACACGCTGTCTGACGTCATCATCGACGACTCCAGCGGCGGCATCGGCCAGCAGGCACGCACCTACTATCCAGACTCGCGTCTCGACTACGGCACCTCTGACGTCAACCGTCCGAACATGTTCGTAGCCAACGCGGCCTACTACCTGCCCAAACTGCAGGGTGCCAACCTCATCGAGCGCAACGTGCTCGGCGGATGGGAAACCACCGCCATCATCACTGCGCAGAATGGCAACAATTTCACCCTCTATCAGGGTGCGCACGAAGCCAACCTGGTCGCGGGTGCAAGCAGCCAGCTGAACCAGAACGGAGCACTCGCTGAGACCGGCTTCACCTCGCCGCAGCGCCCGCTTCTCACTGGACAGAGCTGCGTCACCGGCCGTAACTCGAACACCGTTGCCAATGGCG
>Ga0206943_1148_pt1 | contig 17490 bp, 19 predicted proteins | sample Alteio_BWOrgHeat_7_FD_153243 | JGI IMG/M metagenome (GOLD analysis project Ga0206943, IMG submission 153243) | Enriched cells from forest soil in Barre Woods Harvard Forest LTER site, Petersham, Massachusetts, United States -... | ecosystem: Environmental > Terrestrial > Soil > Temperate forest > O... | reverse complement strand
TCGGTGGAGGTTTGTTTTTTGCATAACGCCTTATTTTATTTTTTAGAAAATGATGAGTAGGGCAGGGAGAGGTCGTTAAGATTTGGGGGGAATGTAAAATTAGGAATATTACCCTGGTTTTTGCCTTTTCGGATAGACGGATTTTAATAAAATGTATGACCCTTTATTTATTGTGGAAACATATTTCTGAGTGTATAAGAGTTCCGGAATTTAACTAAACTTAATCTTTAGATATATTGAGCGTTCTTTATTTGATTCTTTCTTTCCCCCTGACGGGGTAAACGAGGATGCGCAGACTGACTGGTAAAAGGCGGCACGACGGTAAAATCTGATTTCTGGCGTTAGCCGTTCCGTGTAATGCTGAATATTCCGCAATTATTTGAAATAGGACATAGGAATTTCTCTCCACATGTTATGCGAAAGATGACCTGTCAGTAATTCATACACGAGGTAAATTGGCCAGAATATCCAGTGTACGATCAGCCAGAAAATCGAGTGGTTATAGTACCAGCTGATCATCATGGAATAAATTCCAAGCAGAAAATATAGAATGCCTGAATTACGCATTGACTGGGGGCGTATTATTTCTATTCTCGTATTTTTTGATAAGGCCTGGTATAGCGGCTGCAATGGCTCCGGTAATCATCGGTGATAAACCAAACTTACCAGCGAGGGTGCCGACCAATCCACCCGTAATGGCACTGGTAGCCAAACCACCGGATGCCAAACTGTTTTCTAATTGTGACAATATGCTGCCCGAATCAGATTGGGCAGGCTGTGCATTCTGCAGACCATTTGTTATATGTGTCGCAATCTCACGGTGAATCTGGTCAGCCTGTTCGGGGGGAATGTTGCCTGCGATTTGAGGATGGGCGTTTAATTGTTCCTTTACAAGCTGTAATATTTGATCGAACATATAAGAAGATTGTAGCGGTTAAAACGAATGACTGAAGTTAAAACAATTTGAAACAACCGGCCAAAAATGGTTGGGATACTGAAAGACATTTTATGAGTCATCGGTTCAAAATATTTGAGCAAGTTCGGCTGGAGTTTATCTTTGAAGATCCATGAGTATGCACTTTCATTTGGCCCAGGTAAATATCGGAAAGATTGTTGCTCCCATGAATAGTCCGCAGATGGCCGGATTCGCTGACAATCTGGATAAAATCAATGCGCTGGCTGAAAATAGCGAGGGTTTCATATGGAGGTTGAAAGACGATAGCAACAATGCGACATCCATCAAAGTATTTGAAGACGACTTCCTGCTCATTAATATGTCTGTTTGGAAAAATATAGATTATTTGTATAAATATGTCTATCAGTCTGCTCATGCAGAATATCTAAAACGCCGAAAGGAGTGGTTTGAGAAAATGCCTGAAATGTATATGGCGCTTTGGTATATTCCTGAAACACATATTCCAAATAGTACCGAAGCAATTGAAAGGCTGCAATATGTAAGATCAAACGGGGACTCACCCCATGCATTCGGTTTTAAAACCAGATTTTCGGCTGAAGAAGCTGCCAGTTTTATCTCAGCGCATTGAATTCCCGGCCTTGCGCAAAAGCGGCGTTCATTGCTCAAAAACAAAAAAGCCCTTAAAGGGACGCGTGAGGGATTACTTGTCGCTTCACTCCTCGTGATCCCATGGGAGGGGGCCTGCAAAAGACATGAAATGCCAGCGCTTCGCGCTTCTTTTTTATTTCCACTCGCTTTTGAAAGCATGCTTTCAACGCTCGTGAAAACAAAAAAGCCCCTAACGGGGCGTTTCATGTCTTTTGCGGAGAGGGAGGGATTCGAACCCTCGATACAAGTTTAAGCTCGTATAACGGTTTAGCAAACCGGCCCTTTCGGCCACTCAGGCACCTCTCCGATTAAGCTTAACGCTAAACGCCGAACGCTTAACGCCCCTGCCAACTGTCAACTGCAAACTGCCAACTGATAAGGGGATGCAAAAATAAACATTAATTATAAACCTTCCGCATTTTCAGGAGGTTATACAAAAACTCTTATTTCTACACAATAAACTGATGCTCAGTGGAGTTTAACAAAGTATCGATAATCAGACAATATCCCTATGAAGCGTTTCATTTCATCCGTGATTGAAAATACCCAACCGGTATCCTATAAGCTCTTATTTACTTGTTTTATTTCAGGTTATGTAACAGCTACCATTTTATTTGGTTTTTTCGGTCCGCAGGTTCATTATTTCCTCAACAAAATTCAAGAGGGCTTATGAATATATTACATGCTATCCATAATATCATTCAAAAAGACAGAAAGAGGTCCACAGCCTTGTTTATGTTAAGGCGGAAAATTTTACATAAAAAGCCACATCCAAACCATTTGGCAAGCCTGAAGCCAAAGGCTTAACGCGTAACACCATATTCTTTAAAAAAGAAAGCCCATTTTAACAATGGACTTTCACTCTTATACTCTTATACTCTTATACTCTTATACTATTAACTGTCTCTACATCGCCGCCAGTTGCACTTTCTGCTGTAACTCGGTTACATTTTCGCGGAATAAACTGTCCGTATCCATCAGGTCCTTTACAGTTTGACAGGAATGAATCACTGTAGTATGATCCCTGCCACCAAAATGTTCTCCGATTGTTTTTAATGAATTTTTGGTAAAAGCCTTTGCAAGAAACATGGTAATCTGCCGGGCCTGTACAATTTCGCGCTTCCTCGTTTTTTGAAGGAGTTTATCGTAGGGCAGATCAAAGTATTCGCAAACCATCCGCTGAATGGTTTCTATGGTGATTTCCTTACTGCTTGTTTTGACAAAATTTCTCAACACTTTCTTCGACAATTCCAGGTCAATTTCCCTCTTGTTAAGCGAAGACTGTGCCAGAAGGGAAATCAATGCTCCTTCCAGTTCGCGTACATTGCTGTTAATGTTATAAGCGAGATATTTTACAACTTCTTTAGGCATTTCCAGACCGTCGTTCTTCATTTTACGCTCAAGAATTTCAATTCTTGTTTCATAATCGGGTATGGTCAGATCCGCGCTGAGGCCCCACCGGAAACGGCTTAGTAAACGTTCCTGAACGCCCTCCAGGTCTTTAGGAGGCTTGTCCGAAGTGAGAATCAATTGTTTGCCGCTTTGGTGCAGGTGGTTGAAGATGGCGAAAAAGGCGTCCTGTGATTTTTCAGCCCGGTTGAAAAACTGTACATCATCAATGATCAGCACATCAACCAATTGGTAAAAGTGGATGAAATCGTTTATGGCATTATTGCGGCTATGATCGATAAACTGGTTGATGAATTTCTCGGAACTGACGTATAGAACCACTTTATTGTGGTGGGTGCGCCTCACTTCATTGCCTATTGCCTGGGCTAGATGGGTTTTACCGAGTCCTACCCCTCCATAGATCACCAGCGGATTGAAAGAATTGGCTCCCGGTTTTTCCGCGACCGTTTTACCTGCCCGTCTCGCTACCCGGTTGCAGTCACCCTCAATAAATACATCAAATGTATAAACAGGATTCAACTGCGAATCGATCTGCATTTTCTTCAATCCCGGAATTACAAAAGGATTCTTAACCGGATTATTGATGATCAGGGGGAAATCCATTTCGTTATTGGAGATCGTCTTATAACTATGTGCGGGAACATCCATGGTTAACGGTTTGTTTTGCTGATTGCCACTGTCTACCATAATCCGGTATTCAAGTCGCGCATCTTTTCCCAAAATTCTACGCAAAGTTTTTGCCAATAAATTCACATAGTGTTCTTCCAGATACTCATAAAAAAACTGACTCGGCACCTGGATAACCAAAACATTCACTTTCAACTCAACCGGATGAATGGGTTCAAACCAGGTTTTATAATGCTGCCATTCAACAATATCTTTTATGATCTCAAGACAATTGGCCCAGACTTTTTCAAAGGTTTTCGGCATTACAAAAAAAACAGTTTAAAGCTGGTAAAAAAATTGTTTTAAGTTAAGTTTTTCATTGGATTTTCGGAGGTGGAATTTTTGCAGGGGGACGAATATCAATATTAATTCGGGAATAAAAAATTTTTTATTAATTGGTAATTTCAGGTAGCCTTCAGAAGCACAGCAAGACATAAAAAAAATTTCTTCAATATTTCAAAAAAAATAAAATAGCTGTTATTGACAGTAGTCTGATTAACCTGTACTTCGACCGTCTGTACTTCGAGACGGACATCGATAAACCGCCTTCACCCGGTTACAGATAAATAGAGAAGGATCAACAAAACTCAATAAGGATGAAGGTTTAGAAAGGTTGAAAATGGAGAGGCGGAAAATAGGTAGTGATGATTTAGAAAATTTCTCCATATGATTTGGTTGAGGCGCGATTGAAGATACAGATATTTTGACAGCATTTTGTTTTAACCAAAGTTTTTTTAAAAAAAAAATTCAGCCTGATAAAGAGCCGTTTGGCGACCGTCGAGTAAAGTACGGGGTACCAGTTAGTTCAGGGAAACTACCTGACTAAAAATTACACTGATAATTTTTTTTGAAATATACTTACCATAGTTTTACCATCCACAAAAAAATTTAGTACTTTCTGGTACTCTTCCCTTCCGGATGCAAAAAAAAATTCAGATAAAGGTTCCGATCATCGATGCGGCAAATGAACAACTGATCAGAAGCTTGTTGGCAAAAGAATCCGGTTTTTCTGAAAAAAAAATTACAGGTTTTCATCTTCTGAAAAGATCACTGGATGCAAGATCCAGGTACCCGCATATCCTGCTAACCGCCTCCGTTTTTATTAATGAACCATACCAGTCGCGCAAGCTGCTGCAACAGGATCTGCGGGATGTAAAATCAGCTTCCAAATCGGTACTCATTATAGGTTCAGGTCCTGCCGGATTATTTGCAGCACTCAGCCTGATACGTTCCGGAATCAAACCCATCATTATCGAAAGGGGAAAAGATATCCGGTCGCGGCGCCGCGACCTGGCCCGCCTCAATAAGGAAGGTATCATCAACCCTGAAAGCAATTATTGTTTCGGAGAAGGAGGTGCCGGCACTTACAGTGACGGGAAACTATATACAAGAAGTAACAAAAGAGGTAATATTCAACGTATCCTTGATCTCTTCGTTCAGTTTGGAGCCGATGAAAATATTCTGTTTGAAGCACATCCCCATATCGGAACCAATAAATTACCGGCCATCATCAGCTCCATGCGCGATTATATCATTGAATGCGGAGGTGAGATTCATTTTAACAGAAAACTCTGCGACTGGACAGAGTCAGGTCAAAAGATCACAGAAATTAAAACGACGGACGGAGAACTCTTCCATGCCAATGCAGTCGTATTGGCCACCGGCCATTCAGCCAGGGATATTTTTCAATTGCTGCATGATAAAAAAAAAGAAATTCATGCCAAACCATTCGCCCTTGGTCTGCGCGTGGAACATCCGCAGGAACTCATCAATTCAATACAATATCATTATATCAGGGCAGAGGGTTCACGGGTTGCCGGACTGCCACCCGCCTCCTATCAGCTCATTCACACAGATAACGACCGCTCTGTATTTTCCTTTTGCATGTGCCCGGGAGGAATCATTGCGCCTGCAGCTACCGGGGATGGGGAACTGGTAGTGAATGGATGGTCTCCATCAAAACGAAATAATCCATTTGCAAATTCCGGCATCGTTGTAAACATCCTGGAAAAAGACTGGCAGGCTTATAAAAAACAGGGTCCGCTCGCAGCCATGTATTTCCAATCGGCCATCGAGCAAAAAGCTTTTGCACTGGGAGGAGGTTCATTTAAGGCGCCGGCACAAAGATTGACTGATTTTACCATGGGAACTATTTCCCGATCCCTGCCAGCCTGCTCCTATACACCCGGACTTACCTCTGTAAATGTTCCGGAAACTTTTCCAAAAGATATTGGCAAAAGCCTTCAGCGGTGTTTCGCCGCATTCGAAAAAAAAATGAAAGGATATTTTACAGAGGAGGCCATCGTTGTTGCGACGGAATCCAGAACTTCGTCACCCGTACGAATACCACGCGATGAAGAAACCCTGGCGCATCCGCAAATCTATAATCTCTATCCCTGTGGAGAAGGTGCCGGGTACGCGGGAGGTATCATGAGCGCAGCCATGGATGGAGAGCGTGTTGCCGAAAAAATTGCTGAATTTTTTTCATCTAAAAAGTTAATGCATGTCAATGCTTGAAGTGGCTCACCTGAAGAAATATTTTACCACGCAGAAAGCAGTGGATGATATCAGCTTTTCAGTTGAAAAAGGATCCATCTTTGGCCTCCTGGGACCCAATGGTGCAGGTAAAACAACCCTGATCCGTATGATCACGGGTATTTTTTTTCCCGATGAGGGCAGTATCTCTTTCAATGGAAAAAAATTTAATGCAGACGGGGATTCTGCCCTGATCGGTTATATGCCCGAAGAGAGGGGTCTGTATAAAAAAATGAAAATCGGAGAGCAGGCCCTGTACCTGGCACGATTGAAAGGCCTTTCATCCTCCGACGCACTGAATCAGGCAAAGGACTGGTTCACCCGTTTTGAAATGCAGTCCTGGTGGAATAAAAAGATTGAAGATCTGAGCAAGGGAATGGCACAAAAACTTCAGTTTGTTACCACGGTTTTACACCGGCCCGAATTGATCATTCTGGATGAACCTTTTAGTGGCCTGGATCCGGTAAATGCCAATCTGATCAAGGATGAAATATTCCGCCTCGCTTCTAACGGAGCATCCATTATTTTCAGCACACACCGAATGGAACAGGTGGAGGAGATCTGCGATCATATTATCCTGATCAACAAAGGAAAGAAAATCCTTGACGGAACTGTCAACCATGTGAAACAGGAATTTAAGGAAAACCTTTTCCGGATCTCGGCCAGTCCGCTTCCATCATTTTTACCAGATGCACTTTTTGATGTGCTTATAAAAAATGAAGATAGCCTTACGATGCGCATCCAGGAGGGTCATTCGCCCAATGATGTATTGAGATATTTTATCGATCAGCACTCGAATATCTCATCGTTCACTGAATTACTCCCATCCTTAAACGAAATCTTTATCAAGCTGGTGGAAGGTACTTCGTTATCCCGCCAGTTTCAACCTGTTCAAGCATAGTATATGAATAAGATCGGTTTGATTATCCGCCGTGAATATTTTACCAGAATCAGGAATAAGACTTTCCTGCTGTCAACCTTCTTATTGCCCGTGCTCATCGTGATGGTCATTGCCGGTACCGTTTACCTGGGTATAAAAGGCAGAACCAATCACCGTATCGCGGTGGCTGATCAGAATGGATACTTCAAAGATTATTTGAAAAGTGATTCGGCGATTTTCTTTGATTTTTCGCCATCCGTTGATACGCTTAACTATGCTGAACATAATTGCAGTGCTGTATTGATTATCCCGGAACTGAAAGAAGGTGAGAAGACCATTTACCGTTTGAAATATAAAAAACAACTGGGCCTTGCCAATATCGACGACCTGGAAAAAAGGGTTAATGCGGCGATTACTGATCATCTCATCTTTACAAAAACCAATATCACCCGCAGTCACCTCGATTCCATTCGCGCTGCTTCTGATATTGCTGAACTGCAGACTTTTTCCGATGAAGGAAAAAAATCACAGGCTTCCAGTCAGGGTCTTTCTTATGCGATCGGCTGGGCATGCGGTTTTTTGATTTACCTGCTTACATTTATTTATGGCGCCATGGTAATGCGTGGTGTAATGGAAGAAAAAACAAGCCGCGTGGCGGAAGTGATTGTAAGTTCTGTGAAGCCATTCCCCCTGATGCTTGGAAAAATCATCGGGATCGGAGCCGTTGGATTAACACAGTTTCTATTATGGGTCGGACTGATTGCCATATTGATCCTGGTTGCCCAGGCTTTTATTCCGCAGGAATTAATGCAGGAGGTGAATAATATGCAAAAAGTGAATGCCATGGGCAGCGCGCAAATGGCACAGGGTACGGAGGCAGCGAAACAAATATTCGCATTTAAACAATCCCTTCAGACTGCAAACTGGACGCTTATCATCGGAAGTTTTATATTCTATTTTATAGGGGGCTACTTATTCTATTCATCGTTATTTGCAGCGGTTGGTTCTGTAGTAAATGAAGATCCGCAGGAAGCACAGTCACTTCTGTTGCCCATCAGTATGCCGATCATTTTTTCATTTATCATCATGTCCATCGCAGTGCAGGATCCCGGCGGTTCCCTGGCTTTGTGGGCCAGTCTGATCCCTTTCAGTTCACCGATTGTGATGATGGCCCGCATTCCTTATGGCGTACCCACCACAGTTCCCTACTGGCAATTATTGTTGAGTATGGCCTTGCTGGCAGGAGGATTTTTATTTACGACATGGATGGCCGGCAGGATCTACAGAACCGGAATTCTCCTCTACGGAAAAAAACCTACCTGGAAGACGATGTGGAAGTGGGCGTTCAAAGCTTAAAGCTTAAAGCTTAAAGCCTAAAACTATATTATATACTACATTCGAAATAATATTGTAATTGATCTGCATCAGCTAAAATAGTTTTGGGCTTTGGGCTTTTGGCTTTTGGCTTTTGGCTTTTACGGTTTTATTCTTACCGGTGGTGTGCTGACAGATGCGCTGGAAAAATAGTAAACTCTTTTACGGGACAACGGAAGGATGGCCTCATTCTGCGTACCGCGCGCAATGGTGATCCCTATATATGCATTTTGTGGAAAGGCACTCAGGTAAGAGTAGGAAAGATAATATCTGCCGTTATCCGGTACCGTAATATTTACCGTTGAAATTTTTTCGGGCATGGTAGAATCCGCTTTTCTGCTGAGGGCGCTGTAATAAAAAAGTTGAATCATCACATTCCCCCAGGTATTATCCGGATCAGGAACCCATTGCAATGCAAGGCCGCGAGCCATTGAAACGGTGTCGGGATAATCTTCCAGGCTGGGTGAAAGCTGTTTTGGCAGATAGACGGAACTGCTGACGGTATCCGCTTCATCAATACCATTAATGGAAACCAAAATCTTAGTTCCGAACAGCTGATTGCTCTTACCGATCTGATCTGTTCCGTAATTATAATTATACATTGAGTCCTGTCCCGGCTGAATGAGCTGATCATTTACGGACAGTGCCCGTACAAATGTGATTTGGTTATTATTACTATCGATAAAAGCAGCACTCACGCCAACGTGTAATTCTTCGCTGTCGCTTTTGCTGAGTACCTGGCTGGCATTAATCAAAACATAATTGTAGACCGCACTGTTTTGTGTACCGAACCAGGTCCATTGATTAACCGGATTTGAAGCGTCTTTGTGGCAGGAAATCAAACATCCTGCACCAAAAAGAAGCAGCAAACGTTTGTGCATGCCTTGGGCTTGTAGATGTAACCTAAATATAGTTTTTTATGAAGAATTAAAAAAAACAAACTATCCCCCATCCTTACCTTTAGCCAGATGGAATTCACCAATGCAATAACTAATTTGTTCGGAATACGCTATCCCATTATTCAGGCCGGAATGGTCTGGACCAGCGGCTGGCGGCTGGCATCAGCCGTTAGCAATGCAGGAGGACTTGGTCTGATCGGAAGCGGCAGCATGTATCCTGAATTGCTCAGGGAACACATCAGGAAGTGCAGGAAGGCTACGACTCACCCCTTAGGGGTGAATATTCCGCTTATGTATCCGGATGTGCACAGGCATATCGACATTGTAGTAGAAGAAAAGATTCCCATAGTCTTCACTTCGGCTGGTAACCCTGATACATGGACCGGCGTCTTAAAAGAAAAGGGCATCAAAGTGGTACATGTCGTAAGCAGTAGTCGTTTTGCCCGTAAAGCTGCTGAAGCAGGTTGCGATGCAGTAGTTGCGGAAGGATTTGAAGCAGGTGGCCACAACGGACGCGAAGAAACCACGTCGATGGTGTTGATCCCGGCCGTAGTGGATGCCGTTCAGATTCCGGTGATTGCGGCGGGCGGCATTGCAACCGGCCGGCAAATGTTTGCTGCGATGTCCCTCGGTGCGTCTGCTGTTCAGATCGGTACCCGTTTTGTTATGAGCCAGGAGGCTTCTTCACATCCGGATTTTAAAAATTATATTCTGAAAGCCGGAGAGGGTGATACGAAGCTGACGATGAAATCGTTAATGCCGGTGAGGCTTTTAAAGAACCCGTTTTTCAATCTGGTGGAAGCTGCCGAACAAGCCGGGGCTTCAAAAGAAAGTCTTCAAATACTACTTGGAAAAGGAAGGGCAAAAAAGGGCATGCTCGAAGGAGATTTGAATGAAGGCGAATTGGAAATTGGACAGGTAAGTGCCCTGATCCGGGACATCCTTCCGGCAGCTGACATTATAGAAAATTTATGGTTTGAATTTAGGAAAAGCTGGGCCGAACCTTTACCTTGTAAACTGCAATAACATGAAAGTCTCTTTATACCTTCTTTTTTTCGCATTCACCTCTGTGGTTTCATGCGGGCTTTATGCCAGCGATGGAACAACGGATCCTTGTTTAATTAAAGGACAGGTTCTGGATGCAGTTACAAAGAAACCAGTTTCAGGAGTAATCGTTTCAGCCGTTGTTCCGGGTGATCCTTCTTACAAAGAAGTTATTACGGATGTGGATGGATATTATTATTTTAAACAACTACCGGCCTGTCATGTGAACCTTCGCTTTGAGAAAAAAGGTTATCAGAAATACAAATACCAGGAAGTAATAGAGATTCAGGAAAAGAAAACTGTCAAAGTGAATGTTGAAGTTTCTCCGGATGCGGGTTCGGATTTACTCCCCGATGATTCGGAATATCCCCTCTTACGCATCCTGGGGATGAAGTAACCTTCTAAGCTTAAAGCGTAATGCGCAAAGCTTAAAGCAATAACTAAACAACTAAAGAACTACCACTTCCAGACTTCCAGTCTTCCATACTTCCATACTTGTGATTAAGATTCTCCTAAATCAATTTCGGTGTTATCACCGATGTTCAGGCTCCGGCTCTCTCCCTTCACTTCGGTATCACTTCCGATCAGTGAATGGGTAAGTACAATATCAAATAAGTTAGCGAATGACCCGATGATGGAATCTTTCAATATTGAATAGTTGATATTGGTTTTTTCACCGATCGCAACATTGGGTCCTATGATTGAATTTTTGATAGTGCAGCCCGATGCAATATTCACCGGATGGATCACGATTGTATTTTCCAAATGATGGTCGGGCGCCATATTACTTCCGAATTTTTTCAGCAGTTTGGCATTTGACTCCAGCAGGGTTTCTTTTTTCCCGCAATCAAACCAGTTCTGGACTTTAAAGGGTTCAAATTTTACCCCTTCGCCGATCATACATTCAATGGCATCCGTTAAATTATATTCTCCATAACTCGTGAGCTGATTACGGATATTATTTTCCAGGCATGAAAAAAGAGCACCCGTTTCGCGGATCTTGTAAATGCCGACCAGCGCCATATTCGATTTTGGTATCTGCGGTTTTTCAACCACACGGCTGATAAAACCGTCATCTTCAATTTCTGCTACGCCAAAATCCCGGGGATCATCTACCCTTTTGATACCCAGTTGAGATGCCGGGCTTCCCAGGATTGTCTTGATATCATATTCGCAAATCGTATCCCCCAGTACAATAAAAATTTCATCCTGAGCCACCAGTTCCTTCGTTAATAAAACGGCCTGACCGATGCCCTGCCTCTCTGTTTGAAAAACAAAACTTGTTTTCAACTGAGGATACTTATCCTTTACATAATCCTGAATTTTTGTGCCCAGGTACCCTACAATAAAAATGAATTCTGATATCCCTCCCTCTAATAACTGGTCAACGATAATACTTAAAATCGTTTTTCCGGCGAGCGGAATCAGAGCCTTTGGTTGGGTATAAGTATGGGGCCTTAGTTTTGTACCGGCGCCTGCTACGGGAATGATTGCTTTCATATTCAGTAATTGCCACCAGCTAAACAAATATTTTGTTCTCTTATATGGCTGATCCTGTACAGGTAAAGTTCAGGAAAAAACCATCAAATGAACGAAAATTCTATTTTACGTCTTAATTTAAATGTTCTGAGTCAATTTTAATTATGAGAAAAGGCTGGCTGATTTTTGCATTCAATGTTTTCTTCATTCCAGGATTTTGCCAGTCGGTCGGGAAACAGATTGATTCTTTGATGAATGCTTATTATCAGCCGGGTTTGCCCGGTGCCATGATTGACGTGGAGCTAAATAATAAAACAATTTTTAAAAAAGCTTATGGAAAGTCTGATCTGGTTAGCGGACTATCTATAACCGCAGAGGACAATTTCAACATCGGATCACTCACCAAACAGTTTACAGCATTTGCGGTACTGGATTTATTTTATAAAGGGAAATTTTCCAGGAATGATTCCATTGGGAAGTTTCTAAAACTTCCCGATCCGGTCTCTTCCATCCGGATTTTCCAGTTGCTCAGTCATTGTTCAGGAATTCCCGATCATTATGGGTTTGTGGACACAAATAAAGTGAGACATGCAACGGACAAAGACGTGATGTTCGCTTTGCAAAAAACAAACTCGCTTTATTTTCCACCGGGTAAGCATTACCGTTATAGTAATACCGCCTATTGCCTCCTGGGTATGCTGGTCGAAAAATTAAGTGGCTTGTCCTATGGCGACTACCTGCAGAAAAATGTATTTAAACCACTTGGAATATATGGCGCAACGGTATTTCAATTTGGGCATCCCATTTCAAAACGGGTGACGGGCTATGACCGTTCTCCAGAGGGAAAATTCATCCGGTCGGACGAGGATGAATCTGTTTTCTTTTCTACAGAAGCCGACGGCGGTCTTTATATTTCTATGAATAATTACATGAAATGGTGTCGGGCGATAGAATCCGGTAAATTTTCAAATACCCCGATGATCAGGAATGCCTGGCAGGGACAAACGCTTGTCGACACCCTGAAAGGATTATGGTACGGGAACGGCTGGTTTATACAGCAACTGAATGACTCAAAAAAAGTTGTTTATCATACAGGATTCAATGGAGGATTCCGCACAGTCGTATTCATGATCCCATCTGTTGATTATTGCATCAGTATTTTTTCCAACCGCGGAGATATTGATCTTGAAGAACTGATGACCCGTATCAATCAGATCCTTGCTGTAACTGATAATTCTTTTATCAAATCAGGACCCCTTGAATCTTTTATTCATAGTTGGCCTATTTTTGCGCCATGCAAAGAGACAAGCTTGTTTTCGACCTCATTCATCAGGAACTTGAACGGCAAAGGCATGGTATTGAACTGATTGCCTCCGAAAATTTTACTTCTCTTCAGGTCATGCAGGCCATGGGAAATGTGATGACCAATAAATACGCTGAAGGTTATCCCGGACGTCGTTATTATGGGGGTTGCGAAATTGTAGACCAGACAGAACAGCTGGCCATTGACCGGCTAAAACAGATATTCAATTGTGATTATGCCAATGTGCAGCCACATAGTGGTGCACAAGCCAATGCAGCGGTCTGTCTGGCCGTTTTACAGCCCGGTGATAAGATATTGGGTCTTGACCTGAGCATGGGGGGGCATCTGACTCATGGATCTGCGGTGAATTTTTCGGGCAAACTCTATCAGCCACATTTTTATGGGGTTAAAAAAGAAGATGGCCTGGTGGATTATGAAAGCATGGAAAGAGTGGCTAAGCAGGAGAAACCCAAACTCATTATCTGTGGCGCATCTGCGTATAGCCGTGACTGGGATTATCTCCGGATACGCCGGATTGCAGACCAGATTGGCGCCCTGGTGATGTGCGATATGGCTCACCCGGCCGGACTCATTGCAAAGCAACTGTTGAATTCTCCTTTCGAAGACTGCCATATCATAACATCTACCACGCATAAAACCCTTCGTGGTCCGCGGGGTGGTATTATTATGATGAAAAAAGATTTTGACAATCCTTTTGGGTTAAAAGACAATAAAGGAAATATCCGTCCTATGAGTAATCTGCTGGATATGGGTGTATTTCCAGGCACCCAGGGCGGCCCGCTGGAACACGTGATTGCCGCAAAAGCCATTGCATTCGGAGAAATATTATCGGATGAATTTACCGTTTATGCCAAACAGATCATCGTGAATGCACAAGCCATGAGCGCCTGTTTTAGCAAAAAAGGATACAATATTGTTTCCGGCGGAACGGATAATCATCTGATGCTTATCGACCTGAGAAATAAAAATATCAGCGGGAAAAAAGCAGAGATCGCGTTGGGCAAGGCTGATATCACCGTGAATAAAAATATGGTTCCCTTTGATGATAAAAGTGCATTTATCACATCCGGTATCCGCATCGGTGTTCCTGCCGTTACTACCCGGGGCATGATGGCGGAGCATATGAGCGCCATCGTCGATTTTATAGATGAAGCGATCGTGCATGCAGAAGATGAAGTCGATCTTGACGGCATCCGGAAAAAAATCAATGCGCACATGAAGCAGTTTCCGTTGTACCCGGAGCTTACATAAGTCTCATCCGTATACTATGCAGCGCCTTCTGAGTGAATAATTTTAAATAACTTGGATCTGAAATAAATTCAGTTTTATGCTGCAAAGAATACAATCTGTCTGGCTCCTGCTGGCCGCCATTTTTGCGGTCCTGACGATTAAATTTTCCTTTTACAGCGGTAATATAGAGGTTCCCGGACAGCCGGTAAGTTTTCAATACCTGACCGCCACATTCAGCATCTGGATCCTGATCGTGACGGTTGCCATAACCTGTATCGCCGCCATTGATATTTTTCTTTATAAAAACAGGAAGCTACAGGGACGACTCGCTATTCTGGGCATTCTTCTTTCATTGTTGAATATCTTTCTTTACTTAAAACAAATCCACCGGTTCGTTGAAAACCAGGGAAGCCACACCATTACGTCTGTATTTGTATTTGTCATTCCCATTTTCTTTTTTCTTGCCTGGCGGGGCATTTACAGGGACCAGAAACTGGTAAAAAGTCTGGACAGGCTAAGGTAGCCGCCAAATAAAACGTATGCCTCCCTTCGCGGAATTCATAGATATACTGGGCACATTCAGTTTCGCAGTCTCAGGTGCTTTTGCAGCGATGGAAAAGAGATTGGACCCTTTCGGCGTCCTGATTCTTGCATTTATTACCTCCATTGGAGGCGGTACGGTCCGTGATCTTCTCATCGGTGATACACCCGTTGCATGGCTTCAGCAGCCGTCTATCGGCTGGGTAATTATAGCGGGAACGGCTGGTGCGCTTTTTTTTGGCCGTCGGCTTAAAAAGATTCAATCTCTTTTAACCTCTTTTGATGCTCTGGGACTTGGTCTTTTTACAATCATTGGTATTCAGAAAGGGCTTGTACATCACATGGGTCCGGTGGTTTGTATCGCCCTGGGAACCATGACGGGTTGCTTCGGGGGTGTTATACGCGATATTGTGCTAAATAAGGTTCCCCTCATTTTTCAGAAGGACATATATGCATCGGCCTCGATTTTGGGAGGTATCGCCTATATTTTGTTAATTAAAATCCCTGTTCCGGACAACATTGCCGCCGCCATTTCAATCGTTTTGATATTTACTACCCGTATGCTGGGCATTCGATACAGGTGGCATTTGCCGGTCTGGTACCAGTCAAAAAAAGGATGAATACATTTTGCTTATATAAAAAAACTTAAATTTGAATTACTAACTTTTTGATAACCCATTAAATATTCTCATTATGGCAAAGTCAGCTAAAAAAGCAGCAAAGAAAAAAGCAGCTCCAAAAAAAGCAGCAAAGAAAAAAGCAGCTCCCAAAAAAGCAGCTAAAAAAGTTGCAAAGAAAGCAGCAAAAAAAGCAGCTCCCAAAAAAGCAGCTAAGAAAAAATCAGCCCGGAAACCAAATGCGGCTTTCATGACACCGCTGAATGTTAGCGATGCACTGGCAAAAGTTGTAGGGAACAAGCCGTTGCCCAGAACTGAAATCGTGAAAAAAATCTGGGTCTACATCAAGAAAAACGACCTGCAGGATAAGCAGAACAAACGCATGATCAATGCAGATGCAAATCTGAAACCTATTTTTGTTAAGGATCAGATATCGATGTTTGAAATGGCGGGCGCTCTGAACAAACATGTGAAATAATTAATTCCCTTTTTAGTTTATCATTTCTTTTAAAGTTGTTACGGCGGTAAGATTTTTACCGCCGTAAAACAACTATTTACCGGTTTATTCCGGGTAGTCACCTAAGACTCTTTGCTCCAATTTTAATACGATTCTATTTTTGTCCATCATAAAAAAATAGAATCATGGAATACGCACTCACATATCAAACGCCCGGTACAGATTGGATAAATATATTTATTGAAACCATTCAGGCATGGTGGTATAAAATAACCTGTCCAAAAGAAAATTATTTTCTTATTGATTAAGCTTACAGATTCTCTGATCGTGGTATGTAAAATAAAATACCGTGTTTTTACCTTTGGTGAAATGGGAAATTCAGATTTAATTTTGTATCAGACTCTTTTGTAAACCGGGCGAAAAGGAAACCGTGGAGCTGGTGGAATTTATTCATTCGGAAGTTAAAGCTGATATGGAAAAAGTAAAAACAAACCTCGAAGCGAAAATCAGCATTTTTCTGACAAAGGATGATAAGATCGATTTAATAGATAGAATGGATGTCCTTAAAGTTGAACTCATCGACAGAATAAATAAAGTAAAAACAGATTTAATCGTCTGGATCGTTGGCGTGTCTGTCCTGCAGTATATATTACTAATGGTAACCCGAAAATTTTTCTAACTTCTTACCCCACTTCCATACTTCCATACTTCCATACTTTCAGTCTTCCAGTCTTCCAGTCTTCCACACTTGTTTTAAAGATATTTCCCCGTGTAGCTCTCCTTCACTTTCCGCAATCCCGCTGGAATGCCCTCGTAGACAAGGTTTCCGCCGTCTTCTCCTGCTTCCGGTCCAAGGTCAATCACCCAGTCCGAAGAACGGATCACATCGGCATTGTGCTCCACTACCAGAACAGAATGTCCCTGATCGATCAGAGCACTGAATGATGTCAGCAGTTTTTTAATATCGTGAAAATGAAGTCCCGTGGTCGGCTCATCAAAAATAAAAAGAATATGGCCCAGGCTTTTCCCTTTGCCGAGAAAAGATGCCAGCTTCACACGTTGCGCTTCGCCGCCTGATAAAGTATCGGATGACTGGCCCAGTTTAACATATCCAAGACCCACACTGCTGAGTGGTTTTAATTTTTGGAGAATTTCTTTTTCATCCTTAAAAAATTCCAGCGCGTCGTCTACACTCATTTCCAAAACATCGTGGATGCTTTTATTACAATAATGCACTTCCAGGACTTCATCTTTAAATCGTTTCCCGCCACACACTTCACATGTCAGATGCACGTCGGCAAGAAATTGCATTTCAATCACCTGTTCACCTTCGCCCTTGCAGGTATCACATCGTCCGCCATCCACATTAAAGGAAAAATGTTTTGGTTGAAAGCCACGTAATTTACTCAATGGTTGTTTCGAAAATAATTCCCGGATTTCATCATATGCCTTTACATAAGTTACCGGATTG
>Ga0206943_1147_pt1 | contig 17509 bp, 14 predicted proteins | sample Alteio_BWOrgHeat_7_FD_153243 | JGI IMG/M metagenome (GOLD analysis project Ga0206943, IMG submission 153243) | Enriched cells from forest soil in Barre Woods Harvard Forest LTER site, Petersham, Massachusetts, United States -... | ecosystem: Environmental > Terrestrial > Soil > Temperate forest > O... | reverse complement strand
TTGCTGGCTAAGGCTAAACCAGTAGGTATATATGTTTTTATCAATACACTGCATATCAACAGCAACCGTGTCGCCGGTTTTAATATTAATGTCGCTTTGAAAAAGATCGAGGTCAACATAGCCGCCATCGGTAAAGCTATCATCGGCATCAAAAATGGTTTTTACCTGTACACTGTTTACATACATTACAAAACGGTATTGGTTAGGTATATTGGCCGGGTCCTGGTAATGAACCGTCATTAATTTACCATTTTTATTATTAAAGAAGTCGTCCCGGTAGGTTAACTGGTCGAAGTTTACGGGTATTGGCATTGTAGAGCTGCCGGTATAGGTTTTGCCACCGGTTTGTACGGTTAGCGTATAAGCAGCGCCTATCCTGCCCGCAAATTTACTGCTAACGTAAGTTCCTGCGGTGCTGCTTTCGGTAAACTTATAAGTATTCCCCTTACTATCTACTATGGTAACAGTTGCCCCACTTACCGCAGGGAAAGTATTGGTATTGGTAAAAGGTACCGTTTGACTGATCTTTACATATTGAGGAGCGGATTGGTTAGTTACATTACCTTCAATAACCAATTGTGTAGCAGCATTGGCTACCTGTATGTTTATCACCTTTTGGCACGAAGAACAGGCCAGTAATATTATTGCTGCTGCAAGGATGTGATATTTGATTTTGATAAACTGCATCCGCTAAAATTTAAAGTTCCAGGTTACTGACGGTATAATACCGAAAAGGCTGGTTTCAACAGCTTCGGTACGGGTTGGGTCGGTTTTACTGTCCTGGAAGGTTATGGTGTATGGATTTTTACGATTATAAGCATTATAAACGCCAAATGTCCAGCTTGAATGATATTTTTTATGTTGCTTCCCCTCTAAAGTAGCGCCCAGGTCGAGGTGATTGGTTGATGGCTCGCGATAGCCGTTGCGCGAGCTATAGTAATAAGTGGTTAAGCCGCCAATATTATATTTACCGGTTGGGTAGGTAACCGCGTCGCCGGTGCTATAAACAAACGTGCTCGAAAATGTCCACCGTTTGCTAAACTGGTATATGCCCACTACCGATAGGTCATGGGTACGATCGTACTTATTAGGGAAGTAATTGCCATTGTTAATGCCGTTGAATTTGCCCTCGGTTTTTGAAAGCGTATAGCCTATCCAGCCATTGAACTTTCCATATTTTTTCTTCAAAAAAAGCTCAAGGCCATAAGCCCGGCCAATACCATAAACCAATTGCGATTCGACATTTGGATTGGCAATTAATTGAGCGCCATTTTTATAGTCAATTTGGTTTTGAAGCCACTTATAATAAACCTCGCCCGAAAACTCGAAAGCGTTTTCGTCGAAATTTTTAAAATAGCCGGTCGATATTTGATCGGCTATGCCCGGTTTAATATTGTTACTGCTCAACACATACAGGTCTGTTGGTGTACTGCTGGTTGAGTTGCTGATGATATGTACATTTTGGGTATTACGGTTGTAGGATAATTTAACCGAGCTTTGATCATTAATGCTATAACTTGCCGAAAAACGGGGTTCGGGATTAAAATAACTTTTCACCAAATCGCCAGATCCATAAGTTTTTGAACTGGCGATATTTCCTGCCGCGTCGTATGTATAAAAAGTGCCCGGGCCGTGTAAAAAAATATCACTTAAACGCAGGCCATACAACAAGGTTAAATCTTTACTTACATGCCATTCATCACCAATATATGCGGCAGTTTCAAGACCGTACCTTGATTGTATGCTTTTATTATTTACACTCGAAGTAGCGGTAGAGGTAACCGATCCCGGCGCCAGGTCATGGTTAACCGCGTTAAAACCAAATGATAATGAATGTTTGCTACTGATAAAGTATTGAAAGTCTTCCTTAAAATTGAGATCATTTATGGAAGATGTAGCCTTAAACTGGTTATCAGTTATGAAGCTTTGTATGGTATAGTTATAGTTACTATAGATAATGGATGTATTTGAAAAAAGTTTGCTGTTAAAAATGTGGTTAAAGCGCAGTGTACCTGTAGAGTTGCCCCAATTGGTGCCAAACGTGTTTTGCAGGCCCAACACATCTTTACCAAAATACCCGGAAAGATAAAGGGCATTTTTTTCGTCAAAATGGTAATTGAATTTGGCGTTCAAATCATAAAAGTAAATGCTGCTGCCCCGCACGTTTGAATCGGTGGAAGCTTTCAGGAACAAATCAATATAAGTGCGGCGCGCGCTGATCATAAATGAACCTTTATCCTTTACAATTGGTCCCTCTATTTTTATCCGCGAAGCGATAAGGCCCAGGCCCCCCTCGGCAGTATATTCTTTGTTATTGCCCTCGTTCATTTTTACATCTAAAACAGATGATAACCGGCCTCCGTATTGCGCCGGCATACCGCCCTTGTACAGGCTCACATCCTTAATAGCATCTGAGTTAAAAGTAGAGAAAAACCCAAACAAGTGTGATGCATTATAAACGGTGGCTTCATCCAATAAAATAAGATTTTGGTCAGAAGCGCCGCCGCGTACATAATAGCCGGTGTTACCTTCACTGGCTTGTTTAACGCCGGGTAATAAGGTTATGGTTTTTAAAATATCCTTTTCGCCAAATATAACGGGTACGTTATTTACCTGCACCATATCCAGTTTTTCCACCCCCATTTGCGGCGACAATACATTATCGCTATTAGGCGCGTTACCGCTTATCACCACTTCCTTCAGGTCATTTTTTGTTGTCAAAGCTATGTTTAAAACGGTGTCGCGGGTTAATGAAACACTGCGCGAAACGGCGTTGTAGCCCACATAATTATAAATTATGGTGTATTCCCCTTTGGGTGCCGACAGCGAGTAAAAGCCATAATTATTAGCTGATGTGCCGTTTTGCGGTTTTTCTTTGATCATTACCGTGGCGCCAATCAATACCTCGCCGGTGGCTTCATCTTTAACCAGGCCGCTTACTGTTATTTTTTTTTGCGCCATAGCAGGGGCTATCAATAGCAAAAAACAAATTAAAGTCAATAACACATTTATTTGGATTCGATCTTTATTAAAGATGCACAATAGCTTTACCTTCATTTCGGGATTCGAGGTAAATACATTTTTAGGTTATATCCGGTTAGCACGTTTCAAAAATAAGTTTTCTAATTGAACTTCATGCTTAAAATTACAAAGCCATAGTTTATTAATTTTTATAATCACAACGCCATTTTACAATACCTTATTGCAAGCACGCGCAATTAGGGATATTTTTGAAAACATCATTTATTTATGTAATTTTCATATATGCTATCCGAACCAACCTATATTGCCGCCCGAATGGTAAGCACAACCATTGAGCAACATTTTGCTAAACATTTGGCTGCCGCGCGTAAGCTTGGGGCCCGCAATTTGGCTGCTAACCCGCAGGCGCATATCATAGAAGCTGTTATTGATGTGGCTTTTTGGGCAAGCCTGGGGCGCGAGGAGGGGCGGTCGCCAAAAATATCTATCGCGCTTTTACCGCCCGAGCAATCAAACCAGCCGCTGATATTTGGTAACCGTTTAAGGCTTACCCCGCATAATTTAACCAAACTGGCACCTGCTGTTGAAAGCCCCGGCATCCACCTTGGGGTTTGGTATGAAGATGATGAACTGTACGTTTGGGGCACAACGCCGGTTATCCCTAATATTTGTTTTGTGCTGGAGGTAGTTGAGCCCGGTTTATTAGTTGTTAAGCATAGCAGGGTAGATGGGTTTGGAAAATTCCTGAATATCGCTGTTTTAAAAGGCGACCAGATAAAAATTATTGATGCGGATAACACAAGCCTGGCCGATTGCCCGGCGTTGATCAATTCGTTACTGGGAATGCCGCTGCCGGTGGTTTTTAACGAATCGGTTAATGTGCTGGTTGAGCTGGCAGCCTCCATGCGCGCACATGGTCGTGGCGGCCTGGTGCTGGTGGTGCCCGAAGGTTCATCGGCATGGCAGGAGTCTATCATACATCCTATTTCCTATCCCGTGCTGCCTGTATTTGCGGGGATTACCGATTTAATGGAGCAGGATATAGAAGAACGTTCAAAGCATTTTTGGCAGGAGGCCCTGCGCCGTGCCATTGATGTTGTTGGTGGTTTTACCGCGGTGGATGGAGCGACTATTATCAGCAGGCAATATGAACTGATCGCTTTCGGCGCTAAAATTGCCCGCTCAGAAATGAGCACCCCGGTTGACCAGATAGTTGCTACCGAACCGGTAGTTGATGGCGCTGCCGAGTTTATTCATCCCGGGCAAAATGGAGGCACCCGGCATTTGGCAGCCGCGCAGTTTGTTTATGACCAGCGCGATTCAATAGCCTTGGTTGCGTCGCAGGACGGGCACTTTACCATATTCGCATGGTCGCCGCAATTGCGGATGGTGCACGCGCATAGGATAGATATACTATTGCTGTAGGATATGAATATCGAATTTCTAAGTGGGTTAAGGGTTAGTTGGGGCAACATCCGGTTTTGGGTGTACCAGAAAACGGTTAGTGCTTGGGTCAATAACCGGCATTTTTGAGTTGTCATATAACCTATAAACCGGCATTTTTGAATTGATATGTAAACGTGCTATAGGCATGTGATCAACCGGCGACCTGGTTACAGCAAGGTAATTTACCTGCCCTTTCAATACCCCGGCATTAAAAAACGGCATGAACTGCTTAGTTTGGGTATCGCCCGGGTTATAAAAATACTTTTGGTAAAGTAAATGGCCCGCCGATGTATCCGAAGGCTTAAGCGGGAACAATGTTTGTGCTTTTAGCTGATAAACGCTTGTAATCAGCATAAATAAAATTACTGCCTTTTTCATGAAGCGATTTTTAATAAGTAAAGCTAAATAAAAATTGGTAAACATGAAATAGTCTTGAGTCTAAAGTCAGAAGTCCTAAGCCGGAAATTCATTTAAAACTTCCAACTTAGGACTTCTGACTCAAGACTTCTGACTCAAAAAACTACTTCGCGTCATTAACATCCTTAATAGCTTTATCAGCTGCCTGTGCCGATAAGGTATCATTAAGTTTGGTGCGCTCTGTTTTTATGTTTTGCAACAGGCCGGTTATAAATGACCCAATACCCTGCGATTTGTATTTTACGCCTAAATCTCTTATCCCGGCAATACCTTGTTGTGCATATTCGGCACTGGTTAGGCGGCCGATCATGCCTGTCATATCCCGTGTCATGTTAAACTTTGTTTGTGGTGTACCTTCAGTAAACGCATTGTACACGTATGGCCATTGTGCGTCATTTCCACTGGTGGCATAAACGTGCATAATGGCCGCTGTTAGGCCGCCCTTGTTATCTTTTTCGAATGATTTTGCCAATGGTATGGCTTGCGCCGGGTCTAACGTGGCAATGGCGTTTAAAGCCGCGCCTTGTACGGCGTATGATTGACTGGTTAATGCCTCTTTATACAAGTTCATCATGCCCGGTGCTTTCAGCTTGGCTAATACAGCAATTGCACTTGCGCGTACCAACGTATTATCATCTTTTTGCACCAACGAAACCAGTACGGGCTGGGCCGCATTACGCACGGCATCATTATCCATATTTATCGCGCGGATAGCTTTGATACGCAAGCCGTAATATTTATCATTCAACGCGGCGATCAATACTTTTTGCGCCCCTTTATCGCTTTGTGTGGCAGCAGCGGCAGTTATAGCTTCAAAACGGTCGAGGTATAAAGGCGCGTTAAAATATTGAAATATGTACTCGTTCAATGTTTTGCTATCCTTTTTATCGGCAAGCAGTATTTTATCGCCATCTACGTTTACCAGTTCGGGTTTTGTTTCGGCGTGGAAAGTTAGGGTATCTGCTTTATCACGCATCCAAACTTTATGGCGTTCTTTTTTACCACCGGCATAAATATCAACCGCGAAGGGCAAAATAAATGTTTGGCCGGTTTGGGTTTGCTCCAGGTAAACGGTTTCGGTTTTAGCGCCCTCATCCCATTTATAGCTGATCTTTAGCGCAGGGTTGCCCGCACCATAATACCATTGGTTAAAATACCAGTTCAGGTCGAGCCCGCTGGCATCTTCCAATGCTAAGCGTAGTTGTTGTGCTTCGCCGGTTTTAAAAGCGTTGGTTTTAAGGTAAATATTCAGGCCTTTAAAAAATGCGGCATCGCCCAGGTAGTTGCGCAGCATATTTAATATGCGGCCACCTTTTTGGTAGGTTACTACATCAAACACATCCTCTTTATCATCATAATGAAAACGCACCAGATTTTTTGTCGCGTTTTCAGGATTTCTTAAATAATTTAACATAGCGGTGTAGCTATGGGCATCGGCTTCATCTTTGCCATATTTATGTTCGGCCCAAAGCATTTCGCTGAAATCAGCAAATGATTCATTAACGGTTAAATTGCTCCAGCTTTCGGCAGTTACATAATCGCCAAACCATTGGTGAAACAGCTCATGTGCTATGGTACTGCGGCCATCATTATAATAGGCATCAATCAACTCGCGGTGTGTGCCCTGTACATATTCGCCATGCAGGGTTGCGGTGGTGTTTTCCATCGCGCCGCTCACATAATCGCGCACTACAATTTGCGAATATTTGTTCCAGGGGAAATCAACCCCTAAGGTTGTTGAATAAAACTCGATCAGTTCGGGCGTCATCCCAAATATCTCTTTAGCATAGGGGGCGTATTTAGGCTCCAGGTAATAATTTACTTCTTTATTGCGCCATTTATCATGGAATATTTTGAAATCGCCCACTGCCATCATAAATAAATAGGGCGAGTGGGGCAGCTCCATTTTCCAGGTATCGGTGCGGGTGCCGTCGGCATTGTTTTTTTGCGAAGCCAGGCGCCCGTTTGATAAAGTAACGTATTTAGCCGGCACGGTCATGCTGATCTCGTCGGTGGTTTTTTGTTCGGGTTTATCAATAGTAGGGAACCATGCTGACGAGCTTTCGGTTTCGCCTTGTGTCCATATCTGGGTAGGTTTGCCCTTTTCAGTACCATCCGGATTAATAAAGTACAAGCCCTTAGCATCGTTTATGGCGGCGCTGCCTTTTACTTTTAGCTCATTTGGCTTGCTGGTGTAATCAATATAAATGGTATAATTTTCATTATTGTGATACACTTTGTCTAAATGTATGGCCAGCGTAAGGCTATCATAACTAAATTTCAGCGGAATGTTTTTTCCGTTTTTTACAACAGCCAGGGTTTTAATGTCCATGCCCTTAGCATCCAGCCTTAGCGTATCGGTTGGATAAAAGTGTGGTTTTAAGGTTACCCACTCTTTACCATACATGTAGCGTTTTTTATAATCAAAACGCACGTCTAATTTGGTATGGATAAGGTCATTGATCTTAGGCGGGGTTGCCCTGTATATTTTTAACAGGGAGTCGGCGGCATTGGCTTGTTGCTGGGCTGTGGCAGGAGCGAAACCGGCCCCCATAAACAAAGCAGCGCAAAAAATTGCGGAAAGTTTTTTCATAAATAATGGATTAAGTTATAACGAAATTAAGTGTTTTTATTCAAATTAAGACTAACAAAGTAACCGGGATGTTACATTTTGCCTTAAGCTTTATTTTAAAATATGGCACTAAACTATTTATTTTTACAATACGCAATCGATTGCAGAATAAATCGTTGTAAATCGCAGATCAATAAACCCCTATAATTATGAAGCCATTATTATTAACTGCTTTGCTGGCAGTATTGCTGTTGAGCTCCTGCTCAAAAAAAAGCACACCGGCACCCGCTACTAAAACAGGAAGTGTCACTATTATTGCTAATAACTACCCCACAATAATAATTGGCAGCCAAACCTGGACAAGCTTTAATTACCAGGGCGCAGGTGGATCATTAACCATAGCCGATGTTACTTACGGTAATTATTATACATTAGCCCAGGCTATGCTAATTACTTTACCCACAGGATGGCGCATACCAACACGGGCCGATTATAATACGCTGTTATCTAATTATACAACCACTAAAAACGCGGCTGGCGATTTTGTAGGCGACCAAAATGCTGCCCGGGCCTTATCAGACAGTACAAAATGGCTTTTCCTGGGAGCAACAAGCGCTTCGGGCTTTAGCGCGTTTCCGGGTGGCGAATATGATGTGACCAACAAATTAGTTGTTAATACCCAGATAAACGCTATATTTTTAACATCAACCACCGGCACAATTGTAAGCGGCGGCCAAACCTCAACTTACAATTACTTTTTTGCAATTACAGATGATGGTGTGGGTGTTGGCCAAAGCAACATGCCCTATTTTGCAGGCATTGACTATAACCTTAATCCTTACGCTTATTCGTTACGTTTTGTGAAGGATAATTAGATGGTTAGTTGATTAAGTTAGATTGGGTTGATTAAGTGAATAGTTATTTTAACCCACTCAACCACTCACTTAATCAACTCAATCAACCTCCTCACTAATAAACCTTCCCTTCCTTCATTACAAAACTTACATTTTTCATGGTTTTGATATCATCCAGCGGGTTGCCGTCAACGGCTATAATGTCTGCAAATTTTCCTTTGCTGATGCTGCCTGTTTTTTGGCTGATGCCCAGCAGATCGGCAGCGCTGGTGGTGGCGGCTTTTATAGCTTCCATTGGGGGCATACCGGCTTCAACCATGTATTGAAATTCCATATAATTTTTGCCATGAGCGTAAACCCCGGCATCAGTCCCAAAGGCTATTTTTACCCCGGCTTTGTAGGCTTTAGCAAAAGTTTGCTGTATTTGCGGGCCTACTTCCATGGCTTTGCGGGCGATAACCGGCGGGAAAAATCCTTTTATTTGGGCCGAATCGGCAACTGATTTTCCCGCTATGATGGTAGGCACGTAATAGGTTCCGTATTTTTTGGCCAGTTCCATATCCTCATCATTCATAAAGGTGCCATGTTCAATAGAAGCAACGCCGCCTAATATGGCCCTGCGGATACCCTCGGCGCCATGCGCGTGGCAAGCTACTTTTAAGCCATAATCTTTAGCGGTTTCAACCACCGCTTTTATTTCGTCGATGGTAAAGTTGGCCCCCGAGCCATTTTCGCTCAGATCCAGTACCCCACCAGTCGAGGCTATCTTTATCACGTCCGATCCGCGTTTAATTTGTAAGCGTACAGCTTTAACCAGTTCGTCCCTGCCATCGGCAACACCATCATCCGGCCCGAATTTGTGGTTAAATACATCATCACGAAAGCCAACAGAACCATCCATGTGGCCGCCGCTTGAAGAGATAGCCCTGCCGGCAGTGATCATGCGCGGGCCGTCAACCAAACCATGTGCTATAGCTTTGCGTAAACTGATGTTTACACCGCTACCGCCCAAATCACGTACAGTAGTAAAACCCGCCATAAGCGTTCTTTTTGCATAAATGGCAGCCTGGTAAGCTACATCGGCATCTGTCATTGTAAATTCGTCTATCCTGGAGGTTTTACTGCCTTGATGCTCCAGGTGTACATGGCAATCAATAAGGCCGGGCATTACCGTTTTGCCTTGCAGGTCTATCACTTTATCGCCCGCCCCGCCTTTGGCATACCCCTGCTGTATGCCCGTAATTATATTGCCTTCAACTATGATAGTAACCTGGTTTTGCACCGTGTTTGCAATGCCATCAATGAGCTTTCCGCATTGGATATAGGTTTTTTGAGCTAACGCGCATTGCGCTAAAAACAACAGAAATACAAAGTAAAACTTTTTCATTTTGGGAAGGATAAGTTGAATATAATAGCCAAAGTAAGAAGTTTTTATGGATAATTTATACAACAACAGCATTGGTTAATAAATGGAGGATAGTATATTTACCAACCAATAAACATCAACCAATAAGATCATGAAAATTAAAATCATCCATGCCCTGATAGGTATTGCTTTTACTTCTTTTTGTTGTCAAATTGCTTCGGCGCAAATTAAGCCCGGCTATAAAAGCCTGTTTGATGGCAAAACCTTAAATGGCTGGAAACGACTTGCAGGCACTGCCGATTATAAAGTTGAAAACGGCAATATAGTTGGGACAACGGTAGCAAACTCGGGCAATACTTTTTTGGTAACAGATAATGAGTATGGTGATTTTGTGCTGGAGATGGATGTGAAAATCGATAACCCTCATAGTAATTCGGGCGTGCAGTTGCGCAGCCATTTTGACCCTGCAGGGCACAACGGCAAAGGGCTGGTATATGGCAAACAATTTGAAATAGACCCTTCGGACCGTAAATGGAGCGGCGGCATTTATGACGAAGGCCGCAGGAGTTGGCTTTATCCGCTCGACCTGCATGAGCAGGCAAAAGACGCTTTTAAAGTAGGCGAATACAATCATATCAAAATGGAGTGTGTTGGCAACGAAACCAAAACATGGGTAAACGGCATAGCCACTGCTTATGTAGTTGACACGCTCGACAGTAAAGGCTTTATCGGCTTGCAAGTACATGCCGTACAAAAACAGGAAGATGCTGGCGAAAAGGTATATTTTAAAAACATACAGATCAAAACTACCGGCATCATGCCCGCAGCGTTCGCTAAAAACATATACGTTGTTAATTTAACGCCTAATGCGCTAAACGGGTACGAAAAAGCCGAAGGTTGGAAACTGCTGTTTGACGGTAAAACGTCGCAGGGCTGGCGCAGCGTTAAAAACATGGACTTCCCTGTTAAAGGCTGGGATATTAGCAATGGTTGCCTGTCAGTTATTGGGAAAGAGGGGGGAGACGGCCCAACTGGCGGCGATATTATTACCAATGATAGATATGCTGCATTCGATCTTTCGTTCGAGTTTAAAATGACGCCGATAGCCAATAGCGGGGTAAAATATTTTGTCACTTTAGCTGATGGGACAACAGGGGCTGCATTAGGGTTGGAATACCAGGTACTGGATGATGACAAGCACCCGGATGCTAAATTAGGCCACGATGGCGACCGTAAGATGGGGTCATTATATGATATTTTACCGGCCAGCAAACAGCCCCGCTATGAGATGCCAATGGGCGCGTGGAACACAGGGCGCATTGTGGTATATCCCAACAATCATGTAGTGCATTATTTAAACGGCGTAAAAATATTGGAATATGAGCGCGGCTCGGCAGCGTTTAAAGCGGCGGTAGCCCTTAGTAAATTTAAAAATGTACCAAACTTTGGCGAGTCAAAAGATGGCTATATCCTGTTGCAGGATCATGGCTGCACAGTAAACTACAGGAGTATTAAGTTGAGGAGGTTGTAGGGTAGAGGTTAATTGGAGATTAGAGATTAGTTGGGATCGGAAAATATCAGCAATGAATACATTTTAACAAGCGGTTTTGCGGGCGCAACCAACACATGTGCATGTAAAGCAAAAAGCTGAAAAGAATATTAATTCCTTTCAGCTTTTTGCTTTAAACTTTCAGCTCAAATTAGCAGTATTGCTCAAACGCGCCAATCAGGTTGTCGGCAATCATTTGTGCGGGGCGGCCTTCAATTTGATGGCGCTCAATAATATGAACCAATTTACCGTCTTTAAACAAAGCCATTGATGGCGATGACGGAGGGTAAGGCAACATATAATTACGTGCGGTATCAACAGCATCTTTTTCCATGCCGGCAAAAACGGTTACCAGTTTATCAGGATGTTTTGCACTTTGGGCGGCTAATTTTGCTGCCGGGCGCGCGTTAGCTGCAGCGCAGCCGCAAACCGAATTTACCATAACAAATACGGTGCCTTCGCTTTCAATAGCACTTTTTACAGCATCCGCGTCTTTCAACTCTTCAAAACCAACTTTGGTCAAATCTTCCCGCATTGGGGCAACTAAATATTCAGGATACATATCGTGTCTTTTCTAAAATTACGGTACAAAAATAGGAAATGATTAACAGTTAACGGCTAAAAACCAGAATAATAACAATCTGCTGACGATAAACCCCTTCCTTTCGCCCCCCCCCCAACCGGGGAAATCGCTTTTAAGCGTTTTGCAGATGGCTTTGATCTGAAAAATATAAAAACGGGCCTTGTGCGATACCTTTCCATAGAATAGGGAAAGGAGGAGGATAGGGTAAAACAGGCGATAGTCTCTAAAAACGAACTCCTGGCACTGTCCACAATTAAACAAATTCGAAACGGTGCAGCCTTCTTTAATTTCATTTGAAACAAACAACAGCTAAAAAACGTACAACCGAAAGCATTTCAAAAAAAGTAATTTTTATTTTACAAACAATTTATTAGTTAAAATACTGTTGATTTGTTAAAGGTATTTTTTAAATTGCGTCCCCTTAATATTAAACAGTATATGAAGTTGAACCCCAAAGACGTTAGTACTATTGTTATTTTAGACAAGAACAAACAAGGTGCAAAAACGCTTCAGATAAAAACCAAACATATAAACAGGCTTAAACATTACGCGGTATCTATTGCATCGGTAATTATATTTTTGGTGGGTTCCATTATCCTGTTACAATACCGTAATCAGCAACAAGAGCAGGAAAAACAGCAATTGATAGCGCAAATAGTTAAGCTAAAAGGCGATGTCCCTCAAAATATTGCCAAAGTTGAAGATAAGCACGAAGCCCAAACTTATGTACAGGCTATTGAAGGCAAGCTGAAAAACATAAATGATTATTTAAGGAAACGCGGACTCAAAGGTTTTTCAACAAAAGCAATAGGTGGCGATGCCAATGCCGAAGGGGCAAAACTTACCGACAAAGAAGTGTATATGGCCTATAACGATTATTTGACCAAGTTGGTAAATACCGTAGCCTTTACACCTATGGGCTATCCCCGGGTAAGCGCAATGACCTCTTTTTTTGGTTATAGAAGTGATCCATTTGATTCAGACCACGCAGAATACCACCCGGGTATTGATTTTAAGGGCAGAACAGGTGATGAGGTTAAATGCACTGCCAACGGCCGGGTTGTTTTTGCGGGGTGGTCAAACGGTTACGGCAATTGCATCCGCATACAGCATACCAATGATTTTGAAACCCTTTACGGGCACCTTTCACGCATCGGTGTAAGGGTGGGGCAGGAAGTAACTGTAGGCCAAAAAATTGGCGCGGTTGGCTCAACCGGGCATTCAACAGGCGCGCATTTACATTATGAAGTGCGTAAAAACGGGAAGCCTATAAACCCTGTAAAATTTCTGACATTAAACAGCTAATCTATACCTAACATTTACCTGCCTACACAATGGGTGCTTTTTCGAAAAAAAACAAAACCGCGCTTGATCTCCAGGCCATATCAACCGTTATAAGTGAAGGAGCTGTCTTAGAAGGTAGCCTTAAAGCCCCGGCGTTTGCCCGTGTTGACGGGCAGGTAAACGGCGATGTCAACATTGACGAAGGATTGATACTTGGCGAAACCGGAGTTATAACGGGCAATGTAACCACCAAAGAAATGGTTGTGTATGGTACAGTTACCGGCAACCTGAACGTCCATTCGCTTGAAATAAGAAGCACCGGGAAAATTAACGGTGATATAAAAACCGGCTCCCTATCTGTTGAAACCGGCGCTGTTTATAATGGCAGCCTTTTGATGGGAAAGGAGTAATAAGTCCGGAGCCGTTAGTCATTAGATGATTTGGCTTAAGACTAAATGCATTCTTAAAACAGGCTAACGCATTAAAATAATTTGGCGGTTTTTACCCTCTATACGCGAAGCGGAGAGAGGGTGGTCGAGCGACTTAGCGATGACCGGGTGAGTCCTCGCCGAGCGGCGTTACTGCCAATGCATTTTCGGCGACAACTCACCCCGACTACGCTACGCTGGTCGTCCCTCTCTTTGCTTCGCACAAAGAGGGCTGGGAAGAGTTTTATATTTTTAATGCGTACTCCCCCTTCTCCAAAAAACTTAAATTTTATTTTCATCACATTTTAGGCTAAATTTGCAGCTCAAAAAAATATGTTATGTCGTCAACAGTAGAAACTTACACCAAATACAAAGTAAAAGATATTTCATTGGCCGAGTGGGGGCGCAAAGAAATTGAATTAGCCGAAGCAGAAATGCCGGGCTTAATGGCCCTGCGTAAAGAATACGGCCCGTCAAAAGCCTTAAAAGGCGCGCGCATTGCCGGTTGTTTACACATGACCATCCAAACCGCGGTTTTAATTGAAACTTTAGTTGAGCTGGGTGCCGAAGTTACCTGGTCGTCATGTAATATATTTTCAACACAAGATCATGCCGCTGCCGCTATTGCTGCCGCAGGTGTTTCGGTTTATGCCTGGAAAGGCCTTAACGAACCTGATTTTGACTGGTGTATTGAGCAAACTTTATTTTTTGGCGAAGACCGCAAACCATTAAACATGATATTGGATGATGGCGGCGATTTGACCAATATGGTATTTGACCGTTATCCTGAACTGGTTGCCGGTATCAAAGGCTTATCAGAAGAAACCACTACCGGTGTTCACCGTTTATATGAGCGTATGAAGAACGGTACTTTAGCTGTTCCGGCTATTAACGTTAACGACTCGGTTACCAAATCAAAATTTGATAATAAATATGGCTGCCGTGAATCATTGGTTGACGCGATCCGTCGCGCTACCGATGTAATGATGGCCGGTAAAGTTGGTGTTGTTTGCGGATATGGTGATGTGGGTAAAGGCTCGGCCGATTCATTGCGTAACGCGGGTGTACGTGTTATTGTAACCGAAATTGACCCTATCTGTGCTTTACAAGCTGCCATGGAAGGTTTTGAAGTGAAGAAACTTTCGACCGCTATTGCTGAGGCTGATATTGTGGTAACCGCTACCGGTAACCTAAATATTGTTCGCGAAGAGCATTTCCGTAAATTGAAGGACAAAGCTATTGTTTGCAACATTGGCCACTTTGATAACGAAATTGACATGGCCTGGTTAAACAGCGCTTATGGCAATACAAAAATTGAAATTAAACCACAGGTTGATAAATATACCATTAACGGTAAAGATGTTATTGTGCTGGCCGAAGGCCGTTTAGTAAACTTAGGTTGTGCTACAGGCCACCCAAGTTTTGTAATGAGCAACTCATTTACAAACCAAACTTTGGCACAATTAGAGCTTTGGGCAAATAGTGATAACTACGAAAACAAAGTTTATACCTTGCCAAAACATTTAGACGAAAAAGTGGCCCGTTTACACTTAGCCAAAATTGGCGTTGAACTGGAAGAGCTTGATCAAAACCAAGCTGATTATATCGGCGTACCGGTTGCTGGTCCGTTTAAACCGGAGTACTACAGGTATTAAACCGAAAGCATAAAGGTAAAAGCATAAAGCGAAGGGCATGGTTTTAGGATCGTGCCCTTTTTGTTTGTCTGAACCATGATTCGTTGGATTAATGGATGAGGGGATTCCTATCAGTTTAGTATAATCAGGTGAATCAAAAAAGCAGTTTAATCTGTGATTCAGACAATTGCTGCCAATGATTAACTGTTTCCTTAATTTCCATCATCCTCCCAATCTCCCCATAAACATCCGCCGCACTTTTACCCTGCCCGCGCAGGTATTGTATAGAAGTATCCCCGGCTGATTTGGATAGTTTTTCGCCATTCGCCATTAACAGCGGGTGATGATGAAAGGTAATTTTTTGAAAATCAGTTTTCTGTAGTGCTTCGGCAAGGAAATGTTGCGCTATGGTTGAGGGCCAAAGGTCCTGGCCGCGTACTACCAGGTCAATGCCGTAGTGAAGGTCGTCTGCTAATGAAGCTAATTGGTAGGATGGGTAACCGTCTTTCTTTTTCACCATAAAATCCTTCATTTCATCCGGCAGCGTAGTTTTTACAATTCCGTGGTTTAGGGTTTTAATTGATAGTTCCTTTTCGCGGTTTGTACGCAAGCGCCAGCTGGCGTTTGGTGTATCGAGCGGAATTGAACTGTTATGGCAGTTGCAGGCATGTATTTGCGTTCGCGAACAAGTGCAGGCAAATATTTCACCACTTTGCTTTAATTGCTGTAAAAAGCCATCGTAAATATCCATACGGTGTGCCTGCGAATATATGGTTTCAAATTCATGCAGGTTGCGCGGGCCCTCATCCCAGGGTATCTCTAAAAAATTAAGCGTATCAAAAATGTCCTGTACGTATAGTTTATTTGCCCGTTCGCGGTCAAGGTCGTCTATCCGCAGCAATATTTTCGCGCCTGTTTTTTTGGCTAAACCGGCGGTGAGGGCAAATGACAGTACATTGCCCAGGTGTAAAAAACCGCTTGGGGTTGGGGCTATGCGGGTTTTGTTGAATTTAGGTATTGAGCTTTGCATTAGTACCAAAGTACGGCAATACTGATAAACTTGCGAAGTTTTTTACTCCGATGTTTGTGTCTTCACAAACATCAAACACGTAGTTGCTTGTGAGGACACAAGCAACGGTTGGTATGTGTTTCATTACTTCATTCCAAATGCCTTTTTAAGCATATCCGTTGCAAACAACTCCGCATCCTTGGCCTCGGGCACAACAGCGCCCATGCCAAAAAACTCGTGAGTTACGCCGTTGTAGTTTTTACTGTAAACGGTAACACCATCGGCTTTTAGTTTATCAACTAACTTGAGCCCTTCAGCTTGCAGGGGATCAATTTCGGCGGTGATTAGGATAGTTGGAGGCAAGCCTGTTAAATCATCGGCAACCAGGTTTATAAGCGGGTCTTTAGCTTCCGCCGGTTTGCTCAGGTATTTTTTTACAAACCAAACCATCATGGGTTTATTTAGAGGTATGGCATCGGCATATTTTTGGTATGACGGCGTGTTCATATCCGCACCCGCTACCGGGTAAATAGCTACGATGGCTGTGGGCGGTTTTATCTTTTTATCGCGTGCTTTAATTGCTGTGGTCATAGCCAGGTTGCCCCCGGCGCTTTCGCCCGCTACAGCAATTTTTGTGGGATCGCCGTTAATAACCGGCGCGTTTTTAAGCACCCATTCATAAGCCTGGAACGCGTCATTATGCGCATACGGGAATTTATACTGCGGTGCTAACCGATAACCCACGGATACCACTATAGCACCCACCTTTTCAGCTAATATACTTGCCGAAGCGTCATAAGCATTAATACCGGCTATTACAAAACCGCCGCCATGGTAATAAACAATCACCGGGAACGGGCCTTTCCCTATTTTAGGCGTATAAATACGCAAGTGGATAGTGCCCCATGCTGCGGGGATATCTTTACCTGTAGTATCAACCGGGTATGCGGGTATGGCGATATGGTTTTCCTTTAGCAGGTCTTTCACCGCATCAGCAGGGGTATGGTTTTTACGCGCCCGGCCCGGCCCCAATGTTTCAATTGGCTGGTCGCCGTAGCTTTGCAGTTTTTCAATAACGGCCTGCATCTGCGGCTTCATATTGGGTGCCCATGCGGGCGCGGGGCCTTTGGGTTTTATGCTGTAAGCTAAACTTTCGCTGTATATCGTATCTGCTGTTGCAGGGGTAGTTTTGCCTTTACAACCTGCAATTAATAAGGTAATTACAGCAATTATATAAAAATTCGATTTTTTGTGCATAAGTTTATATACTGAATACCTATGCAGAACATATTAAAGGAGAAATAGTTGTAAAAACACTTAAATCTTAAAAATATGACCTTGCGTGTTTACTTAATTAACGGTATGCTGATAGTGGCTTATAACGC
>Ga0206943_1146_pt1 | contig 17523 bp, 8 predicted proteins | sample Alteio_BWOrgHeat_7_FD_153243 | JGI IMG/M metagenome (GOLD analysis project Ga0206943, IMG submission 153243) | Enriched cells from forest soil in Barre Woods Harvard Forest LTER site, Petersham, Massachusetts, United States -... | ecosystem: Environmental > Terrestrial > Soil > Temperate forest > O... | reverse complement strand
CATTGTCGGACTATCCATCGGGATGGGGGCCTGTTTACTGATCCTGGAATTTGTGAGTTTTGAATTGAGCTATGACCGGTTCAATAAAAATGCAAATAATATTTTCAGGGTAGCAAACGATCGTTACCAGCATGGCAAACTGGTGCAACACGGCACGATAACCTATTCCGCCGTGGGACCAGCCATGAAAAAAGATTTTCCCGAAATAGTAGCGAACACCCGGGTGGAACCATTGGGATCAATTATACTATCCGACAATGAAAAGAAGTACGAAGTCAAAAATTCATTGGCTGCCGACAACGAATTCCTTTCTGTCTTTTCCTATCCCCTGCTCGCCGGTGACGCGAAAACAGCCTTACGCGAACCGAACAATATCATTCTTTCCGAAACTCTTGCCAGAAAGATATTCGCTGTCAGGAATAACGATTTTTCTTCTGTGCTGGGAAAAACTCTTCAGATATCCAGGGATTCACTTCCGTATAAAATCACGGCCGTTTGCAGGGACGTTTCCGAAAACTCCCATTTACAATTTGATTTGCTGGCTTCCTATATAACATTGTATGAACAAAAAAATCCGTGGAAAGAAGCAGAATACGATTTTACAGATTCCGATTTCTGGCATTATATACTTTTGAAACCAGGCACTGATTATAAAGCGCTGCAGGCAAAATTTGACGCTTTTAGCAAACGTTATTTCCAGGGTGATAAAATTTCCGGAAGTGATGAAAAGTTTTTTCTTCAACCCCTGTTAAAAGCTCATCTGTGTTCCGATTTTGAATATGAGATCGGCAAAACAGGCAGTTCCACGGCTGTCTGGGGAATGCTCATCATTGCCACGCTCATTATTATCATTGCCTGGGTAAATTATATCAACCTGACTACGGCACGTTCCATGAACCGCGCCAAGGAAGTAGGTATCCGAAAGGTTTCAGGCGCCACACGCGCTCAGTTGATCAGACAATTTCTGTCAGAATCCCTGATGATGAACCTGATCGCACTGTGCATCGCCATCCTGATCATATATCTTGTACAAGATCCTTTCAATCAACTGGTGGAAAGAGATCTCAGTCTGTCTTATTTATTTTCACAATCCATCACCGGATTCGATATCAAGCTGGTCGTAATCGCCGGATTGCTGACGGGTATTCTGATTTCGGGATTTTACCCCGCCTTCGTGCTTTCCTCTTTTAAACCCATCCTGGTTTTGAAAGGGAAATATAGTCAGTCAGGCAGGGGTGTTTTTCTTAGAAAATTACTGGTGACCGCTCAGCTGGCGGCAACGGTCGCCTTGATCATCGGGTCATTCGTAGTGTATCGTCAGATACGGTTTGTAAACAACCAGGATCTGGGCATGAATTTATCACAGGTGTTAATAGTCAAGCCGCCGGTACTGACGGATTTTGATTCCAGTTTCATTAGTCATGAAAACAGTTTCAAAGCAGAGCTGACAGGGATTCCGGGTGTCGTCGGGGTCTGCTCTTCCAACCGCGTAGCCGGGGATGAATTGGGAAGGTCATTTAATGTGCACCGGACAGATAAGAACAACGAAACAAAAATCACGATGCGGAATATGGGTATTGATTACAATTTCTTAAACCTCTACGGTATTCCTTTGCTGGCAGGAAGAAATTTTACGCCGCTGGATTATAATCGCAGCTTTGATAAACTGCATAATATCCTGATCAGTGCAGGCGCTGCCAAATCGCTTGGATTTTCTTCGAATGAAGAAGCGATCGGGAAAGATATTATGGTATTTGACAAAAAATGGAATGTGATCGGGGTAATAAAGGATTTTCATCAGAAATCTCTTCACTATGCAATGGAGCCGGTGATACTAATGCCGTTCTCTGGATCCAATCATCCGATTTCGGTTAAACTAAGCACGAGGGATCTGGCGTTGACCATTGGGGCCATCAAATCGAAATACAGCAGTTTCTTCCCGGGAAATCTGTTTGACTATTTTTTTATCGACAAACAATTTAATACACTATATAAGAGCGATCAGTTATTCGGAGAAGTGTTTGCGCTTTTTGCCGGATTCGCCATATTCATCGCCTGCCTGGGATTACTGGGTCTTGCATTATTTACCACGGCACAAAGAACCAAGGAAATCGGCGTAAGAAAAGTATTGGGTGCCTCGGTCACCAATATTGTTTTTTTGTTGTCGAAAGATTTTGTGCGGCTGATCATCGTCTCATTTTTGATCGCATCTCCCGTTGCCTGGTATGTGATGCATAACTGGCTGCAGGGATTTGCATATAGGATTCCGATCAGCTGGTGGATTTTTCCCGGCGCTGGTATGCTTGCATTTCTCATTGCCCTGGGTACGGTTAGTTTCCAGACGATGCGAGCAGCGGCTGCGAAACCCGTGAAGAGTCTTCGGTCGGAATAGGTTGGCAGTTGGCAGTTGGCAGTTGGCAGTTGAAAAAAAGCTTTACGCTTTGTGCTTTATGCTTTATGCTTTAAGCTTAAAAAAATATTATGATAAGGAATTATTTCAAAATCGCGTGGAGGAACCTGATCAAAAACAAGGCACATTCTGCCATCAACATCGTGGGACTTTCCGTAGGTATGGCCGTAGCAATGATCATCGGATTGTGGATATGGGATGAATTATCCTATGACAAAGACAACCCGAATTATGAAAAGATCGCACAGGTGATGCAGCATAATACGCTCAATGGTGAAATCGGAACCTGGCCCGCCGTGCCCTTTCCCCTGGGCGATGAATTACGAAAAAGTTATGGCAGTGATTTTAAATATGTGCTCATGTCTTCCTGGACAGAAAGTCATTTTCTTTCTGTGGGTGACAAAAAAATAACCAGGGATGGAAATTTCTTCGAGCCACAGGCACCGGATATGCTCGACCTACAAATGCTCAAAGGAACCAGGGATGGACTGAAGGAAACTTTTTCCATGCTGATCTCCGCTTCGATGGCAAAGGCTCTTTTCGGGGATGCGGATCCGATGGGTAAGCTCATCCGGATCGATGATAAATTAAATGCAAAAGTGACCGGCGTGTATGCTGATCTGCCACGCAATTCCCGGTTTTCCAATTTATCTTTTATATCACCCTGGAATTTAAAGTTGTATAAGGATAACTGGATCACCAAAATGAACGATCCATGGGGCAGCAATGCTTTCCAGTTATTTGTACAGGTCGCCGACCATTCCGATATGGAAACCGTATCAAAAAAAATAAAAGATGCCAAACTGCGTAATGTAGCTAAGCAGGACCGGCGATATAATCCGCAGCTTTTTCTCCAGCCGATGAAAAACTGGCACCTGTACTCCGAATTTAAGAACGGGAAAAATGTTGGAGGTGCAATACAGTATGTATGGCTGTTTGGCATCATCGGCAGTTTCGTTCTGATCCTGGCCTGTATCAATTTTATGAATCTGAGTACAGCCCGTTCACAAAAGAGAGCGCGTGAAGTAGGAATAAGAAAAGCAGTGGGCTCTTTACGTCAGCAGCTGATCAGCCAGTTCTATATGGAATCCGTCCTGGTTGCATTCATCGCGTTCATTCTTTCATTGGTGTTTGTTCAGCTGATGTTGCCACTATTCAATGCTGTTGCAGACAAAGAGATGAGAATCCTCTGGACCAACCCCTTGTTCTGGATTTTTTGTGTGGCCTTCACAGCGGTCACCGGATTAATTGCCGGCAGTTATCCCGCTCTTTATCTTTCTTCATTCCAACCCGTGAAAGTCTTAAAAGGAACTTTCCAGGCGGGACGGTTTGCAGCTGTCCCCCGGAAAGTACTGGTAGTATTGCAATTCACCGTTTCAGTCATACTCATCATCGGAACCATCGTTGTTTTTCGACAAGTCCGGTTCGCCAAAAACAGACCCGTCGGTTATGACCGGAATGGGCTGGTCATGACGCCCGTGCTGACACCCGAAATCCACAAACATTTTGATGCCGTCCGCAACGACCTGATCAATGCAGGTGCCATCGTTGAAATGACGGAATCAGGTGGCCCGACTACCTCGGTATGGTCCACCAACGGTGGATTTATGTGGAAGGGCAAGGATCCGAATCTCGGTGTCGATTTTCCGAATACCGGCATTACCTATGGATACGGTAAGACCGTGGGCTGGCAGTTCGTGGATGGGCGCGACTTCTCCAAATCTTTTTCGACCGATACGGCAGCATTTATTATGAATGAAACCGCGGCGAAATATATCGGATTAAAAAATATAGTCGGTGAAACCATCACCTGGGATAATCATCCGTTTAAAGTGGTCGGCGTAATCAAAGACATGATCATCGAAGATCCGTATCAGCAGGTAAGACCGCAATTATATTATATAGACCCGAATCCGGATTCCTATGTGATCATAAAGATCAATCCTAAATCAGGTGCTTCTGCTTCGATGGAAAAAATCAAAAAGACTTTTGCGTCTTATAGTCCGGCAGAGCCTTTCAATTTTCAATGGGTCGATCAGGAATATGCGAAGAAATTCGGCGACGAAGAACGGATCGGCAAACTGGCTGGATTCTTCGCCGGACTGGCCATCTTCATCAGTTGTCTCGGGCTTTTTGGTATGGCATCTTTTATGGCTGAACAGAGAATCAAAGAGATCGGTGTGCGTAAGGTATTGGGTGCCTCTGTTTTAAACTTATGGGGATTGTTGTCGAAGGATTTCGTCGGCCTGGTCATCATATCATTGGTCTTTGCCGTGCCACTGTCATTTTATTTCATGGGCAACTGGCTGGGAAAATATTCTTACCATTCCGATCTGTCCTGGTGGATCTTTGGTGCAGCCTGTGCCGGCGCCCTGTTGATCACTTTGCTTACCGTGAGCTACCAGGCGATCAAGGCGGCAATGGCGAATCCGGTAAAAAGTTTGAAAACTGAATAACAACTGAAACACAAGTATGGAAGAATGGAAGTATGGAAGTATGGAAGTGAAGTATTAGAGTAGTTAAGTACTTCCTCTCCGAACTAAATAACTAAAAATTAATAGCAAGCCTTAAGCCTTAAGCCTTAGCCTTAACCCTTAGCCTTAGCCTTAGCCTTAGCCTTAAGCCTTCTGCAAAAAAAGAAAGATATGATAAAGAACTACCTGATGGTCGCCTGGAGAAATCTTTTAAAGAATAAGATCTATTCCTTCCTGAATATCACCGGACTGGCGGTCGGACTGGCCAGCTTTCTCCTGATTGCCCTGTACATGATGGATGAAGTAAGCTATGACCGTTACAATATAAATGCAGACAGGATCTATCGTATCAATTCCGACATAAAACTCGGAGGTGGTGAACTTCATATGCCGGTCACTTCAGATATGATGGGTCAGCTTCTCATAAAAGATAATCCTTCGATTGAACAGTATACCCGGATATACAATTCAAACGGAAATAAGATGATCAAAAAAGACAAGGTCTTCATTATTGAAAATCGTGTGGCCCATGTCGATTCCACTTTCTTCGATGTCTTCACCCTGCCCTCGATTGCGGGTAATACCCATACTGCATTAAACGAACCCAATACGGTTGTGATCACGGAGTCCACCGCTAAAAAATATTTCGGCAGCACCGATGTAATCGGCAAAAGCATCGAAACAAATGACGATAAAAATCCCGTATATAAAATCACGGCGGTTATAAAGGATATCCCTTCCAATTCGCATTTTAATTTTGATTTCATGTTCTCCATGAAGAACGCGGGTTATAATTGGGGACAGTTAACCAGTCATAATTTTCATACTTATCTTTTATTAAAAAAAGGAGCGGACCCCAAACAGCTGGAGAAAAATTTCGATCAGTATATAGATAAATATGTGCTGCCTTCCGTAAGGCAATTTATCAAGATCAGCAGCATGGATGAATTCAGAAAAGCCGGTAACCGTCTGGAATATTCCCTGATTCCCTTAACAAAAATTCATCTGCACTCCGACCGGTCTTTTGAACTCAGCCCCAGCGGGAATATTCAATACGTATATATTTTTGGAGCGGTCGCCCTTTTTATTCTGCTGATCGCCTGTATCAATTTTATGAATCTCACCACGGCCCGTTCAGCAGGACGCGCCAAGGAAGTAGGTATCCGCAAAGTGCTTGGAACGGAACGCAGATTCCTCATCTTCCAGTTTCTCACCGAGTCCACTTTGATGGTGATCTTTTCATTATTACTCGCGATCGTTATTGCATACCTTGTACTTCCCCTGTTCAACGATGTCGCCAGCAAATCCATGGTACTGGGCAGTCTGTTCTCTCCTTACATTCTACCCCTGCTGGTCGCCCTGCCTTTTGTGGTTGGATTACTGGCCGGAAGCTACCCGGCATTTTTTCTGTCCGGATTCAGACCGATTGAAGTGCTGAAGGGAAAATTAAGACTGGGATCCAGCAGCGGCGGACTCAGAAGTGTGCTGGTCGTTTTTCAGTTTGTCACTTCCATTGTATTGATCGTCGGCACTTTCGTTATTTACAAACAACTGCATTATATCCAGACAAAGGATCTCGGTTATAACAAGGATCAGGTGTTAACCATCAGGAACACGTACACAATGGGTGATCAGGCGATCGCATTTAAAAACAGCGTGCTGCAGATGACGGGTGTCCAGTCGGGAACCCTGAGCAGTTTTTTACCGGTATCCAATTCTTCGCGGAACGATAATACCTATTTCAAAGAAGCTACCATGGATATCAATGGCAGTCTGGATATGCAGGCCTGGCGGGTGGATTACGATTATTTCAAAACACTGGGCATACAGGTCATAAAAGGCCGTGCATTTTCACCCGACTACGGCGGCGATTCAACAGCCATCCTCATCAATGAAACAACCGCACAGTTTTTAGGATATCCCGATCCCATAGGAAAAAAAATATACGGCAACGATGATCCCGGCAAACTGAAAACCTTAACGATCATCGGGGTGGTGAAAAATTTCAACTTCGAATCCCTGAAACAGGGTATCGGTCCGCTATGCTTTTTCCTGAGAAAAAATGGAGGTATGGCATCTTTCAAAGTGAATACGGCCAATATCAACGGGCTCGTAGGTAAAATTGAAACGCTATGGAAACAGATGAGCCCGGGCATGCCATTCAACTATACTTTCCTCGATGAATCTTTTAATGAAATGTATCAGTCGGAACAAAGAGTGGGAAAAATCGCCATCATCTTTTCGACGCTCGCGATCCTGATCGCCTGCCTGGGACTTTTTGGTCTGGCCACATTTATCGCCGAGCAACGCACCAAGGAAATCGGCATCCGCAAAGTGCTTGGCGCCAGCGTCCAGGGCATCGTGCGACTGCTGTCAAAAGACTTTTTGAAACTGGTGGCCATTGCATTTGTTATCGCTGCTCCCCTTTCGGTATGGATCATGAACCGCTGGTTGAACGATTTTGCTTACCGCATTCCACTGTCATGGTGGATTGTTGGTAGTGCCGGTGTGCTGGCTTTATTGATCGCCCTGGCTACAGTCAGCTTTCAGGCCATCAAAGCGGCCATTGCAAATCCGGCAAACAGCCTTCACTCCGAATGAGAATAAAAACCAGGCGTGAGATATCACAGCAGAATAACCTCTCCGGGATATTCTTACCGGGTCCGCATTTTCGCTCCGGAGCCACCGGCGGTATGGAGATATTTCCTGCGGCAGATCCCCCTTTAACAGGCTAAATTTCCCGGGATGACTGTTCTGAAAACAGGCGGGACCAATTTTTGATGGTAATATACCGTTTCCCAGGCAGGCTCTGTCTGTCCGGCCTGAACGACTTTCGAATCAGCCTATTTATTTCATTGAAAATCAGTTTTTAAAGATAAGAAACCATGCAAATGATTAGCTTAACCGGCTGTTATTATCCCCAGACCATTCCCATATGATAGACACGCAGCGCTTTGCAACCGAAAATCTGAATGAATTAAAACTGGATTCCCCAACCCGGAAAAGGCTGGTGTTTACATTATTACCCGGATATGCCGGTTTTCTGCTGGAAAATAAGCTGGATGAACTGGCTGTTCTGCAAATTGATTTAATCAAAGAATTCAAACTGCCTCTTTACAGGTACTTCGAAAACAGATCCGATGAGGAATTGATTTCGCTGGGTTCCGCGGGGCTGAGCAAATTGTTTGGTGCATTAGCCAGCCAGAAAACCGTGGAATATATTGAGAATTCCCTACGGGACTGGCTGAATAATCAATTGCCGCAAATTTCCAGGAACCAGATAGAAGCCGAGGATATTACCATGATCAGCCTGATCAGGAGACGGATTTTCAGAAAATTTATCGACGAATATACTTCCGACTTACATACCGCAGTACTGCTGATGAATGAAATAGATGATTTCACCACGTTATCGGAAACCATCTCTTTAAAATTATTATTAAAACTCCAGCAGGACCTGTATGAACAAAATCAAAAACTTACTAAAACGGGTAACTGGGTATGGGATCTCAAAAAAAATATTTTTACCTGGTCCCGGGAATTGTACCAGATCTATGAATTAGAAAATGCCGATATCAATCAGATTGACCTGGCAACCTATAATCATCCGGATGATGACCCCATTGTAAAAAACGAGTTGGAGATCTCGCGGAAAAATAAAACAGCCCATGATTTCTTCTACCGGATTATTCTTCCCGACGGCCGCGAAAAAACGCTGCATGCTATGGGAGAAGTCCTGACGGATGCAAAGGGCGAAGCTGAAACGATGTTTGGTACCCTGCAGGATTTTACCGATCAGAAGCTTATTCAGAAGGAGCTGGAAAATAACCAGTTCTTTATTCAAAAAATCACAGACCTGACACCTTCCCTGATTGGCGTATACAATATCCAGACTGGAAAATATCTTTTTATGAATCGTGCCGTCGAGGCATTGCTCGGTTATAAAAAAGAAAACATATTAGAGAGGGGCATGAATTTTTTTCTGGGTATTATCCACCCGGACGATCTGGTCCGTATACAGGAGGAAAATAAACTTGCCCTGGAAAATGCCAACCAGGAAGGAGCCCTGAATAACGAACAGATCGTTGAATTCAGCTACCGTATGCGACATGCGAATGGTGCATATCGCTGGTTCAATACCTATGGATCCGTATTTGAAAGGGATAAATCCGGCAACGTGGAAAAAGTGATCAATGTTTCGATCGACGTAACGGACCAGCTACATACAGATTTACAATTAAAAGAGAGGGAACTGGAACTCCGTGAACAGGCAGAACTTTATTTCCGTATGATCAATGAAGTTGAGGATTATGCGATCCTTCGACTGAGCCCGGAAGGAATTATTGAAAACTGGAATACGGGAGCTGAAAAAATAAAAGGTTATACTGCCACTGAAATCATCGGGAAACATTTCCGTATTTTCTATTGTCCTGAGGACCAAGAAACACATCTGCCCGAAACATTGATCCAAATAGCTGCCAAAGAAGGTAAGGCTTCTCACGAGGGCTGGAGGGTACGTAAAGACAAAACCAGGTTCTGGGGAAGCATCCTGATCACTGCCCTGCATGATGCTGCCGGCAGGGTTGTGGGATATTCCAAAGTAACGAGGGACCTGACGCAAATGAAAATAGCCAATGACAATCTGAAGAGTTACACGGAAAAAATAGTGGCTGCCAATGCCGAGCTGGAAGAAAAAAATAAACAACTGGAATCCTTTAACTATATCGCCAGTCACGATTTAAAGGAACCCCTCCGGAAAATAAGGCTGTTCATCAGCCGGCTGAAGGATGAGGCAGAGATGAAACCCAGGGTCCGCGAAACCCTGTCAAAAATAGAAACAGCGAGCATTCGGATGCAGGATCTGATTGAAGGCCTGCTCTTGTATTGCCAGGCTGATATAATCAGTGACCCGGAAAACTGCAATCTCGATGTATTGCTCAACGACGTGATTGCAGACTATAATGATCTGATCGATCAAAAAGAAATGGAAATTGCCAAAATGCCGCTGCCCTCTGTGAAAACGAATCCGATCCAGTTCAAGCAGGTCTTCTACAATCTAATATCCAATGCCGTCAAATACAAAAAAGAAAATACACCTCTGAAACTGAATATCTCCTACCAGATGGAATCCGTCCTCAACGGATCTAACATCCCGCACCTGTATCATAAGATTTCATTTGATGATAACGGAATCGGTTTTGAACAGGACCATACGGAAAAAATCTTTGGTCTCTTTCAAAGATTACACGACCTGTCGAAATACCCCGGAACGGGCCTGGGCCTTGCCATCTGCAAAAAAGTAATTGAAAATCACGGTGGAAAAATCACCGCTCAGGGCATTTCGGGTAAGGGTGCACGGTTTGATATCTTTTTGCCGGCGGACATTAACGCTTAACGCATAACGCTGAACGCTTAACGCTTTTCCGGTCATCGGTCATCGGTCAACGAAAAAGACTGTCAATCGTCAACCGTCATCCGTCAACCGTCAACCGCCAACCGTCAACTGCCAACTGCCAACTATCAACTATACAAACGGTACCGCTATCTTTTAATTCTGCCTTAAATTGTAGAATGAAAATATTCTACGGTCTCATTTTCTTCCTCGCCATCAGCCTGAGTTCCTGTGGACAGAACATGGATATTGAATCCTATAATCCAAAATCGACGCTGGTGGTTCCGGAACATCTGATAAAAAAAGCAAAATACCCCTTTGTAGATGTGCACAACCACCAGTGGGATATGCCGAACCAGGATTTAAAAGCTTTGCTTTCTGATATGAGTTCCCTGAACATGGTGGTCATGGTAAACCTGAGCGGAAGAAGCTTCGATATATTTCATGATAACTATGGCGGCAACGAAATGCAGAATGCAGGTATTGAAAAATTGAACCGCTCTTTGACGAATGTAAAAAATAATGCAAAGGGTCGCATCCTGATCTTCACGAATATTGATTTCAGCGGAATTGATAATCCTGCATGGACGAAAACAGCGGTGGAGCAGCTGGAAAAAGATGTAAAGGCAGGGGCGGCAGGACTCAAGGTGTACAAGGATCTGGGTCTTGAAGTGAAAGATAAAAACGGTAAAAGGATCACCGTGGATGATCCCCGCCTGGATCCGATCTGGGAAAAATGCGGCGAGCTCAAAATACCAGTGTTGATCCATACCGGTGAACCGACCCCGTTTTTTGACAAGATGGACAACACGAATGAACGATGGCTGGAATTAAAACTACATCCCGACCGGGCGCGGCCATCATCCATGTATCCCAGCTGGAAAACCGTGATGGCTGAACAGCATCATATTTTCTCAAAACACCGGAACACAACATTCATCGCGGCTCATTTTGGCTGGCTGGCAGGAAATCTGCAGGCCCTGGGCGCCATGCTCGACTCACTTCCCAATGTTCAGATTGAATTTGCTGCTGTATTGGAAGAAATCGGAAGACAACCGAAGAACGCACGGAAATTTTTTATCAAATACCAGGACCGCATCCTGTTTGGAAAAGATACCTGGTCAGTTCCCGAATATGGTTTTTATTTCAGGATGCTCGAAACAGACGATGAATATTTTCCTCCATTAAGAAAATACCACGCGTTCTGGAACATGTATGGGCTGGGATTGCCGGATGATGTGCTCAAAAAGATTTACTATAAAAATGCTCTCCGCATGTTTCCGCAAATTGATAAGTCGTTGTTTCCGGATTGAAGATCTGTTGACGGTTGACTGTTGACAGTCTTTTTCGTTGACCGTTGACCCATGACCGGAAAAGCGTTAAGCGTTGAGCATTGAGCGTTGAGCGTTAAGCGTTAAGCGGTTGACGTCCATACTTCCATTCTTCCATACTTGTGTTTTAGTGCGGCCGATAATCAAAAGGCAGCAATGTCGAAATATTTTCTGACCAGGCCCAGTATCCGGTTATTTTTAAATCAAAAGGCTTATAATGATAACCGCTATTCAAAATATAAATGGGTCTTTTATTTACAAAAACAAATTGCGAAACCGGGAATGTTTCATGCTTGTAATCTTTATTCAGATGTCTGTAACGATCCGGAATTGTTTTAAACTTATACATAACTTCGAGCGAATCCCTAAAATACATACCCGCGACCGTACTATCAGCAGCAAACCCAATGCTATCAGATGAAATGAGCTGGTGACTGATTACTGAATCAGGTTCTAATAATTTCTTTTTAAAATAATCAGAAGAATCCTGTGTTTTTTCTGTACTCGAACTTATATAAGGTAGGCCATTAAAATAATGTACAGTGAACGCTAAACCAGTCGTATCCAGAATTACAGAGTCTCTATGCAAGCTAAATACTCTCTTCGCACGATCTTTTTCCGGATTTGAGATGTTACCCAGACTGCGCAATTCAAACCCCTGTGCATCCAGTTCGTTTGCAAAAAATGCGCGCTTGAAATGCAGAAAAGATCCTTTGTATGTTTCAAGCCTGGCTTCTTCATATCTGCGTACCCGGTTCGGATGTTTTATACCCATATCCGTAAAGAATGCATAGCCACTAAAATTCACCAGTTTGATATTGAAATCATATTGAAATTCTTCCAGTTTATATTTTATCTCATAACCCAGATTATAATTCACGATCTGCAGAGGTTCTTTTGCGTATGCTGTTAATGTATTATCTGCATTCATACGGAACTTTAACACATCGGGATTGGTGAGCTTGCAATCGTTGGAGCCGGGCGTATCTCCGATAAATAATTCGGTAAATAGCCTGCCCCATTTTTTCCAACCATCGGGTTCAGGTGGTGTGACAGAAAAACTTTGAAGTTCCTCAGCTTTTGGTTTTAGAGAGATTACAAAATTCTTTCCGACAGATCTGGGATCTATCATATTTACGTAGGTTTCAAAACCAACGCAGGAAGCCACCAGTCTGAATTTACCCGATGGTATTCCTCTGATAATAAATACTCCGTCTTCACTTGTAACTGAGCCCAGGGAAGTATTGTTTAAATATACAGATACCGACGCTAAAGGCTTTTGCGTTTCTTCACTGATCACTTTCCCTTTGAGAACTGCTTGTGAAAATGCACCGAGGCAACAAATAAAAAACAGTAAAGTAAATCCGCAGAGTTTAATCATATTGCAGATTAACAGTTCTCAGGAAAACACTTCCAGTCTTCCAGTCTTGTTAATAGTCGTACTGTCGCCTGAACATATTCAGCCTGAGCCCGAACGTGTACATCGTGGAGCTGGTTTTTGTAGTGCCCTCAGTTGGATTTTGAACAGTATATGTGCGATGCATAATGGTGCCTTCCAGAAATAAGTTTTCCAACACCTGATAAGAAAGATAGGCCGTGGCATTCACCATAGTGGCCGGTATGCCGGAATAGAGATAAAAACCATATTCGCGCGGGCGGGTATCATAGTTGAGCAGCACATTACTTCCAAAATTCTCACCGGCTGAATCCAGTCCCTGTTTATTGTAAATACATTTCAGTTCAATATTCCAACGGTAGGCGGGTTGGTATCGGAGGATACCGATCAGCTCTATAAAGTTGGCGCCAAAAGGATGCGCCAGTGGCTGGTTATAGTGCGACCAGTTTGCAACACTGTCATTATGCGAATAGGTATAGGGACGCATCAGATTTATCTCGCCCTGCAGGTCGAGGTTCTTCACCCCGAACATATCAATATATTTCGCACCGAGCTGCAGCCCCTGTTTGTTTCCCCACCATCCCGCAGAATAATTTTTGATCTGGCTCCATACAAATTCGTTGAACAGGAGTTGTCCATACAATTGAACACTATGTGCAATATTGGCTTTGACATCGAACCCAACGGTGGTTTTATCCGGGCTCCCGTTTTCCTGCTGGGCCGCCGGTAAAAAGATAATCGGGTTCAGGTAAGAAAATTCAAAGTGGTTCACACCGCCGAACGCGATATTGGAATATAAACCCACATTGAGCCACTTGGTTGCATTCACGCTGAGGTGATGAACCACGGCATATTTTTTCGGATAATAATAATCTCCCGGATGATGCTGACTGATCAGTTCCATCAGGATATTCGTATAGTTTAATTTCCAGATCCGCAGGTCGAGCTTCAGAAATAAATAAGGGGCTGCATAGTCACTCAGGAAAAGCGTGCGGTATCCGTCCCCAATAAAATTTTTATCGTAGCCAAACTGAAGTGTAAAATATTTCCAGAAATCAAAATCGATTGACCCGCGTGCATCCCAGTAGTCAAAGGCCGTTGTATCACCCTTGAAATCCTTAAAATAACCCACACCCGGAACAGCGGGATAACCAGACGTGCCATACACACGCTGGGTAAAATAATCAGGACCGCGCTCCTGGTTGTCCGTTATATAACTTGAAAAGCCCACATGATCGGCAATCCTGCCGCGAAAGGTGAGACCCTTTGAATTCAGGTAAACCTGTTTATCGTTTCCTGTTTGTTTGGACAATTGAAATTGCAAAACCGGATTGATGGCGAGAAAAAAATCTTTCTCATTGACCTCAATCAAATTCGCCTGTGTTTTATAGAAGGTATTAAAAACCGGGTGTTTGCCCTGGAAAGATTCCTGGCTCCCGCTGACCCATTCGCTGTTATTCATCAGGAGACTATGCGCATTGTCCTGGTCAGTTTTTCCCAGGTGCAAAGGATTGCCTTCAGGAGCCACCGCGCTGATGGAATCGGCGATTTCAGAAACCTGGACAGATACTTTGCGGCTGAGGGGTTTCACCGTAAAAACATTCAGGTCAGGATTGGTCTGCATCTTAATGCCGATCCGTTCCAGGAAATGTTCGTATTGCGATCCCTGCGGAAGATAGGTGGACTGTGAGTAGCCGAAGCAGGGCAGGATTAGAATTATAATATGCCTTGCAACCGTTTTAATAAATTGCATCATTAAGTGGTTACGATTCCGATTCAAGATATGCAAAATTACCTGATAAAGAATATTTCGATTGTAAATGAAGGGCGTCAATTCCACAGTGATCTGCTGATAAAAAACGGCCGCATTGATAAAATAGCTAATGCTATTTCCGTGCCATTCCCCGTCGAAGAAATCAACGGAGAAAAATTGCATTTATTGCCGGGCTGTATTGATGACCAGGTTCATTTCAGGGAACCGGGCCTGACACATAAGGCAACTATCTTTACGGAATCCCGGGCGGCCATCGCAGGCGGCATCACTTCTTTCATGGAAATGCCCAATACCCTGCCCCCGGCTTTTACCCAGGATTTGCTGGAAGAGAAATATACGATTGCCCAAAATTCCTCTCTGGCGAATTATTCATTTTATATGGGCACTTCCAATGATAATACGGAAGAAGCCTTACGCACCAATGAGAAAAAAAATAAAATCTGCGGAATAAAAATATTCATGGGCTCATCTACCGGAAATCTGCTGGTGGACAATTACCTGACCCTCGATAAATTATTTGCCGGAAGCGAAGTGCTGATTGCCACCCATTGTGAATCGGAACGCATCATCCACGAAAATATGGACATCTTCCTGTCGTTGAAAAGAGAACTCACGGCGGCGGATCATCCGCTGATAAGGAACGTGGATGCCTGTTTCGAATCCTCACTGACCGCGGTACAGTTCGCAAAAAAACACGGATCAAGGCTTCATATTTTTCATCTTTCCACGGCGAGAGAACTCAGTCTCTTCACGAATATGATTCCCCTGGCTGAAAAACGTATTACGGCGGAAGTGTGCGTGCATCATTTACATTTCAATGCAGATGATTATCATCGCCTGGGTAACCAGATCAAATGCAACCCCGCCATCAAGTCACTCGAAAACCGCGAAGCGCTTTGGAAGGCCCTGCTGGACGACCGGCTCGACCTGATTGCCACCGATCACGCACCCCATACCCTGGAAGAAAAGGGATTCTTCAGAAATCAATCCGGGAAACTGGAACCCATAGCAGGCGAAGGCGGATCCTACCTGCGTGCCCATGCGGGACTGCCCCTGGTGCAGCATGCACTGCTGATGATGCTTTCCTATGTAAGACAGGGAAAAATCACATTGGAAAAAATGGTGGAGAAGATGAGCCATGCGGTGGCCGTCTGCTTTCAGATCCGCGAGCGGGGATTCATCCGGGAAGGATATCATGCCGACCTGGTGATGGTCGACCTGAACGGTTCTTCGGATGTGCATGCCCGTAATATATTATATAAATGCGGCTGGAGCCCGCTGGAAGGCTCGGAGTTCCCCGCATCCGTCAAAAATACATTCGTTAACGGCCGGCTGGTTTATGGAAACGGCCGGTTTGATGAATCACAAATGGGACAGCGATTGGAATTCCAACGATAGCAGCTACTGACTACCATGCAAATCGACAACACGACCTACGCGGACCTATCCATTTTCCAGACAACGGATGACTATTCTATTTTCAGTAAGCTGGACCATACACGCACCGTAGGCGGAAGAGTTCAACTGCTGGAATGTTTCAATCATCCCTTCAGCCAGCTGGATAAGATCCTGCAGACGCAGGAAATTCTCCGCATCATCCTGACTTATGAAAATGAATGGGCGCCTTCCGTCTCAAACGGAACCGTGATGGTCATGGAACGGTTTTATGAAACCCCGCTGGATAAGATCCCTGCCTCCCATGATCCCGTGAGCGCCCGCATGTACCAGTTATTGCACGCCCCCGACTATTCACTCACCCGTTACTCGATTACACACTTCGCCGATTTTGTACGCGGCATGTTATCCGTTATATCCATCAGCAAAAAACAAAACTGTCCGTCCTTATTGAATGACCTGCTGAACCGTGCCGAAAAACTATTGAATGTCCCCCTGCTGCACGCACTCGCGGTAAAAAAAACCGGCGATAAACTCCAGCCGAACGAAGTGGTGGAATATGGAAATTATATCCGGAACCATTTCAAACCTTCGGCGCTTTCGCTCATAATCTATGGTAAGCTGGATGCCTGGTATTCCATGGCCATGGCAGGAAAAATAAATGATCTGGTGATGCCGGAAATCCGGGACACGGAATTTCCTTTCTTTGAAATAAAAGCGCTGCGCCATGTGCTTCTCCCGGATGCCGTTTCATATGATGTGCGAATGGATCCGCACAGTAATTTCTTTTTTCTGACCGGCGCCAACATGGCCGGGAAAAGTACTTTTATCAAATCGGTTGGATCCGCATTATTCCTGGCCCACCTGGGTATGGGTGTTCCGGCGAATCAAATGAAAATCAGCCTTTTTGACGGCATACTCAGTAATATCAATGTGGTGGATAACCTGGTGAAGGGCGAGAGTTATTTTTTTAATGAAGTAAAACGGATCCGCAATACGATTATACAGATCAGCGACCGGAAAAAATGGCTGGTGCTGATGGATGAATTATTTAAAGGCACCAATGTGCAGGATGCCATGAAATGTTCCTCTACCGTTATCAAGGGCCTGATCAAAATAAAATCCTCCTTGTTTATTTTGTCCACCCATCTCTATGAGATCGGGGAAGAGTTAAAACAATATCCCAACATCTCATTTAAATACTTCGAAACGATGATCCAAAACGGTCAGCTTGTATTTCCTTACCAGCTTAAAGACGGCATCAGCAATGACCGGCTCGGCTACCTGATTATGGAGCGCGAGAAGGTGGTTGAACTCCTGGATAAACTTTGAAACGCCTTTCCCCCGGTAT
>Ga0206943_1007_pt1 | contig 17535 bp, 15 predicted proteins | sample Alteio_BWOrgHeat_7_FD_153243 | JGI IMG/M metagenome (GOLD analysis project Ga0206943, IMG submission 153243) | Enriched cells from forest soil in Barre Woods Harvard Forest LTER site, Petersham, Massachusetts, United States -... | ecosystem: Environmental > Terrestrial > Soil > Temperate forest > O... | reverse complement strand
CTTCCGTGCCTAAACTGCATAACTTGATTCCTTTTCGACAAAACGTGTAAGCATAAATTCACCCAATAAAGTTGCCGTATTCGTTGGTCAACAGGCCAGAAATTGACGTAAATTTAAGCATGTTTTCATCCCGGGCTTTGCAAATTTTCCAATCCCATCTGCTGACGCACACTGGCAAACTGGTTGCTGGATGTCTGCTCGGCTTGCTACTTGGTGGATGCGCGACAGACAAAAATGTCAGCAATGACCCCGAGTATCTCGGAAGCCTGAAAGTAAATGGCATTTACAAACTTACGACTCCGGCCTTTTGCTATGATTTTAATTCAAACCGTTTATTTTTTGATCCAGAACCAGGACCCGGATTATGGCTACTCCCAGAAAAATATGCCGGATATGACTTTTCCATGCCGTCTTACGAGCAATTTGCCATTTCGAAAAAATGGCCGGGAGTGAAAGCACTGCTCCCCTCGAAAACCCAACTTATTTTTAAGCGTGTGATCTATCATGATTATATCGAAGATGTGGATATATTTTACCTTTTTCAAATCGTGGATGGACCTCTCGCAGGACTAGAGGTATGCCTTAATGAGTTAATGATACCTGACCCAAATCGTGTGAACCGGCCCCTGCCTGCACCAAACCCGATATACTTTGATTCCCAGTGAACCCTAAGTTATTACTGTTGCATTTTCAGGGCTTCCAATACCTTCATCAAAACAATATCCACGCTCAATTGGGCCAGTTTTCCATTGGGTGCCCGCACAACTCCATGCTTGGGATCTGTTAAAGGGTATGGGCCAAAGCGTTCGTGATCCGTCGGCCCAAATAATCCAATGACTGGACGGTGCATGGCAGCGGCCAAGTGCATGGGCCCGCTGTCATTGCAAATGACCAGTCGGGCAGAGCCGATTAGTTCCGGCAAGGCATCCAGCTTGGTGCGTCCAAGCAAGTTGGTAAAGCGGTGTTCCGGCCAGTCCAATTCTGGCTCGGGGCCGCTGGTACCAGCCCAAACGATTGAGACTTCCGGTCGCTCCTTAAACAATTTCACTGTAAGCTCATGGAAGCCCAACCATTCCTTCTTTTTGACCCGGCTATCCGGGAACATAATGACAGGATGCCTCTCAAGTAAATCGGCTGACCAAGGTGGATTCACCGGATGCAGGAACTCCAAAGGTTCCGGGGAAAGCTCAGCCCGGCAGCCGAGCAACGGCAGAAACTGCAGCAAAATATCCACGGCATGGGCATTCTTGCCTTTCGGCGGTAATTCCGGCTTTTGGCGGGCAAAGAGGCCAGCGCCTTCCCGGCTGTCGCGCCGGGTAGCCTTCTGGGTAGCTTTGGCGGCAGCTAGCAGCAAACCGCTCCGGGCCAGACCCTGCATGTCCAAGGCCCAATCGTAATGCTTTTTACGGATTTCCCCGCAGAGACGGCCAAAAGCCGCCACGGAGCCCTGCCGGTCAAATTCGTACACATGGTCCACCAACGGGCAGGCGCGTACGAGCGGCGCAAAGGGCTTGGCCGCCACCCAATCCACCTCCACCTCCCCGATTTGGGCCCGCAAAGACTGGGCAACCTGGAGAGCATGAATGATGTCTCCCAAAGAAGAAGGCTTGATTATCAGGACGCGGAGCATTTCTAAGGACGCTGCGGCAAGCGCTGCGTAACCCGCACGATGGACGGGCGGGGCCGCAAATCCAACTTTTTTTGTGCTTTATTACCTTTTAGCAGGTTTTGGCTACACTTTGGCGGCTCTGCCCGAGTGGGCGCTGCAGGCATTCTGCCGCAGCCTGGGCTGGCTGGTGGCTACCCTGCCCCATAAGCGGCGGCGCGGCCTGCGCTCCAACCTGCACCATGCCTTCCCGGATAAAACTGAGGCCTGGCGGCGGCAGATTGCCTTGGAGTCCGTCCGGCGCGGATTGGAAATGGTGCTTTTTGTCCTGGCCTCCCCCTACTTCACCCAGGAGCGGCTTAAGCGGCAATTTACGGTCCATCCGGAGTTGAAGAAGTTTTTGGACGATTTTTCAGCAAACCCGGAGCCGACGGTCGTCCTTTCGCCGCATTTTTCACTGATGGAGGCTAACACGGTATTGCCGTTTATTTACGGCAAGCCCTTGCCGCCCATTGGCGCGATGTACCGGCCGTTTGACTCACCGGCCATCGAACGTTGGGTCAAGCACACCCGCGAACGCTGGGGATTGCGTCTGCTTTCGCGCAAAGAAGGTTATTATCAGGCTGTAGATATGCTGCGGCAAAAAGGCGCGGTGGTATTGCTTTTTGATCAGAATGCTGGCAGCCGGGGAGCACTGACACTATTCATGGATCGCATTTGCTCCACCAGTGAATTGGGTGGGTTGTTAGCCGAAAAGTGCAAAGCCCGGGTGTCTTTTATATATTCCGAGCGCAGTGGCTTTATGCGGTCCGTGATCCGTGGCGAATACCTCAACGTCCCATCCAAAGAGGATATCGTCACCTTTGCGTCGAACCAGTGGCTGGAAAATAAATTACGGGGCAGCGAAGACGTCTGCGCGGACTGGCTCTGGCTGCACAATCGCTGGCGGCATCAGGATGAGCCCTCGCGCAGGTTTCGGCTTGAATCGAAATGTAACCTGCTCGCCGAACAACTGGCGTATTTCGGCAAAACCACCCTACCCCGGCGTACGAGCTATTTTGTGCGGATGCCGAATTGGCTGGGCGATGTCGTGATGGCCTTGCCTCTTCTGCGTGCCTTGCGCAAAGCGAGGCCGGATGTAGAACTGACGCTGCTGGCTCAACCGGCGTTTGTACCTTTATTGGAAAAACTGCAGGTGGCAGACCGGCTCATTGCCCTGCCCACGCAGGGAGCGGGATATGGGCAATTCTTCCGCAAACTCAAAGAGGAATATCCTGACACCCATATTCTGCTTACCAATTCGACGCGCGGAGATTATGAAGCGTGGCTGACAGACGCTCCCCAACGCTACGGCATGGTTCGCCCGGGCAAATGGCGTCCACTGCTTTCCCGCAAATCCTGGCGGGTGCCAGCCGATTTGGATGAGACAAGAATTCATCAGACGCGAGTGTGGGAAAAATTCTTTCAGCACTTCGGCCTGAAGGAGCCACTGGATCTGACTCCGTTAGCTTGGCCCAATGCGAAACATGAAAAAAAGGCCGGTCTCAATATCGGCTTAATCTGCGGTACGGAGAATGCCCCTGAAAAACGCTGGCCGGTGGAGCGCTGGCGGGAACTAATTCAGGCCACATTAGCCGCACGGCCCGACGCAGTTATTAACTTATTTGGCACGGCCAGGGATCTGCCCATTACTAATGCCGTGGCTGAAGGGTTTGCGCCAATCCAAGTGCACAATCTCGCAGGCAAAACCAACCTCCTTGAATTTGCCGATGCGTTGTGTGCTTGCGAAGTCGTCGTCTGCAACGATACCGGCGGCATGCACCTGGCCAATCTGCTCGGTGTGCCGGTCGTGGCTGTTTATGGGCCGACCAATCCTGTCCGTACCGGGCCAATTTTCGATGGAACCAAAATTATTTTGCAGCCCACTGGCTGTCCGGCGACAGGTGGCGCGGATTTGTCCACTCTCCAAACCGCGCAAGTATTGAACGCTTTGAAAACTTGGTTGGTGCGCGATTGACGCTAACCTCAGCCCCCGACAGATTGTTTTCTTTCCATGCCTGTTTCCACTGAAACCATTTTGCGCACTTGCCCGCTTTGCGGAACGGACAATCGCGCCCAGCCCGCGAGCTCCTACAGTGTCGAGCCCTGGCATCTGAAGGATTGTCAAAAATGCGGCTTCGTCTATCTGGAAAATCCACCCAGCTATGCCGACTTGGAGGAAAACTTTGCCTGGGAAAAAACGTCGGCCACGGAAGAGGCCCGCCGGGATGCTGAACGGCCGATCGCCAAACGTTTCAGTCGAGCGTTTCGGCATTTTCGGCAAAAAGTGCTCAAGCGCGACAAGCTTTCCAGCCTGCTTTTCAGCCAGCTACCCAAGGGCAAGGTGCTCGATATCGGATGCGGTGGTGGCGGGGTTTTTCTTCGTCTGCCTGTCGACCGCTATGAACCACATGGCATCGAGATTTCCAAAAGCCTGTCGGTGAAGGCCGATGCCATCGCCAAGGCACGCGGTGGCCATGTCGTCCAAGCGAGTGCCATTGCTGGGTTGGCGCAGTTTCCATCAGATTCGATGGATGCGGCGCTCCTGAGCGGCTTTCTCGAACATGAAGTTCAACCTGCGCTACTCCTGCGCGAATTGCGGCGCGTACTGCGGCCCGGCGCGCCGGTCATCATCAAAGTGCCCAACTACGGCTGTATTAATCGTTCGGTGCGCGGCGCCAAATGGTGCGGTTTTCGTCATCCGGACCACGTCAATTATTTTACCCCCGCCAGCTTAACGAAACTTGCCACCGATTGCGGCTGGCGGGTGGCCCGCTGCACCTTGGGCGACCGCTGGCCGCTGTCCGACAACCTGTGGATGGTTCTCGCCAAATAGACATTCGGGATTGCGCAACGGCGCCACCCGGATTGAATGTAACTTTCCTGCTTGTACAAAGTTTACCAGCCCTTCTTCAAATACCTGCGGCCCTACCGCCGGTTGCTGATCCTTGCGACGCTTTGCAGCATCATCGCGGGCGCAAGCAGCGGCCTCGGCCTGCCCTTCATCCTGAACACGGTGCTGGCCCGCGCATTTGAAGGCGGAACTGACCAAGGTGGTGGAACTTCAACGCAAATCCTCCTACGCCAGCGGGACAAAGTTATTACGACTCCGGCTCACGCGGATATTACCGAGGAGACCGCCCTTGAGGTTGGCAGGAAGCACGCCGATGAATTAATGGCCATACCGGGAGTGTATAGCGTACGCATCGCGCCGCAAACGCCGCCGAAGGATGAACGTTCTCTCTACGATAAAATCGTGGCCGCGTTGGGCAAAAAAGTCGGTATCGCCCCAACGACGGTGGCAAACTACGACATCGACATTTCCGTGGAGGACGAAGCGCTTACTTACGATGCACGCATTCCCACGATTCTTGAAGGAATTCCCGTCGAGACTTCGGTTCGGTTTGGCCTGGGTTCTGTCATTCTGCTGGCAGCCTCCATCCCGCTCATGTTTTTCCTGCGCTCGGCGTTTGGCTACGCTGCTGGCATTTTGTCCACGCGGGTGGCGGTGGAGTTTGCCCGAAGCTTGCAACAGGAGGTCTTCGACCACCTGCAGTCCATGCCGATGGCATTTTTCGACACCCACCAGCGTGGCGACCTGCAAACTCGCCTCACCCGCGATACCTCGTTGGTGCAGTCAGCTATTATTGATAATGCGCCGGATTTGCTGCGCTCACCGTTTCAGGCCCTTTCCGCTCTGATCGCCGTCATTCTGTTATCGTTCGTTAATCGGGAAATAGGTTTTGTTGCGGCCTTTATCATCATTGCTCCAGTGGTGCTGCTGCCCGTAAGGATGCTCGGGCGCAAGCTACGCAAGCGGGCGCTCGAATGGGCGGTGCAATCGGCCAATATAATCCAGCACTTGTGGGAAAACTTCAGCGCCATCCAGGAAATCCGCGCCTTCAGCCTGGAAGAAGCGCAGGCCCGGGGTTTTGAGACCAAATTGCGTGCGATGCTGAACACCCAATTCAAGGTCAAACGGTACCTTCTTCTCCAGCAGCCGAGCATGGAAATCGTGATATCGCTCCTCGTTAGCGGCATCTTTGTCTACGCCTGGATGCGCGGCATCCCGTTCTCCACCTTTTTCTCCTTTGCCCTGGCTTTGTATTTTGCCTTCGACCCGATCAAGCGCATCGGCCAGGCCATGAATGTTCTCCATCAGACGGAGCCCAATGCGCTGCGCTTACAGGAATTTTTCAATATCAAGCCGGATATCACAGATCCGGTGAATCCGAAGACGCTGGGCAACGTGCGCGGAGAAGTGGTTTTCAATAACGTGACTTTTGCTTATGGTGATGCCCCGGTTTTACAAAATGTCTCAGTGAAAATTCCAGCCGGAAGCACCTGCGCCTTGGTTGGGCCGAGTGGCGCGGGAAAAAGCACTTTTGCAAAGCTCATTCCAAGATTTTACGAAGTGCGCCAGGGTAGTGTAACTTTGGACAACATAGACGTCCGTGACGTCCGTCAGCAGGACTTACGACGCCAAATCGCCGTGGTTTCTCAAGCGCCGGTATTGTTCGACCTTACGTTGATGGACAACATTCGTCTTGGCCGGCCAAATGCTACTGATGAAGAAGTTATCCAAGCAGCCCAGCGTGCCCATGCCGATGAGTTCATCCGCGGATTCGAAGAAGGTTACAAGACATTGGCCGGTGACAGGGGTGACCGCCTTTCCGGAGGGCAAAAACAACGTATAGCCATTGCCCGCGCCTTCCTCAAAAACGCTCCAGTTTTGCTACTTGATGAAGCCTACTCCGCTCTCGACTCCGAAAACGAACAAGCGATCCAAGCCGCGCTTGCTGAATTAACTCAAGGCCGCACTGTGCTGGTCATCGCCCACCGTCTCAGTACCATTCGCAACTCTTCGCTTATATTGGTCTTTGAACGTGGCGAAATTGTTGCGAAGGGCACGCACGCTGAATTGATGACAAGCTCGCCGCTTTATCAAAATCTGGTCAATCGCCAGCTCGACCGTCCCAGCGATGTTTCATGAGCGTGTCGCCCACCAGCCCAATCCCGACTGAATCTTACTCGCAATGGGGCGAGGACCGTTTCGTCTGGGAACACTTTGGCCGGCGGACTGAAGGTACTTTTTTTGAGGCTGGAGCGCTCCACCCTACCAAGCTCAGCCAAACCTACCTTTTGGAAAAAAAAGGCTGGCACGGCGTATTGGTTGAACCGGTGACGGATTTGGCAGGGGAATTTGCCAAAATCCGTCCGCAGTCAAAATTGTTTCATGCCGCACTCGGCTCTCCAGAAGATGAGGGCAAGGAACTGGCCTTTGTGGTACCCGCCAATGATTCGCTGGCTCATTTGCTCGAACCCGGAGAGACGCCTGAAGCAGACAGTCGCGTTATCCGAACCCGTTCGACGACGATTTCCACGGTGCTTGCAGAAGCTGGCGTAAAACAACTCGACTACCTTTCGCTTGATTTGGAAGGCCATGAACTCCCCGCCTTGCATGGGTTGGATTTCAAACGGTGGAAGCCTTCGCTCATTCTGATGGAAGATCATCTCCACACGTTGGACATCCATCGCTTCCTAAAAGACAAAGGTTACCAGCTGGTCTTCCGCATGGGTTGCAACAACTGGTATGTGCCAGCCGGGACCACCTGTGCCTTTACCACGCCGAGAGTAAGACTGGAGCTTTTTCGAAAACTGTATCTGGCCATGCCCTTCCGCAAATTGCGCATTGGGTTGAAGCGCATGCGGGGGATAAAGCCCTAACTATTTGGCAAAGGACTTAAGCCGGCGGAGCAATTTCCACCGTCCCAACAAAGCATGGCGGCGATCCCGGGGCGGTGTTTTGTCTTGGACGACTTTATCCAGAAAATCCAACATCCGCTTTTCCTCAAAATAAATGTTGGGCTCGTTGCTATGGAAATAGGGTTCACTGAAATATTGCTCAAATAAGCGGTCATCCCGGTCAATTTCCGTAATCCGTTCAATGAGCGCCTCCTCGCTCTTGAAATCGTGGTAATTGAGAAAGCTTTGGGGGTTAAATTCTTCAACCACCCGCGGACAGCCATAATAAATCGGGATGCACCGTGCGCGCATCGCCCGGGTGATTTTTTCCGTCACATACCCCGGCGCCGATTGATTTTCGAACGCCATGCAGAATTTATACGGATGCAGAAACTTAACAAACAGCGGGGTATCAAACGGAATCAGTTCACCGATGTTATTGTCGGCCCGACCGATGGAATCCACTTTCTTGTAGCGACTGAGTTTCTCGAAAAAGTTCCACCGGTGCTTGGTTTTGGCATTGCGATACGTACTGGCAAAAGCGCAAAAACGCGTTTTGCGGGGTTTCCAAGACTCCCATTCGCCGGGTTGCCGGACGAGGTCGGCAGCCACCGTCTCCTCGACATAATACGGAACTCTCAGGTTGCGCGGATCGTCCAGGTGCTTGCACGTGATGGCGTAATCGCACTCCTCAAAATCAGGGCCAAGATTCTCACAGCTATGAAAGAGTTTACGGCAGGTGTAAAGCCGGTGGCTGTCACCACCGTGGCCGTAGATGAGCAAATCCGGCGCCGTGGTGATTTGCGTATCGTACCGTTCGCGAAGTTTACGGAAATAATAATCCCGATCCTTGGGCGGGTGCGGCCCAAAGTCAGCAACGTCCACATATAAGGGTGAAAGACTCATATCGCGCTCAAACTGTTCGGCCGGGCCGCCAGTTGATTTTGTAGTCGGCGTGTGGGTCGTGGCGCTTATTAACTTTGGCAAGTGTCCAGCGGCCCAGTAGCGCGCCGCGGTGGCGTCGGCCGTGCGGCGCAGCAATTGCCTGCTCGAAAAAGTTCAGCAAACGTTCCTTGGAGAAATAAATGTTGGGTTTGTTATCGTGAAAGAACGGCTGGCGCAGGTATTCGCGATACAGGTCATCGTCTTGATCCACCTGGCGGATGTGTTCAATGACGGCCTCATCATTGGGGAAATCGTGGACATTGATAAAGCTCTTGGGATTGAACTCCTCGACAATCGCGGGATTGCCCCAATATATCGGTACACAACGCGCCAGCATGGCTTCGACAATTTTCTCTGTCGTGTAGCCGACCCGGGATTCGTTTTCAAAGGCCATGTAAAACTTATAAGGCCGGAGAAAATTCAGTTTGGCCGACAACTCGAAGGGAATGCGCTGGCCAATGTTGTTCATGGCGCCGCCGGCAGAGTCCACTTGTTTGTAGCGCGATAGTTGCTCAAAAAAGCCCAGCCGTCTTTTGATTTTTTCTCCGACATAACTGGTAAAGAAACAGCAAAAACGTGATTTGGCGGCCAGGGCGGCTTCGGCTTCGCCGGGCTGTTTGGCCAAGGGCTCCGGGTCCGTCCATAGCGAATAAACCGGCAGACGCAAATTACGCGGGTCCCCCCAGTCGAGTTGGGAGATGGAAAAGTCGGTTTCGCGGTAATCAGGCTGGTCGGTTTCCGCCGTGTACAGCACCCGCGGACAGGGGTAAAGGCGGTGTTGGTAACCATCGTGCGAGTGGATGATCAAGTCCGGTTGGCAGGAAATGTCCACGTCGTAGCGCGTGCGGAGCAGGCGGGTGAAATAATGCGTGTCTTTGACGAAACGCGCCCCGATGTCGCAGTAATCCAGCCTTACCAATTTGCGGTCCGAAGATGCCATGAGCCAGTGGAGAAAAAGCGCTGGCGCATTGAACGGCGCGCGGCTCCGCCTGTCAAGCGAACGCCAACGGTTTCGGTTGACGCAGGCAGGCTTGGGCCGTTTGCTTTGCGCCAGCGATTCGCCGGAGATTTCTCTGCGCACATGTTGTTTAATAGCTACGCTTTCCTGCTTTTTTTCCTGCCGGCCACCCTGGCCGGTTGGTTCGCCTTCGGGCGCTGGGCCGGGCTGCGGTGGGCCCAGGTATGGTTGGTGGCGGCTTCGCTCTTTTACTACGGCTGGTGGAACCCGTGGTACCTTATCCTGATTGTTGGCCTGACCCTGGCCAACTACGGCTGGGGCCGGGAATTGGCCGGAAAGGCATTTCAAGGGTTGCCGCGAGGCTGGGCGCTGGCAGTTGGGTTGGTGGTTAATCTCTGTGTTTTGGGCTATTTCAAATACGCCAATTTCTTCGTGGATAATGCCGATGCGCTGCTGGGTGCCAATTGGGTTCTGGCCAAAGTTATCCTGCCACTCGGTATCTCCTTTTTCACTTTTCAGAAGATTGGGTACTTGGTGGATTGTTCGCGTGGCTTGGTCCCCAAGGGAGATTTTCTTAATTTTGCGCTTTTTGTGGTCTTTTTCCCGCAACTGATTGCCGGGCCGATTACCCACCACGGCGAAGTTATTCCCCAGTTCTCCAAAGAAGGCGTTACCCGCCCCCAAGCGGAGAATCTGGCTGTCGGCTCCACAATGCTGATTTTTGGTCTAGCCAAAAAGGTCCTTCTGGCCGACCCGCTGTCGGAGCGGATTGGGACGACATTTTCTGCAGCTGCCGATGGCTCGCATTTGTCCCTGTCCATCGCGTGGTACGGCGTGCTGGCGTATGCGCTCCAGCTCTATTTCGATTTTTCGGGCTATACAGATATGGCGATTGGATTAGCCAGGATGTTCAACATTACCCTGCCGCAAAATTTCAACTCCCCCTACCAATCTGCCAATATCGTGGATTTCTGGCGGCGCTGGCACATGACGTTATCGCGGTTTTTGCGGGATTATTTATATTTCCCGCTCGGCGGCAACCGGCACGGACATTTTCGCCGGTATGTCAATTTAATGGTAACGATGTTGCTGGGCGGGTTGTGGCATGGGGCTAATTGGACGTTCGCCGCGTGGGGCTTGTTGCATGGTTTTTACCTCGCAGCGAATCATGCATGGCTGGAGGCAAAGACGCACATTGGAGTACTCGCTAAAGTTCCACGACCACTGCGGATTGCCGGTGCGCGCGGACTAACGTTCGTAGCGGTACTCGCAGGCTGGGTTTTATTCCGCTCCAAAGATTTTTCTTCGGCCGCACATTTATTTCATGAGCTGGTTAATTTTGGCGGAAACTCAACTGCGATTATCACTGGTGCGCCCCGACCCGAGCGTTGGGCTTGGCTGGGCGTTCTTTACCTCGTTGTTTTCTTTGCTCCCAACACTCAAGATATTTTATCGGGTTTCCATCCTGTCCTGGGTGTCAAAGAAGCGTCCCGCCATCACGGTTTATGCGGCGGTCGCCTGCTGTGGAGTCCAGAGTCCCGCTGGGCCATCTTTTGTGCAGTGGTATTTACCGCCTGCTTACTGTCGCTCTCCAATGTAACGGAGTTTTTGTACTATCAATTTTAGCTTATGACCGACACCCCTAAAACTCGGGCATTTCGCCGTTATCTCCTATCTTTGGGATGGTTGGCGGGAGGTTTGCTGGGTTTGGTGGCCGGACTCAATTACTTCGTGGATCCTTATGATTATTTTGAGAGAAACTCATTGGGTGTTTACGTCACCAACGGCGAACGCGAGGTCAAGCAATCGGGTCTTGACCGTTACCCGGAGCGTGCCGTCCTGCTCGGCGACAGTAAGGCAGGCATGATGGATGTGTCGCAAACCCAAGAGTCCGCGAAGATTTTCAACGCTGGTTTCGGCTCGGCGACGCCCGAGGAAACAGTGGCCATGGTAAAGAAAATATCCCCTCAAGCGCCATTTGTATTGGTTGGCCTGGATTATTTTCAATTCGGCTCCACTGCACCATTCGCCCCGGAACCTTTTGCAAAGCGTGATTTCTGGAATGGCATCAATCATCTGTTTAGCGGCCAGGTATTATCGGATTCCTTTCGCACCCTGACCGGCCATTTTCGAGGGAAGCAAAAGGCCTTTCATCCCGATGGCTCGTTCGACGCAACTGATTGGCGGGCCCACAACGATGTCGCCAACCCGGCGGCTTTGGTCCGAGTCTTTGACGACCGGGAAAACCTGGCTCGTCAATTTCGCTTTTCACCCGAGCGGATCGCGCTACTTCCCATTTTACGAAAAGCGTTGGACGATCGCAATAAACCTTACCTTGTGTACATCAGTCCTCTCGTGGAAGAAGATTGGCGGCGGATGGAAAAGGCTGGCCTGTTGCCGGAGTACCAAAAATGGAGCACCGCCGTCCATACCGTTTTTCCGGATGTAATTGATCTAGCCCACTCCGTCTACAGTGACCCGGCGAATTTTTTCCGCCTCGACCCCATGCATTTTTATCCGGATACTGGCACGGCGATTTTGAACCGCGAATTGCTTCCGCGGCTCAATCCTCCGTCCCGCTCCCTCCCTCCCATTCCGTGAATCTTGCCCGTCAATTGGCTTGGTGCCGAGTTCTGCAAAAACTGTCGCCCCGCAAATCCTCGTTGCGGGCCAAAATGCGCGCCCGGGAGCAACGGCTGCGCCGCCTGATCAATACCCGGGACAGCGCCAGGCATTGGCGCCAGCGCGTGCGCGATGTTCTGGAATGCCCGGATATCGCCTTGTTACCGCGACACCCGCAGGCCGGCCAAATAGTGGGACACGACCAAATTATGCACAACGGACTGCGGGTGGCTCTTGGCACCTATTACACGTCCCACATGAACCAGTTGTTGCAGCATAGCCGGGGCGTACATGAACCTCAGGAAGAACGCATTTTTGCCGAAGTTCTCCAGCAAATGCCGGCTGATGCCACGATGCTCGAACTCGGCGCGTATTGGTCTTTTTACTCCATGTGGTTCAAGCAAATTGTCCCGGGAGGACGCAACATACTGGTGGAACCCGATAAGGCCAATCTCACGGCCGGCCGGTTGAATTTTTCCCTGAACAAATTTGATGGCGAATTTTTCAATGCCTACCTGGGTGAACGCTACCGCCACAACCCTTACGATGCGCCGACCGTATCAGTGGATTGGCTCGCAGAAAAATTCGGGCTGACCCACCTCAATTTACTCCATAGCGATATCCAAGGCTACGAACTACAAATGCTAAAAGGGGCGGGAAAAATGCTGCGGGAACGTCGGGTGGACTATATTTTCGTTTCGACCCATTCTGAGGAACTGCACGACAATTGCCGGGCCTTCCTTGAAAAACATGATTACCCAATCATTGCGGACCATAATTTGGCTGAATCCTATTCGGTAGATGGCCTGCTCGTCGCCCGCCGCAAAGAACTCCAGGGCCTCAAGCACATCACCCTTTCAAAAAAATCCTCGTGAAACCGTTGAGCAAACTTCACCGTTCGTTGATTCGCCCCAGCGTTGACCGCGTTCTGCAAAAAGAACTGGGATTGATTCCCGTGGCCCAGACGGAGCCCAATGACGTCTTCATTGTCGGCTATCCCAAGTCTGGCCATACCTGGTTCCAGAATCTGGGCGCTGGGTTGCTGTATGGAGTTTCCGTCGAAGCGGCGACCGATGTGCTGATTCAGGAACTGGTGCCGGACCTGCAAGGCCGGGGCTATTACAAGCGTTACAGCCCCGTGATGATGTTCAAGACGCACGACCTGCCCAAGCCGGAGTACAAACGCGTCATTTACCTCATCCGCGACGGACGTGACGTGCTGGTCTCGTACCTCAAATACATTCAGAATCACACCGGGAAGGAAGTAGACGCCATTGCCGCGGCCCGCACGGGCGAAGGATTAAACAACCAACGCTGGCAGGACCATATCGAACAGTGGATGGCCAACCCCTTTAAGGCGCAGATGCTCATCATCAAATACGAAGATTTAAAAAAAGACGCGGTTAAGGAACTACGGCGCACCTGCGATTTTATGGGCATTCAACGCACCGACGAACAACTGGCCAAAATCGCCCAAGGCTCCTCTTTCGAAAACATGCGCCGCAGTGAAGCCACCTTTGGCCGCGATAATCACAAGGACTGGCCCAAAGACAAATTCTTCGTCCGCCGGGGCATCGTTGGCAGCTACAAAGACGAACTCGATCCCGCCGCCCTTAAAGTTTTTGAAGAATCTGCCCGGCCGATGCTGGAAAAATTGGGTTACCGCTGACCGCGCAGTTTTTCGACGGAAATTTTCAAAGCAGGCTTGGTGATATGCATTTTCCTTAACTCACCGTTTTGAAATATTTCATAGTCTATCGGCGCCGGACGATAACCACCGGCGAGTAGCTTCCGAAAGCGGTAGATATGTTTGCAAAGTTGAACGTCAAAAGCGTGTCGGTTTATCCCTGGCAAGGCGTCTTCAATTTTTCCCGAGTTGCTCAAATTGGCGGGGTGCCAGGTAAAAATGCCGAAAGGATCCATTACGGGGGCTAACTTCATACCCAGTCTCATCTGACCATAAAACCAGGCGTGGTCGGCCGAGATGCGATACCGGGTGTCATAGCCCAGTCGTTGCCATAATGCCCGCCGATAGAGGACCGAACACGACTGCACCGGCATACTCCAAATGAAATCCTTGAAGTTCGGCCGGACGATTTGCTTGTACAATTGCAGGAAATTACCGTCCCCGTCCACCATGACCGTCGGGCCAAACACCATGTCAATTTCCTTGCGCGTTGAAATTAATTCTAAAGCGGAGTGAAATCCGCTCCGATTGTATTGCTCATCGGCATTGAGGTGACCGATGACTTCACCCGCAGCCCGCTCCACGCCTTTATTCAGCGCATCATACATGCCTTGGTCTGGTTCGGATACCCAGCGCAAGTCCAGGTTTGCTTGCAAAAAGTCTTTCGTCCCGTCCGTGCTGCCGCCATCAATTATCCAATGCTCATAGTCCTGCCCGGCGCACGCGTGACGCACCGACGCCACGCAGGCGGGCAGCCAGCGCGCGGCGTTAAAGGCGGGGGTGACAATGCTAAGTTTCATGGCGATTGAGCCTTTAACGCTTTCTCGAGTAAAGAAAGTAAGTTTTCGACCGTGGCGTCTTTTTGCAAAGTGACGGAAAAATGTTCCGAACCTGCGGGCTGCCAGGCTATCCGGCCCGGGTAATCCCGCCACCAGGAAAGTGTTGGAGCGCCCGCCATGAACGCAACATGCAGCGCGCCCGAGTCGCCCCCCAGGTGCACCAGAGCGCCGCGAATAACTGCGGTAAGCTCCACCAGATCCAAGTCGCCCGGGAAAAGCCGCCAAGGGGTGAAATTGAGCCGCTTCAATAATGACGCCAGCTTCCCTTTCTCACGTTCATTGGGTGCCACGGAAAGCACGAAGGCCAGATCCGGCCTGGATGCATGAGCGGCATTGAGCACCCCCGCCAGCACTTCCTCAGGTAGTTCCTTCTCATCCATCGTCGCAAAGGGACTCACATGAATATAAGGGCGATTCTCCCCCAAGCGCTCTCCCACCCGCTTTTTGACTGCTGCGGGAATTTCAATGGGAAACATCGGTTCACCCATTCGTCCGGGAAAACCAGCCGCCGTTAACACCGCTAAATGCTGAAGATATACGGGACGGTCGCGTGGCACATCCACTATGTCCGTAAAACACCACTTCCAAAAAAGTGGTACCTTTGGTGGCACCCGACCGAGACGCAACGTTGCACCACTCAAGCGCGACAACACGCTCGAACGGTCCGAACCGTTCAGGTTGATAACCACATCGTATTTCTGCGCGCGCAACGCCCCCACCCGGCCAAAATCCTCGTACCATTTCGGCCCCTTGGGAAAACGTGGATATCCCTGCACGCCGTCCAACCACGGGCAAACCTCGAGAATCTTGGTGATGTGCGACGAAACCATTACTTCCAGCTTAGCCTGGGGAAGCGCCCGGCGAATCGTGGCCAAGGCCGGAATCAGCAGGATGGTGTCGCCCAGAAATCCCAGATCGAGCACCAGGATGTGCGCTCGCGGGTCAATGCAGGAAAAGAATTCGGCGCCGCGGGACATGGCAGCGTTAAGTTATTTACCCGCCGTAGCCTGGCGGCGGCGCGCCGCCCGGTCGCGCTTAAAGCGGCGCAGCGGCGTGCCCAGGTAATATTTGCGGAAAAGGCGCACCCGGTCCATGAACGGCAATTTTGCGGGATGATTATAGGGAACGTACCAGCTATTGACCCCAATGCGGCGCAGCAACCTGTAGCCCTGGCTGAGCATGTAACGGTGTTTCTGCAGGTGGTTGAGTTTGTCTTCGACCAGCAACAACTCAGGTTGCCAGCGCTTCATATTGAATCCACGCAGCACATCGAGCTCGGTTCCTTCAACGTCAATGGAGATAAAGTCCACTTTTCTGGGTGGGTCTTGCTCGAGAATCTCATCTAAGGTGAGCAATTGGACCGTTTCAACGCCGTTGAATTCGATACCCTGGTCATCCACAAATTTTTCCAGAGTGGCAAAGGCTTTGCTGGGTGAAAGGTGCAATTGCCCGGTGCCGCGTTTGTCTGCGCTGGTGCAGGCGGCTTGAACCACGCGGCTCTGCGGGCGGGCGGCGACCAGCTTATCGAAAAAGCACGACTGGGGTTCGATCAACAACCCACGCCAGCCACGACGCTCCAACTCCCAAGTCTGGGAAATCCACTGAGGGTCATTCGCGCCCACTTCGATGAAGTACCCCTCGGTACGGCTGCCGAAAAAATCGAGAACCAGCTGCTTTTCAAGCTCTTCCAGCGAGGGGGACGGCATAGGATGGCAAAAATAATGCAGCCCTTTTCCGGGCCGCGAAGGAATCCGGATTGTGCACGCGGCGGCGCAGCGGTGTCAAAGACGAAATCCCTTCTATTTGGCCGTAGTGCTCGCTGGTTGGGCCGTACGCAAGGCCGCTTGGGCCGCCTCGACAACTTTAGGATCGGTGGCTTGGGTGGCAATTTCCTGCAGGGCTTGATTTGAATCCGGCGTGCGAGCCCGGCGCAGGTCAATCACTGCTAAAAGACGATTGGATGCGTCAGTTGATTGAAGCGCTTGCTGGGTAAGTTCTGAAACGGCATTTTGGTCAAAATAGGTGGCAATATTTGACGATGGCTCGGAACGAGAGGCCGCTGCCAGCAGACCAAGCCCGGCCAGGCGCGTCGAAGGGTCTGTCTCCTTGACTACAATGGGGAGTATTGGTGTCGCATCAAAAGCCGGCTGTTGGCTTATCGCCTGGTAAAGAACGGTCCGGACCTGTTCGTTGGGTTCCGTTTGGAGCATGGTGGAAAGTTGCCCGGCCACATCACCGGGAGTGCCCGATGCGGCAATGGCCCACACTGCGGCCTCCCGAATCTCCGGGTCAGCCGCTGTGGCATACTTCAGCAAAAAGCCCCCGGTTACGTTGGGCGAATTGGCGAGCGCCTCCAAAGCGGCAACTTTATCCGTTGTGGGCGTCGTGGGTGCGGCAAGATATGCACTTAAAAACTCGTTGGTTTCCGTCAGTGGCCTCTTGCCCAAACCAGCGAGCGCGTATTGCACGATGGCGTCGTCTTTAATCGTGGTTATGGCGCGAACGAGAGCATCGTAGGCTTCCGGATGGCTGGACTCGCCCAATGCGGCTGCGGCTTCAGCCCGATCGGCCTCCGGGGCCTTGGGATCGAACAGAACGTTGGACAGGAAATCAGCAATGCCGTCGGGATTGATCTGGGCGAGGCTCTGAATGGCGGCGCTGGACACAGCCTCATCGGCGTCGTGCAGTAGGGTCAGAAGCAGTTGGAGGGCTGCCGGAGTGTGATTCCCGCCCAAGCCTTCAGCGACGGCGGTTTTCATCGAGGGTGAACCATTGACCAGCATGGTCTTCAGGGCGGCCAAAGCAACGGGGTCTTCCACGCCGGCGAGGGTCCGTGCAGCATCGCGGCGTGATTTCAAGTCCAGTGACTCGTCGTTCATTCGAACGATTAAATCCGCAATGGAAGCAGACGGCTGATCCGAAGAGGCATTTAATGTTTGGTGCAACTTCCCTTGCACTGCCATGATTGCCGATTGATCCTGAGTTTGTTCGGCGGATTTGGCTTCAGCCGCAGCGTTCTGCCTTTTCATCCACAGCGTTCCTCCTATTGCAACCACACAGGCTAGGACCATTGTCACCCAAAGTCTGCTCTTCG
>Ga0206943_1144_pt1 | contig 17719 bp, 13 predicted proteins | sample Alteio_BWOrgHeat_7_FD_153243 | JGI IMG/M metagenome (GOLD analysis project Ga0206943, IMG submission 153243) | Enriched cells from forest soil in Barre Woods Harvard Forest LTER site, Petersham, Massachusetts, United States -... | ecosystem: Environmental > Terrestrial > Soil > Temperate forest > O... | reverse complement strand
AACCAACCCGGCCGTATACCCGGTACCTGAATCCGGGGTTTAGATTTTTCTCCATCCAGGATATTCCCTGAAACCAAATCAATTGCAGAACACCCGTTGCATCTTTGACCGTAGAAACGAGCCTTTTAGAATTTCCGGTACCTAAAATCTGAAGTGAACCGAGGTAACCTGCCACCTGAACAAATTCGGTGTCAGGAGAAATGTCAGCAATGGATGTTATTTGGGATTTATCCAGGTGACGGTACGGATACAATTCGAGCAGATCCTGAAAGGTATCGATTCCGAGTTCTTTGCGTAATAAAATCGCCCGCTGCGGACCTACACCTTTCAGGTACTCTATCGGGCTTGATAATATCTCCGTGGAATTCCTGTTCATGTAGGAGAACAAATTTAATTCAATTATGGTTTACGCTATCATACTCATCTTGCAGAAAACAGATTATGGTTGTATATTGAAGTTAGTTTTCCATGAATGAAATATTACTTACAGTTGCTAAGACCCAAAGACTGGGCGAAAAATCTTTTTTTAATTGTTCCCTCCTTTTTTGCAGGTCAGTTTTTTGTTCGCACCCGTTTTCTTCATTTAATGGAAGGAATTGTTTCATTTTGTTTTATTGCCTCGGCCATTTATATCATAAATGATTACCGGGATATTGAAGACGACAGAAAACATCCTGTAAAATGCAACCGCCCGCTGGCTTCGGGAAAAGTGGAAAAACCGGCAGCTGTTGGTATCTGTATCGGATTGCTTTTATTGGGTACCATTCTGGGCCTGTTGGCGGACCCGCATTATCAATTTCTGTTTATCCTGATCCTTTATTTTTTTATCAACCTGTTTTATTCATTCGGGCTTAAAAATTTTGCCATCCTGGATATCCTGATGCTTTCCTCAGGCTTTGTACTCCGCGTAAAGGGAGGGGCGATCATATCCAGCGTGGAAGCCACGCAATGGCTGATTATCATGACATTTCTATTGTCCCTTTTTATGGCCATTGCCAAACGGCGGGATGACCTTTTGCTGAAAGTGACAACAGGAACGGATATGCGAAAGTCGATGAGGGGTTATAATCTGGACTTTCTGAATACGATGCTGGGATTATCCAGCGCCATCGTGATCGTCGCTTACATTAATTATACCGTTTCACCGGTAACGGTGGCCCGTCTGGGTACACACAGCCTGTATTATTCAAGCCTATTTGTTATTGCGGGCCTGATGCGTTATCTGCAGATCACATTTGTTCTGAAGAAATCAGGATCTCCTACAGAGATCCTGTATAAAGATCACTTTATACAGGTTACCCTGGTTTTATGGGTTCTAAGCATTTACGCCATATTATATTTGAGGAATACGACGATATTTCCGTGAGGCGGGACGCGGGAAGCAGGAGGCAGGAGGCGGGAGGCAGGACGCAGGAGGCCAAGGCGAAGGCGAAGGCGTAAGGCATGAGGCAGGAAGCGGGAGGCAAGAGGCAGGAGGCATGAGGCGTCCAGCGTCCTGCGTCCAGCATCCAGCATCCAGCGTCCAGCGTCCAGCATCCAGCATCCAGCGTCCAGCCTCCAGCGTTAAGCGTTAAGCGTTTTGAATGTTCAAGTTTAAACTCCAGAAGGTGAATGGAAAGAAGATTGCTTTTTTTGATTTTGACGGCACAATCACAACCAGGGACAGTTTGCCGGAAATTATAAAATTTCTGAAGGGGAGAACTGCATATTATACCGGGACCTTATTGAATATGCATTGGTTCATGGCTTATCAGATCAATCTCATATCGGGCGACCTGTTAAAAGAAAAAATTCTTACTTATTTTTTTTCCGGGATGCCGGAAAATATTTTTCAGGAGCAATGTGACCTGTTTGCGGACCGCGTACTGCCCGGTTTGATCAGACCGGGGGCTATCGCCGAAATGGATCGACTCCGGAAAGAAGGTTTTGAGATGGTCATTGTTTCGGCCTCCGCAGAAAATTGGATCAGGAATTTTGCGAAGCAGCTGTCCCTGGAATTAATTGCCACCAGACTGGAAGTGAAGAATGGTCTGGTCACGGGGAAAATTGAAGGAAAGAATTGTAAAGGAGCACAGAAAGTAATTTGCATACGGGAGCGATGGGATCTGGCGGCTTATGAAGAAATTTATATTTATGGTGACACAGCTGCTGACAAACCCATGATGGCACTGGCAACCCGATCATTTTATCAGCCATTCAGAAAAGCATGATTTTTTTTTATCTGATATGTCATATCATCACCTGGGCGGTATTTATTTATTTCGCTGCAAACACGCTGTATCTTTTTGTTATGGCGCTTTTTGGCCGGCTGACAAGGGCCAGGAAATATATTATACAAAGTGAAAAACACCGCATTGCCGTGCTTATTCCCAGTTTCAGGGAAGATCAGGTTATTGTAGATACAGCGCTTCAAACCAGAGAACACGATTATCCCGGATCCCGGTTTACAATCACCGTTATAGCTGATAAGCTGAAACCGGAAACGATGCAAATGCTAAAGCAGATTCCGGTGAATGTTCTAGAAGTAAATCTGGGTATGAAGTCACGTTCTCTTCATGCAGCACTTGAATCACCGGATATCAGAGATTCCGAAATCGTTATGATCCTAGATGCAGATAATATCATGGCTCCCGGCTGTCTGGAAAAAGTGAATGCAGCATTCCATGCAGGGGTCAGGGCAATGCAATGTCACCGCACGGCAAAAAACAAAAATTCCGAGGTAGCCCTGCTGGATGCGATGAGTGAGGAAATCAATACAAACCTGTTCCGGCGCGGTCCGGCGCTTGCGGGTTTATCAGCTACGCCGAACGGTTCCGGGATGGCTTTTGATACGACGCTTATACGGGATATATTTTCATCCAGGGAAATTCTCGAAAATCCGGGAGAGGACAGGGAGATTGATATGCAACTGATACAACGCAAAATAAAAATGGAATTTCTGGATGATGCATTCATCTATGACGAAAAAGTTGCTACTGCCGGCGTATTTGAAAAACAACGTATCCGCTGGCTGGAAGCGCAGGTAAATCATGTGCGACGGTTTTTTGACGGCGATATGAAGACAGGACAGAAAACCATTGTTTTCATCAATAAGTTTTTTCAGAATTTATTGCTCCCCCGCGTGCTGACCCTGGTGGTTTTTTCCATTATCATGGTCATACTGCTAATTCAGCATTTATTTCAACTGCCTTTGATCAGGCCGGTGTTCGTTGTGTGGGCATCCATGATGGGCCTTTATTTATTAACACTGCTGATTTCCATCCCGCGTAATTTTTATAGTACCAAAACTTTATGGGCCATGAGCCGGCTTCCGTTGCTTATGTATGCGATGATGCGTGCGGTTCTGCAAATGAAAAAAAAACGAAGAGAGTTTATTCATACACCGAAGTCATTTGTAGAAAAGCCTCCTAATGCTTAACGCCTAACGCCTAATGCCTAACGCCTAACGCTTAACGCTTAACGCCTGGCGCTGTAGTGTGGTGAATGTGTAAGTTTAATAATGTAGGAATTCGAAATTGAGTTTGGGAATGAAAATGTACTAGTGTGTTTTTTCACACAGTTATTTCCATTTAACTTTCATTTTACCACACTTATTACTTTTCCCACAGTACGGCGTTGGGCGTTAAGCGTTAGGCGTTAAGCGTTAGGCGTTAAGCTTACACAGGTGACTTACTGGAATGAGTCAGATTGTAAGTAATTCCCTTCAGAAACCATTTTAGTTTTATAAAATGACCGCTGATCAGACAGGCGATGATTGTTTTGGGAATCGTAAACAGAATAAAAAAAAGGCCGAATACCAGCAAATTAAATGCTGAACTATTTCTCCGCATATACAAAATGCGGTTTCTCGTAAGATAATATGTTTTCATGGGGTTTTCCTTGCCCACCGTCATGGATTCTTTATGCAAAATGCTGGCTTCAGACTGATACCAGATAAGGTATCCTGCTTTTTGCACCCGTGCCGACCAATCCCATTCCTCGTAATAAAGGAAAAAATTCTCGGGGAACAGACCGGTTTTTTCAATCACTTCTTTTTTTACCATCATCGCACAGCCATGTGCGCCATTCGTCACGCCTGACACATTATATTGTCCGTTATCTGTTTCATGATCACCGATGGAGGATGTTCTTCCGGTAAATGGATTCATTGGCCGGAAGCCCGCGTATTGAATAATGCGGGGGTCATCGAAATATTTTATTTTGGGACAAACAATCCCGATAGAGGGGTTTTGAAAAAATGGCTGAATCAGGCGCTGAATGATATCCGGTGTGAGATCGGTATCGTTATTTACTATAAAAACAAATTCGCCCCGGGCCTGTCGTATTCCCCAGTTATTTCCCCCTGCGAATCCCAGATTCTTTGAACTTACCAGAAGTCTTGCATTCGGATAATCGGCGCCTTTGAAGATGTTCCCGGGATCCTCACTGGAAGCCATATCACATATCAGTATTTCGAAAAGGGGATAAAGCAGTCTTTTGCTGGATTCCAAAAATTCCGCCGTAACGGCTGCCTGATTATAATTCAAGGTAATGATGGAAACAAGGGGTTGATAACCTGCTTCGGATAAATTCATTCCGGGAAGATAATACGGAACGCCGATCTGTAAAATCTTAAGCGCTTGATTTTTGAATAATCGCAGAAGGCGTATTGGCCATTATCCAAAGGTCGTACATGAAATTATACTTGTTGGCATAATCAATATCCAGACTGATTCTTTCTTCCACAGACATGTCTTCGCGACCTCTTTTTTTGATCTGCCACAGACCGGTCATTCCGGCCGGCGCGAGGAAGCGCTGGGCGCACTGGTCTGTTGTGAGCGTTGCTGCTTCGTAAAGCGGAAGAGGGCGGTTTCCAACCAGCGACATATCTCCCATCAATACATTCAGCAACTGGGGCAATTCATCCAGACTGGTATTTCTCAGAAATTCACCTACTTTGGTAACCCGGGGATCGTTATTGAATTTGAAGAAAGTCGGTTCCTTTTTTTCATCTTCAGTATACTGATTCAGATGTGAAAGTTCCTGCACACGGCTCTCCGCCCCGGTGAACATGGTTCTGAATTTAAAGAAGTCAAATATTCTGTAACCACGGCCCGCTCTTTTTGAGATATAAAAAGTGGGTCCTTTGGATTCAATCCGGATGGCCAGTGCGATCAGAAAAAACAGCGGACTTAAAAGAATCAGGGCGGTCAGCGAAACCAGTATATCAAAACTGCGCTTCAAAATGCTGTGCAGATTAGTAGTGGAAACAACCCTGGCCTCGTCTTCTTTGAGGCTGACGTTCATTTCGATGGCTTTCGATTTCACCTTATTCAAGAAACGCACTTTGCCCAACAGTGAATTATGTTCAGACGCTTCTATGAGCATGATATCGTCGGCCAGCATATGTTTTTTATACAGAGCCATTTCTGCTTCACCCAGATGCGCCGAATCCATTATAAAGGGGATGCTGTTAAACTGTGGGGCACTCTGAAGGAACTGAACGAATTTTTTTACAGTTGAAAAATCAAAACTCGATTCACAAAAAATAACTTCAGGCAATGTATTTTTTTCCTGCTCAATAGAACGTTTCAATTCAGCACGCGCGTTATCGATGCTGTCGGAAGCATAACCACGTTTGAAAAGTTTAACTAATTTTTCAATATTGGCAGGATTTTTGCCGATATAATAAAATCCGCTGTGAACTATACTTGTGCTCGCGAAAGCCTCTTTTGCGGGCAGGCTGTATCTTACAAATACTTTTCCTTTGTAAGCAGATTTGGGTAGAATTGTAAAATCCATATTTCAGGTTAACGTTAATTTTCAAAAAGTACCGTAAGTGATTAAACTGCTTTCATCGGGTAATAGGTATCCAGTGATTTATTCTCTATCAATTGTTGTACCGCGTTCACCAGGTATACCGGGTTAAACGGTTTCAGAAAATATTTTTGAACTGAATAGGCTGAACATTTTTCTTCCGTTTCTTCGGCATTCAAACCAGACAAAACCATCACCGGAATATTTTTATAGATTCCACTGGATGATAATTGTTGTATCAGTTCCCAGTTTTCCAGGTCCGGTAATTGCGGATCAGCAATAATCAGATGTGGAAAGTTTCTCTTCGACAACCAGTGCATTGCTGAACAACCATCCGGTACCGTTATAACCTGATAAGATTTTCCGAGTACTGTTTGAAGCAAAAACCGAATCGCCTTACTGTCGTCTACTGCTAAAATTTGCTTTTTCATGGGCAGAAGTCCTTGATTAAAATTTGACACTATTCCTCAGTAGGCTGGAATTTTTGGTACACGGCTACAAACGGTATTCGGATCTAAGGTTAGACTTGAGATATGGATGAACATCAGTAATTATAAGTAATGAATCAGCAATCTTGTGGGGATTTCAAGGATGGATGGCTGATTATTCCCGAATGAATGGGGATTGGAGGGCTTCAGAGGAATTGAACGGATTATTAGAAATTCTACGATAAAAGTAGGTATTTTTTCCTAAGATCCAAATAATGCCCGCCCTTTTTTTAACCAGCTGTATTATACTATCAAAAAATCATGCCGGGTTATGGATGAATATCCCTTGATGATTTATCCCATGTTACAGGCTGTTTGCGGCCGATGAACCGGAAGAACCCCAGGAACATCGATAAATTCATAAAAAAGAAATAATAAGGTATGTAGAAAGCCTTGATTTTCAAGTTTCGGCGGGCGAATAACCATCCGGCGACTGCGATTGCGTAAAATACGATCTGGGCTAGTAAAAAGATCTCGTAAAAGCCCCTTTGCCCATTCACAACCAGTAAAACATTTGTAAAAAAACAAATGAGCAGGCAAACAGGACAGAGTGTCCATCGCAGGATTCTGTGTGAAATAAATTGAAAAGATAAAAGAGGATACTTATATACGTTAAAAAGTTTTTTAAGTATGATCATGGCCTGAAAAGCCCCTGCTGCAATTCGTACTTTTCGCTTTTGTTCCTCTCTGATTGAAACGGAGGCAGACTCAGTAGTATAAGCTTTTGGTTCGTACCGGACAAGATATCCGTCCATACATATTTTCAGCGACTGAACAAAGTCTTCAATGATAATATCTTCGGCGACCTGGTGAAAATGGGAGGTCTTTACGGAAAATAATTCTCCGGCCGCACCTACTACGGAATACAATTCCGAATCCAGTTTTTTGAGAAGGGATTCATATTTCCAATAAATACTTTCTCCGGATCCAACGGCGTTGTCTCTCCCTCCGGAGATTATTTTTTTTTCACCGGCTACAGCAGCTACCCATGGGTCGGCATAGTGTTTCAGCATTTCCCGTACAGCGGTTTGATTAATCAGGGTATTCGCGTCAGAAAATATTACATAGGGGGTTTCTACATATTTCATCGCCCGGTTTATTGCCGCCACTTTTCCCTTTCTTTCTGTTTGGTGCAATAATAACACGCTGCTATATCTGCGAATGATATCAGCGGTCGCATCTGTTGAACCATCCGTTATGAAGATCCACCTGAGTTTGCCTGCAGGATAATCCAGATCCAGGCTGTTTCTCAATTTACTTTCTATGCAATCAGCTTCATTGTAGGCAGCAACCACGAGTGTTACGTCGGGTTCAAAAACGGTTGGCGGTTGGCGGTTGGTGGAACCGATGACCGGGCCCGCGTTAAGCGTTAAGCGTTGAGCGTTCGGCTTAAAAAGTCTTTTTACTTTTACAAGGAGATAAATGAGTAAACCGTATCCGATATAACTATAGAAAATAATAAACAAGCTGAAATAAAACAGAAACTTAACCATTGTCAACCATTGGTAGGCGCTAATTTAAAAGATTCAACCGAGGGGGCGGCCGATATTCATTTTATTCTTTTGTTGCGAACAGTAAAAACGACGGATCATGGCTGTCATTTAATTTTGGTTTCTGGATTTAATTATTATTTTTGACCGGATTGGATCTTCTAATCAGTTGATTGCCCGTATATAATCGCATTTTCAAGCTTTCCTGGGCAGAAGAATCATATCATGGGCAAAATGATCACGCGAGGTGATGACCGGCGGTGAAAGCATTGACTTCTTCTGATTCCTTTCTGAAAATAACCTGTTCGAATATCTGAAAAACATTCACATGCAGAACTGTAATCCCAGATCTGTTTATATCGAAAATGGCGCACCAATTCATAAAAAACAGGGATATTGTCTTATTCAGTTTCCAGCCATGGAACCTGGGGATTGCTTTCAATTTTAAGGATATGGCGTTTGAACTTGCCCGTTATAACCGGGTATTGTTCATAGATCGTGCCCGCGACAGGCGTTCGATCCTGAAAAGAATCTTTGCCCCGAAAAAGCGGGAAACGGAAAACAGGGGAACGCCCGAGCTGATACAGGATAATTTTTGGATACTTCGTCCGAAGTCGATGCTGGAATCGGGCAATTGGTCACCCGCTTATAAACTTTTTGACTTCTTCAACAGAACGAATAACAAAAGACTATCGGCGGAGATCAAAAAAGCGATTCGTGATTTGAATTTTACTGATTGCCTGATGATCAATGACAACGATTTCTTCAGGGGTTTGTATCAGAAATCCCTTCTGCCGGTCCGCGATTACATTTTTTATATCCGGGATGCGCTGACCAGCCAGCCCTATTTTAGAAAATACGGCCCACGCTGCGAAATGGAAATGATCCAAAAGGCGGATCTCGTTGTGGCCAATTCCGCCTGGCTTGCGGAATATGCCGGACAATGGAACCCAAACAGTGTCAATATTGGTCAGGGTTGTAACCTGGAAGGTTTTATAAAGGAAGAGCTGCCCGAACCCTCGGATATGAAATCGATTCCAAGGCCCATTGCAGGCTATTGCGGCGCCGTGAATTCCATGAGACTGGATGAGCAGCTTCTGATGGATATTGCGCGCTCCCTGCCTGAAATAAGCCTTGTATTGGTTGGGCCAGTGGACAGCCTGTTCGCTAATAGTCAGCTCAAACTCCTGAACAATGTATATTTTCTCGGATTAAAACCACCGGATCAGGCCGCAGCGTATGTACATCAGTTCACCATATGCATAAATCCCCAATCCGTAAATCCGTTGACGATGGGCAATTACCCAAGAAAAATAGATGAATACCTGGCCTCCGGCAAACCGGTCGTCGCCACAGCAACGGCAGCGATGGAAATGTTTCGTGCATTCACTGAATTATGCAATTCGAAAGAAGAATTTGTGCTGGCCATCCGGAAGCTGGTGAATCGGCCGGACACCGACTCCGGAAAATCAAGGGATGAAAGAAGAAATTTTGCGCTGACACATAGTTGGGAGAATTCGATCGGCGCACTGGGAGACGCATTTTATTCTACAGAAAAAAAGTACAATACAACATAAATACAAATTGTATCGTTTTGCCCATTATGATAAGTAAAGGAAGCATAGCCAATTACGACACATTTTGTACTTTTGGCAAAATTTTGGTATATTGTACCCCTGAAACCTTATCTGGTAAACTATGAGGATTTTTTACTTTGTTCTCCTTGTGGTGCTTTTTTCTGCGGCCGGGGCTCAGGCCCAGAACCGCCCCGCTGGCTTTGCGGATAATGCAATTCCATCCACCGTTCACTTTTATCCAAACCCTGCGACATCGATTATCACTTTCGAAGATTTCGCAAAAAAATACGACAAGAATTATACGATCCAGCTATTTAATTTTCTTGGTAAAAAAGTTTATGAATTCAATCTGGCTGACCAAAAGAATATAGTAAACCTCTCCGATTTTTTCCGGGGTATTTATATTTACCAGCTCCGGGATCCTACAGGCAAAATTGTTGAAAGCGGCAAATTTCAGGTAAACAAATAATCTCCTCTTTTATTTTCTGACTAGTCGGACACTTCGATAATCAGGAATTTCAAATAATGCGTATTTTCCAGCCCCCAGGCGATCGGATGGTCCGGTGACTGCGCCTGATATGTTACCTGTCTTATTTTTTTGCCGGCATCTTTTGCCGCAGAGCGGATGGTGTCCAGGAACAGCTGCGGCGGGACGAGATTGGTACAGGAAGAACTGACAAGGAATCCGCCTGAACGCAGCAATTTCATTCCTCTCAGATTGATTTCTTTATAACCGCTGACGGCTTTTCCGATATTTTCCCGGCTCTTTGTAAAAGCAGGCGGATCCAGCATGACTACGTCGAATTTCTTATTTTCCTTAGCCCATTTTTTTAAAACGTCGAATGCATTCACTGCTTCAAAACGCACCCTGTTTTCAAGTCCGTTCAAATGAGCGTTTTTCCTGGCAGCGGTAATCGCATTTTCCGAGATGTCCAGTCCGAGTACAGATTTTGCCCCATAATGCCCGGCATGAACCTCAAAACTTCCCGTATAACAAAACGCACCCAGAACATCCGCATCTTTTACAATATGCCGGATCGCACGGCGGTTATCCTGCTGATCCAGAAAATACCCGGTTTTTTGTCCGTTTTCCAGATCCACCTCCATTTTGATCCCGTTTTCCTGAATAATAATTTTTGTGTCAAAAGGAGCGGATAAAAATCCCTTCTGCTGAACCATACCTTCCAGTTCCCTGACTGGTACGTCATTTCGTTCATATATTTTATCTGTAAGAAATATTTGCTCCAGGGCAGATACAATGGCGGGTTTCCAAACGTCGATTCCCAGTGCAAGGGTCTGAATTACAAAGTGTTCACCAAATTTGTCGATGATCAGGCCGGGTAAGCCGTCTGCTTCACCGAAAACCAGCCGGCAGTTTTCTGTATAGCCAATTTTCTTTCGATAGTTCCAGGCAGCTTCCATGCGTCCCTGGATAAAACGGGCATCCACCAATTCGTTTTCATTCCGGGTAAGCAATCGGATGGCAATCTGGGACCGGGGATTAAAAAATCCCTTTCCGAGAAATTTTTTGTCCCCGCTGAAAACGGTTACGATATCGCCCGGTTTTACAGCCTCGTCGGCTTCGGCAATTTCATTGCCGAATATCCATGGATGGCCATTTTCAATGCGCAGGCCGATTTTTTTCTTTAGTATGACTGGAATCATGGCGCAAAATTACCGGAGCCGGATCAGTTCAAAGAAGACAATTTGTCTCAAATAAGCAGTTGGCAAAATAATTGACAATTGTACCTTTGCCAGAATTTCCTATAAATGCAAATGAATATTGAAAATATGTCGGAAGAAAGGGATTTTGATACTGTAAATGGCAGAGAATCAACGGTTGACATAAATACCGATGAGAACGTGGCCGGCACCCATCACCTGAACCAGGTGCTGGAGGAAGACGATCTGCTGGAAAAAGCGAATGCTGAGCTACAGGAGCAAAAGGATAAATATCTGCGCCTGATGGCTGAATTTGACAATTATAAGCGCCGCAGTGCACGTGAAAGGGTAGAATTGAGCCAGACTGCCGGAAAGGAAATTATTATTTCCCTGCTCGACGTTCTCGATGACTGTGACAGAGCGGAGAAGCAATTACAGCAGGAAAACAACACAAAGGATCTGAGTGGCGTTTTGTTGGTATTCAGCAAACTTCGTAATCTGCTGCAAAGCCGCGGACTGAGGGCTATGGAAAGTCTCCATACGGAATTTGATGTGGAGAAACACGAAGCTATCAGTGAAGTACCGGCGCCTTCTCCCGAACTCAGAGGCAAGGTGATCGCAGAAGTTATGAAGGGTTATTATTTAAACGATAAAATTATCCGTTTCGCGAAAGTGATCGTTGGAAAATAGGAAATCTGAATGAAAAGAGATTATTACGAAATACTCGGCATTACCAAATCTGCCTCCGCGGAAGAAATAAAAAAATCCTACCGGAAGGTAGCGATGCAATATCATCCGGATCGAAATCCCGGTGATAAACCTGCTGAAGAAAAGTTCAAGGAGGCTGCTGAAGCCTATGAGGTTTTAAGCAACTCTGAAAAACGCGCCCAATACGATCGTTACGGACATGCGGCAGTAAATAACGGCCGGGGTGGATTCAATGGCGGCGGGATGAACATGGATGATATCTTCAGCCAGTTCGGTGATGTTTTCGGAGATGATATTTTCGGTAGTTTTTTCGGAGGTCGCAGAGGGGGTGGTGGTAACTCCCGTTCCCATGGTATTCGTGGCTCCAACCTTCGCATAAAAATCAAACTCACTTACGAGGAAATCGCCAAAGGGGTAAATAAAAATATTAAGGTAAAAAAACACGTTCCCTGTGGAACCTGCCATGGAAGCGGAGCCAGGGATAAATCAAGTATTCAGACCTGCGGAACCTGCGGTGGCAGCGGACAGGTAAGGCGGGTTAGCAATACATTCCTGGGTCAGATGCAGACGGTAACAACCTGTCCGACCTGTAACGGAGAAGGAACGACGATCACAGCAAAATGTACTGTATGTAAAGGGGAGGGAAGGGTGTTTGGGGAAGAAGTTGTCAATATCGACATCCCGGCCGGTGTACAGGAAGGTATGCAGTTAAGCGTTTCAGGAAAGGGAAATGCAGGTGAACGGGGTGGATCTGCCGGGGACCTGATTATCCTGATTGAGGAAGAAGCACATCCCGAATTACAGCGCGACGGATTAAACGTTGCGTTCGATTTATACATTTCCTTTACGGATGCCGTCTTTGGTCTCCAGGTTGAAGTACCCACCATAGATGGAAAAGCCAAGATCCGAATACCGGCAGGCACACAGAGTGGAAAAATATTCAGGTTAAAAGGGAAAGGATTTCCTTCTGTGAATTCCTACGAGAAGGGGGATCAGCTCATTCACGTCAATGTATGGACGCCGCAACAGGTTTCTGTGGAAGAAAAGGTCATTTTGGAAAATCTCAGTGATTCTCCGAATTTTCAACCCAAGCCCGATAAAAACGAGAAGAGCTTTTTTGATAAGGTTAAGGAGATGTTCTCTTAGGCGGGAAGGAGGAGGCGTGAGGCAAAAAAATTAATCAATAAAAAGGTCCTACTGTTTGTTCAGAAGGACCTTATAATTTATTTCATTGCCTTAAGCCTCACGCCTCCTCCTTCCCGCCTAAGAGAACATCTCCTTAAAAGAAATGGAAAGTTCAAAACCTCCCTGGCCCTGGCTGACGGTATTCAAGGTTGATATGTTTACATCGTAGCTAATGGCGATGGACAAAGGCAGCATATCCAGTTTTACGACAGGAATAAATGCATCCCCGACCCGCATAAACGCCCCGATACCCAGAACATATTTTGGATCATCGGTAAACTCACCCAGCTTGTAACCATACATTACCCCACCGATTAACTCGCGGGCAGTACCCTGGTAAGAATAATCCGCCTGTATGGTAAACTCCGACCTTTCGTCCACATTGAATCTGGCACCGCCGGAAACAACCCATTTTGGCTGTAATTCAACAGCTGTGTTCTGATAAAAAGAATTCATCGGCCTGTTCAAATGATGATAAGCCAATCCGAAAAACAGGCTGTTCTGCTGGAATTCACCAAAGGTTCCGTTATAACTCATACCCACACTGGCATCCCAGTAGTGTATATCGGGGGAGGGAAAAGTTTCTCCACTTCCCAGAGAAGGATTAAATGCCGCTCCGTCGAACTGGCTGTTGGTGGTTATTTTTGAAAGGTCAATTCTTTTTTCCACGTATCCCCCCATAAAACCCAGGGAGAGATAACTGGAATGCGTATTCGAAAGGGATTTACTATAGTTAAGCGCCGGAAAAACCTGCGTTGACGTAAGTCCGGCACTCCCGGCTTTGTCATATAATACCTCGAGCCCGATGGTCAGGTAATCATCCGTACGGCCAACCGGTAATTTATATTCAGCATTGAAAGATCCGGTCTTATATGCATTGGTAAAGCTGTTCCACTGATCCCTGTAAACGCCCTGAAAGCGATAGTCTCCTGTAAATATACCGGCAAGGGCAGGGTTCCTCAGCAGGGGAGCTTCGAAGAATTGTGAGAAGTGCAGGTCCTGAGCATATGCCGAAGCAAAACCAGCCAGGAAGACCAGCGGGGTTAAGCAATATTTTATTATGGGGGTTAGTTTTTTCATCACATTATCGGATAAGGGTTACGTTTCCATGATAAGGAATCAGGGTTGCATTATCACAAAGAATTTGTATGGTATAAATATATACGTCCGAAGGAGCCGGTTGCCCGTTGAACGTACCATCCCATGCATCTGCTGCCGAATTCGGAGCGAAATTGCTTTTCTGGAATACAATCTGTCCCCAGCGGTTATATATTATAATGGATGGGATCACATTCAATCCGACACCATTTATGATGAAATGATCGTTTACACCGTCACCGTTTGGTGAGAAAGTATTGGGTACAAAGAAATTGGCGCCATCACAGATCACCTTGATGCGGATACTATCTGTAGTCGAACAACCTCCGTCGTTCGTCGCCGTGAGATCATATTTAGTAGTAATCGTTGGTTTGGCAACCGGGGACAGACAATTGGTACAGCTTAGGTTATTCGCAGGCGTCCAGCTATATGAAACAACATTCGTGGAAACAGTCGGGTTTATCTGATAGGTACTACCCACATTAATAGTAACATTCGGCGTCAGATCGATGACGGGATAGTTAAATACGGTAACGTTTACTGTTTTTGTATCAGAGAAACATCTTTTACTGTCGTAACCGGTTACCTGATAGGTGATCACGGTACTCGGAGCTGCCCCGGCCTGTGATGCATCCGGCTGTGCAAGAGGATTCCCGATATTCGGATTATTCAGACCCTCGGCAGGCGTCCAGGAATATATGGCGGCACCCGTTGCTGTTAATTGTGTACTCTGACCCAGACATACGGAATCCGGTCCGCTGATACTAACTGTTACCGGCACATTTACGGTTACCTGAATCGTATCCTTTGCCTGACATCCGTTGATACTTGTTCCGTTTACAATAAAATAGGTACTCGTCGGCACCGGATCTGCAACGGGGTTCGGACATGGAAGACAACTCAATGCGGAGCCGTTGACTGGTGCAAGCCAATTGTATGTTGTAGCGGTGCCGGTGGCATTTAACTGAAGTGGTGTGCCAAGACAAATTGTTGTATCCGCACCTGCATTCACAGCAGGTATCGGATAGATGAACAGATGCGAAGGAGGAGTTGTATCGGTCGTATCCTTGCAACCGACTGTATTCGTTGCGATCAGTCTGACTACATATTCTCCTGCTTTCGGATAACTGACCGGAGCCGGATTCTGGCCCGTTGCCGTTTGATTATTTCCAAAATCCCATGACCAGGTTAGGGGTCCGTAAGGATTTGGAACCGTTTCAGTTCCTGAGAAAGTCAGGACCGCGGGTTCGCATTGGGATATGAGTCCGTTGATGGCCACTTTCGGTGATGGTGAAATAATGAGTGGCTTCGTGAAGCTGCCCGTGCAACCTCCGAATGTTGTTATACTCAAAGATGAATTATACAATCCGGTTACAGGATAATTGTGTGAGGCAGTCGGGCTGGCACCGCTCGAAATCGGTGACCCATCCCCAAAATCCCACGCATAATTCGTGATATTGGTACCGAAACCTACCAGGGAAGTATTTGTGAAATTGATTGTTCCGTTATCGCAAAGCACTGAATCGTCTACTGAAAAATCGGTTTTTGTGATATGATCAATTTCAACCTGGTTTATACCGAAATTGGTCACATGACAACCAGCGGCATCTACCAGCGTTACAAATGGTGTAAAGCTACCGGGTATATTGTAGTGATGTGTGATGGTGTCCCGTGGCGCATAAGTTGTATCCACCTGGCCATCATTATAATTCCATATGAACGAAATGACATTGGAAGTGGTTACTTGGAAAAAAACGTCAACGGAATCGCAGGCTGCAAGAGGAGAATAGGTGAGTGCCCCGATCGGTCCGTCAATATGTATATGCTGTGTTGCTGATGCAACGCAACCTCCCGGACTTGTAATCGTCAGTTTTGGATCGTAGTCTCCGGGTTGTGTATAAATGCTTCCCGGATTTGCGATGATGGCTGAGCCGCCATTATCGAAGTTCCAGGTATAAGTTGCCGCGTAACTTCCGGTAAATACAAATGATTCATTTAACGGCGGGCAGGCAGAAAAAGCTGCACTCATCGTGAATGAAGCAACAGGAACGTCTATATTGATCGGAGAAGGGGCTGAGTAAGTGCTTGTACAGTTATAAGCATCCTTAATAGACAGGCTTACCGGGTATTTTCCAACTAGCGGGAAATTATGGAGGGGGGGATTGGCACCCGTATACATTGATCCATCCTTAAAATCCCAGGTATAAACCGGATTGAAACCTCCCGTCGAAAGGTTGTTGAATTTTATATTCGAAGCCGGGCAATAATTGCTATCACTTGTTGTAAACTGCGCAACCGGTATGGAAACGGTGATATAATTTGGAATCGTGAGACTGTCAGAACATCCGTTATTGTCTATCACCGTTAATTTTACAGGGAATATGCCCTGGAAGGTATATGGATGCGGACCCGGAGCCTGGCCGTTTGCTGTGCCACCATCTCCATAATCCCATGCCCATGAGGTAATGGAAGAACCTGCTGTTACCGTCGACTGATCCGTGAATGTTGCAGAAAATGCTCCACAGGAAATAAGGGTTGGAGTTGTAAACTTGGCGGTTGGCCCGCTGATTGTTACAGCATAGGCTTTGGATGAATCCACACAGCCTGTCATTACATCTGTGACAATTACCTTAACCTGGTATATGCCAGCTTTACTATAAGTATAGAAAATAGCAGAACTACCGGCAGGTACCGTATTCCCGTCGCCCATGACAAATAAATAAGAATTCGAATTTCCCGGGGCATTCGCACCAATGGTAATACCCGTATTCGAACATACCTGATTAGCAGAAAAATTCAGGGTAATCGCTGCATTTGCATTAACCGCTTTTGTTACGGTATTTGAGCAGCCATTTCCAGTGTTTGTGACCGTTAATGAAACATTATATGTCTGAGGAGGGCCTGCGGGAAAAATATGTGCAGGCGGATTTTGTAATGGGGACGTTGTTCCGTCACCAAAATTCCATAACCATGTGTCAATAGGCCCCGTTGAATTATCAGTAAAAGTAAAGTTATTGTTCTGACCACAGGCAGATGCAAATTTGAAATCAGCCAGAGGAGCATTAATAGTAATATAGGCCGTTTTTTTGAGGGATTGTAAACATCCTTTGATATAAGCAGTCAGTGTAACATCATAGACTCCGGGTTTTGTATAAGAATAAACCGGGTTCTGTAAATTAGAAGTATTTCCATCGCCGAAATCCCAGAGCCATTGATCTGGTCCTCCGGTTGACTGATCGGTAAACTGTATGGGTTGTCCTACGCACTGTGTGGTAGGAGTGGCCGTAAAAAGGGGCGTTGGCATCGTTGTTCCGACTTTTACAGTACCCGTAGCCGTAGCCTGGCACCCCCCGCTGGATGTTACAGTGAGTGAAATATTATACACCCCTGCCGCATAGGTCTGGGGCGGAGGTGTAGTTCCATTGTATGTAAAACCATTTCCAAAATCCCATGCATAGGTTATGACGGCGTCGACGGCATTTATCGTGACGGTTGGTGTATAAGTAAATGGAGCACAGCCATAGGCAGGCGCATTTGAAATCGATACGGTCGGCGGCGCTATATTTACAAAAGCGGGCTTTGTCATAGTACTCGGGCAACCTCCGGCGACACTCGTCGTTAACGTCACTGTGAAGGAACCCAATGAAGAATAATTATGTACCGGATTTTGCAATGGGGACGTTGTTCCGTCACCAAAATTCCATAACCATGTAGT
>Ga0206943_1143_pt1 | contig 17799 bp, 18 predicted proteins | sample Alteio_BWOrgHeat_7_FD_153243 | JGI IMG/M metagenome (GOLD analysis project Ga0206943, IMG submission 153243) | Enriched cells from forest soil in Barre Woods Harvard Forest LTER site, Petersham, Massachusetts, United States -... | ecosystem: Environmental > Terrestrial > Soil > Temperate forest > O... | reverse complement strand
TAAGCACGTTAAGAAGATACAATTATCTTAAACAATATTATCTGTCATTAACACATTTTCAGGCTTCACTTTCAAAACAAATTGCTTAAACGATTCAAATGCCTCGGAATTTGTTGGCACTGGTAATGGTGATGCCTTAAATACTGCTGCACGTGCTGAACGATCAAGCGCAGCATCTCCGCTACTTTTTATTAATTGTACATCTAAAACGAGGCCGCCGGGCGCAACGTGTATTAATAATTCCGCGGTCAAATGCTTATCTATATTGTTAGGAATGATCCAATGCTGGCTAATTGTTTGCAGAATCAATGCCTTATACTTATCCACGATACCTCGTGTTTGCTGTGTCATCACACTGGCTAAGCGCTTTTGTTCTTGCAGCATTTGCTGCTGCAATGATTTTGCTTTTATTTCTTTCATTTCCTTCTCAAATGCGGTTTGGATAGCTTTTTGTTTTATTCTTTCCTGTTGCTCTGTTTGTTTTTTTAAATCCACTAATAATTGTTTTTGAATTAAATCCTGTTTTAGTTTTTTTTGTTTTTTATCTGCAATGACAATAATCGGTTTTTTAACAGAAACCATCTGTGTTTTTACATTAGCCTTGGGTTCGACAGGTTTAGGCAACGGCGGGGCAATAGGTTTGGGTGGAGTAGGTTTTTGTAGGATTTTTGCAGGCGGTGATGGTGCATCCATTACCATGGCATTAATAACTTCTTTGTTTTTTGAGTTTTCAACCACCGGCATAGGCGCGCTAAAATCAAAACTCACAATTAACACAGTCAAGATAATGGCATGCAGCAATAAAGAATATAAAAATGCATTTCTTCGCATTTTTAGCTGCCATGGAAACAACATCGCCATGAGATCACCCCACTGGTTGTTCATGCGGTGTAGGCTGTGTAATTAAACCAACACTTTTAGCACCTGCCTGTTGCAATAAAACCATTGCTTCCACGACCTTACCATAATTTGCACTTTTATCACCGCGTACGAGCACAGGCCGTTGTTCACCTACGGCAGTACTTGCAGCTAACTGCGATGTGACCAGGTTACTTAAAACACGGGGAGTAATCGGTTGGTTAGGCTTATTTGCAATATTTAAATAAAAATTACCCGCGCCATCCACAGTGACAATTAAAGGTTCTTTTTGGTCAGGCGGCAACGCTTTTGATTCAGTGTTGGGTAAATCAATTTTTACCCCCTGCGTTAATAAAGGTGCAGTGATCATAAAAATAACCAGCAACACCAGCATCACATCAATGAAAGGAACCACATTAATTTCAGCTATAGGATTGCGCGAACCGCGTTGATGGAAATAAGCCATTTTGCATTACCTCACTGTTTCTGGCTGGCTTACTGTTTGTTGTGCCTGTCGAAATAAAATATTGGCAAATTCATCTTGAAAAGCATCAAAGCGATTCAATAATCGTCCAATTTCCGTGGCATAACGGTTGTAAGCAATGACTGCAGGGATGGCTGCAAATAACCCCATTGCTGTGGCAACCAATGCTTCAGCAATACCGGGCGCTACCATCGTAATCGTTGCCTGTTGTGCATGAGCTAAAGCACGAAATGACAGCATGATACCCCAAACAGTACCAAACAACCCTACATAAGGACTCGTCGAGCCTACTGTTGCTAGCAAAGGTAAATGTAATTCTAATTTATCTTGCTCGCGCATTTGAGCTACTTTCATTGCCCGCTTGGCACTTTCCATCATTTCTTCTGCTGTCACGCACGCTTGTTTATGCAAGCGTAAAAATTCTTTAAATCCTGCCATAAAAATAGCTTCCATGCCTTGCACACCTGATTGCTGATGCTGGCTATTGGCATACATCTCCGATAAATCTCCCCCTGACCAAAAAGTATGTTCGAACTGTTTAGTCGCGTGACGCACATCTTTGATATACAGCGAACGCTGTAATATATATGTCCAAGATGCAATAGATGCCCCCACAAGAAATAACAACACCAGCTTTACAACAATCCCAGCATTAATAAAATAAGCCCACAAAGAGGAATCAATATTCACAGTCAATTCTCCATCACTATAATCAGTAAACCCACATGTTACGAGTATTTATATAGTATCGACCCTACACAGCGAGTGCAAATACTAAGTGACTTCTCACCCTTTATATTGCCATCTCACACAAGAGCGCTTGAGATAACAAAGAGACATAAGAACTGAATTATATCTTAAATATTGACAACATATTGATTAATATAAAAAAATCAATTAATAAATCTAAGCTATACTTGAAATATAGAATAGCAATACCTTGCCCTTATACTTTATATAGTTTGGAGTAAATAGTTATGGCACAGAGTCAGGATAGCTTAATGCGAGAACAGTCAGAGACATTTGAATCCTTATTAGAGGAATCAAAAAAACTATTGTCTGAATTACGAAAAGAAGTTACAAACGGTGAAGGAATCCTAGACCCGAATACCCAAAAGAAAAAAGAACTCCTCGTAAAACTTGATCCTATCATGAAAGAATTACATAAAAAATGGAAAGCGTTACATGAAGAAGAAAAAGCACGAATCTTAACAAGCACTTCCGCTATTAATGAAGATGAAAAGCAAACCACAGAAAAAACTAGCGTAGCTATAGCTGATGCAAGAAAAAAACTAAAATCAGTTATGCAACATCTAAAAGATATTATTACTGCAATTACCGCCTTAACCATCGATACAGAAAATCATTTTAAAGAAAAAATTGATCAGTTTAATAAAGAAAATATAGATGTTGACATACAGATTTCAGCTCTGTCAAAAGAATATGCTCTATTAAGAAAAAATACTGCATACATTGCTCGATTGGAATATGGCAAAGATTTATCAACTTATATGACCTATGGAACTGCTGCTTTAAAAGCCGCAGTAACAATTGGGCTAGCCTGGTTCAATACTTTGAGTGAGGCCGCACAGACTGCTGGAGCTATTTTTTATCCTATTAGCGCTGCATTCACTAGCTCAGCAAAGCTATTTAGTTTTCTAGGTCGTACTTCTCAATTTTTTATAGCAAGCAGTGAAGCTAATAAGCGAGAAATTAGCGAAGTCCGTAAATTAGAATTAGAAGATACAAAAGCCTTACTACGCACAAGCGCTATGTTCAAGCTACTCACTTTTTCACTCAGCTTGTTAAGTGTCTTGGCATTTGCCGGCATACTTGCTACTCCAATAGGTTGGGCATTTGTAGCCGCTGCAACTGTAGTAGACTGGATTGACGATGGGCTCGGCGCCTCTCAAAGAGCCGATAAAACTCTACAGAAATTCAAAAAAGAACATGAAAAAGAGCTTACTGATCCTGCCAAAGCAGATAAGGATATATTAAACGAACTTAACACACTACAAGAAAAAGCTGATCACGCAAAATCAGAAGCACGATGGGGCTTTGCTAATGCAGTCGCAATGATTTTAATCGCTTGCGGGCCTATTCCATTTGCTGGGCCTATTCTGGGATTAGCAGGCTTAGCCGTATTTGGTGCCGTATCTATCCGCAATGCTTATGTTGCTGCAAAGCCTTATGTTGAAAAATATTTTACTGCTACAGAGCCAAAACAGGATAATCCTGAAAAAGAAGTCTCCTCTCCGGAAAAGCAGCATAAACACACAGCGGAGATAGAGTTAGCTATGATGCCAGGACAAGCAAAAATTATGGGATTATTAGGAAATAGTGACTCTAAAAAAGCCCCACTACAAATACACGATCCTCAGCCAAAATTTACTCCTATTTTTAAACCTTCGAGCAATGATCCAACGACAACTTCACCTAAAGAAGAAGTCACACTCGCCCATAAGGTGAAAAGCTCAGGTCCAAGCTCAAGCTCAAGCTCAAGCCATATCTAATTTTGAATCCTGCAAGTTAGCATTACAATTACTCAACTTCATCCAACAAGCTCAAATTTTTCTGTGTTACCATCCTTTCCGGTACCTTCATGCCAAAATGCAAATAGGCATAGCGTGTAGCAATACGTCCTCGTGGCGTACGCATCATAAATCCTTGTTGAATTAAAAAAGGTTCAATCACATCTTCAATAGTACCGCGTTCTTCACTAATGGAAGCAGCCAAACTATCTACCCCGACTGGACCACCACTGAATTTATCAATCAAGGCTAATAATAATTTTCTATCCATCATATCAAAGCCTTGATCATCTACATCCAACATATCCAAAGCACGCCTCACAATATCACGGGCAATCCGTCCATTCCCTTTTACTTCCGCATAATCACGCACGCGACGTAATAGACGATTAGCAATACGTGGTGTACCACGTGAGCGTTTTGCAATTTCTTCTGCTCCAGCTGGATCAATTTGAATACCCAGAATAGTTGCAGACCGTTGCACAATTTGCGCTAACTCTGTTACTTGGTAAAATTCCAGGCGTTGCACAATACCAAAACGATCACGCAAAGGTGATGTTAATAATCCAGCACGCGTTGTTGCTCCAATCAGGGTAAAAGGTGGCAAATTCAATTTAATGGAACGTGCTGCTGGCCCTTCTCCAATCATAATATCCAATTGATAATCTTCCATAGCAGGATAAAGTACTTCTTCTACCACAGGACTTAAGCGATGAATTTCGTCTATAAATAAAACCTCACGCTCTTGTAAATTAGTCAATAACGCCGCGACATCACCTGCGCGCTCTAATACTGGGCCTGAAGTCTGTCGTAACCCTACCCCTAATTCATTGGCAATAACGTGGGCCAATGTTGTTTTACCTAATCCCGGCGGACCAAACACCAAAACATGATCCAATGCTTCATTACGAGCACGCGCTGCCTGAATAAAAATTCCCATTTGTTCACGCACTGCAACTTGACCAACATAATCTTGCAAATTTTTCGGACGTATCGCACGATCCACTACTTCTGTTTCCTGATTTAATTCAGGCGAAATAATACGCTCTAATTCACTCATGCCACCATCTCCCTCAATGCCTGACGAATAATCTCTTCGCTGCTCAGATTGCTATCATCCACCTTTGCAACTGCACGACTTGCCTCTACAGGCTTATAGCCGAGAGAAATCAAAGCAGAAATTGCGTCTTGAATAATGTGGTTACGTGTACCCGATTTTTTGGCTGTATGATTTAATTCTGCAGACACAATAGGTAAGCTGGGCTGCCAATCAGTTAATTTATCTCGCATTTCAATGACCAGACGCTCCGCAGTTTTTTTACCAACGCCCGGTAAGCGTACTAAATTTGCTGTATCATTATTGACAATGCACCGCACAAATTCATTAGGTTCAATACTGGATAAAATAGTCAAACCCAACCTCGGCCCTACACCATTTACTTTAAGCAGGGTACGAAATAAGGCACGTTCTTCGCGGGCATAAAAACCGTATAAATGATGGGCATCTTCGCGTATGACCAAGTGAGTCAGAAGTATCGCTTCTTGACCAATATCCGGTAAACGATAGAAAGTACTCATAGGGGCATCAATTTCATAAGCCACACCCTGTACATCAAGCAATAATTGCGGTGGCTGTTTTTCCAGAATAATTCCGCGAAGTTGTCCAATCATGAGATATCCTTTTATTGAAACTTGAAAAGATTATATACTTCAAATTTACTCCAGACTCACTGCCTCAGGCTTACAAGTAATAATACTTTTTATGTTTTTATCCACTTTTTCATTTAATGAAACTCCATCCTGATTCTTTGCTGAATCTATTTCACAAATTGTATCAGTCTCTTGTCGCGTTGCCTTGGGACTAACCACATCAAAAATTCTAACTGTATAGTGAATAAGTACTTTTCCATGCTCATCTAACTTATCTTTTGGCACAAGTATAGGCGCATATTTTTTTGCTGCAATCTTGACTTCGGAAAGAGGCATTGGACAAATATAAGCTTTGATCCGCATATCTGCAGAATTGAATTCACAAACGCCATAATGAATGGTCATAGAAGCATTTTTAGAATCATTACGCAGAAAAACCAAATGCCAGTCATTTATATTTGGAGAAGTAGGGATCACAGGGATATCCGCAAAGGATATATTACTTAACGCGAAGCTTAATAAAATGAAAACTCGTTTCAGCATATCGATATTTTCCTATTTTTAGGCTGGTTGGTAATCACGCCAGCTATTGCGTTTTTTACGGGACGAGACAACATTACCTATTTTTTGTAAACTAAATCGAGTGTGTGCATGGCATAAAGCAATTGCCAGAGCATCTGCAGCATCTGCTTGCAAGCTATCCTTCATATTCAAGATACGCAGCACCATATGTTGTACTTGTTCTTTTTTAGCTGCTCCATAACCTACAACAGATTGTTTGACTTGGCGAGCAGAATATTCTGCAATGGGAAGATTAAGAGCAACGATGGCTGCACCACGTGCTTGACCAAGCTTGAGGGCTGAACCAGGATTTTGGTGCATAAAGATTTGCTCAATGGCAGCCTCGTTGGGTTGGTGTTGCTGGATAATCGTTTTAAGACCGGTATAAATTTGCTGTAGGCGTACACCCGGGTTGTCTGCTGTGATGCGGATACAGCCACTATCGAGGTGGAAGGTCTGATTGCCTTCGAGACGAATAAGGCCGTAACCAGTGATGCGAGAACCAGGGTCAATTCCTATTATTACCATGCAAATGATTCTCCATATGTAACTCATCACTTGCTATTATAGCGAAGAAAATCGCACTTAAAATAGCCTAAAATGATATTTGTCTAATACAGTGTTCTTATTATTATTTATGGAAAGAGGCTATACTAAGTATTTCCATTATCCCAACTCAGCCAACACTTCTTCCGCTACATCCGCATTCGTATACACTTCTTGCACATCATCCAGATCCTCCAACATATCCGTCAACCGTATTAATTTTTCAGCTACTTCTTTGTCAGTAATAGTCACCTGCAATGTTGCCACCATGGCTACTTCAGCCTGAGCTGGTTGCAATCCTGCTGTTAACATTGTTTTTTTTAAATGCAAAAAAACCTCAGGCTTCACAGTCACATCAATACTCTTGTCATTATTAACAATCACATCTTCCGCACCTGCTTCCAGCGCAAGTTCCATCACACGTTCTTCATCCACGCCGGGTGCAAAAGTAATTTGACCCATTTCATTGAATAAATAGGCCACAGAACCATCAGTGCCCAGATTACCACCACACTTGGTAAACGCATGCCTTACATCAGCCACCGTGCGATTGCGGTTATTCGTCATACAATCAACAATAACTGCTACGCCATGAGGACCATAACCTTCATAGCGCACTTCCTCAACTTGCTCACCTTCCATGCCACCCACACCTCGCTTGATAGCGCGATCTATCACATCACGTGACATATTGGCATCCAGTGCTTTATCTAACGCAGCACGTAAACGTGGATTAGAATTTTCATCGCCTCCACCTAATTTAGCAGCGACTGTAATTTCACGTATCAACTTCGTATAAAGCTTCCCACGTTTAGCATCTTGTTTTGCCTTATGATGCTTAATGTTCGCCCATTTGCTATGGCCCGCCATAATCAATCTACTCCATTATTTTTTCTTCAGCATTTTTTTTTAATTCGAATACCTAATTCAATTAATTGCGCTGGCTCAACCGGCGCTGGCGCATCAGTTAAAGGACACGTTGCTGTTTGGGTCTTTGGAAAAGCAATCACTTCACGAATAGAAGTAGAATTTGTCATCAACATCGCTAACCGATCTAGCCCAAACGCAATACCCCCATGCGGCGGGCAGCCAAATTTTAACGCTGTTAGCAAATGACCAAATTTTTCCTGCGCAGCTTCTTCTGAAATAGTTAATAAACGGAAAACCGCCATTTGCAATTCTGAGGAATTAATGCGAATTGAACCACCACCAATTTCACTGCCATTTAACACCATATCATAAGCACGCGCTAAAATTTTTGTAGGATCTTGCGCTAATTCACTAATGTCTTTAATTTTAGGCGCAGTAAAAGGATGATGACAAGCCGATAAACGTCCGTCACCTTTCTCAAACATAGGGAAATCGACCACCCATAATGCACGCCAACCTTTTTCTACCAACCCACGGTCTTGGCCTATGCGCAAACGCAAAGCTCCAAGAGCATCGTTCACAATCGAGGTTGTATCTGCACCAAAGAAAATAATATCACCCACCTTAGCTTTAGTGCGCTTCACAATCGTTTTTACAGCCGCTTCAGGTATAAACTTCAGGATCGGTGACTGCAAGCCATCGGCATTATATTTAATATAAGCTAACCCTTTAGCACCAAATACGCTTATATATTTAGTATAGTCATCAATTTCCTTACGGCTCATATCCGCACCACCCGGCACGCATAATGCAGCAACACGGCTCTGCGGATCTTTAGCGGGCGTAGAAAACACTTTAAATTCTACATCCTGCAATAAATCAGCCACATCCACTAATTCCAATGGTATACGTAAATCTGGCTTATCAGAACCGTAACGCGACATTGCTTCTGCATACGGCATACGTGGAAACGGATTAGGCAGCTCTACATCCAATAATTCCTTGAACATACCACGGATCATTTCTTCCATGTGATGTTGAATTTCTTCTTCTGATAAAAAAGAAGTTTCAATATCTAATTGGGTAAATTCAGGTTGCCGATCAGCACGTAAATCTTCATCACGGAAACAACGTACAATTTGATAGTAACGATCCATGCCTGCCATCATCAGTAATTGTTTAAATTGTTGTGGTGATTGCGGTAAAGCAAAAAAAGAACCCGGCTTGGTACGACTAGGCACCAGATAATCGCGCGCTCCTTCGGGTGTCGCTTTAGTCAGGAAAGGAGTTTCAATATCCATGAAACCACGATCATCCAAGAAACGGCGTAAATAACGCGTAATGCTTGCGCGAAATTTCATACGATATAACATTTCAGGACGACGTAAATCCAGATAGCGGTAACGTAAGCGCGTTTCTTCACCGACATCATGATACTCATCAATAGGAAAAGGTGTAGGCTCTGCACGATTTAAAATAGTCAATTCCAAGCCATCAATTTCAATTTCACCCGTCGCCAAATCAGGGTTGACAGTGCCTTCTGGGCGGCGACGCACACGGCCTTTAATTTGCACAACAAATTCATTACGTAATGATTCTGCTAGTTTAAATACGTCAGGATGAGAAGGCGCAATAACAACTTGCACCAACCCTTCACGATCACGCAAATCAATAAAAATAACACCGCCATGATCACGGCGTCGATGCACCCACCCTGCCAGTAGAACTTCCTGGCTTAATTCTTTTACTGTAACTTGACCACAATAATGACTACGCATGAGTTTACCTTAACTAAATTATATAACATCTGGTTTAGTGTCTATTTTCAGCAGCATTTTTTTTTGCATTCATTCCATTCCCGAGCGGCTGCATGACTCCAAGTGAAATAACAAATTTCAATGCTTGGTCTACGCTCATATCTAACTCTATAACATCCTTGCGTGGCATCATCATCAAAAAACCCGATGTAGGATTCGGCGTGGTGGGAATAAACAAACTCACCATCGCTTCACCTTGCAACGATCTTTCTACTTCAGATGCACCATCTCCAGTTTGAAAAGCCAAACTCCACATACCTGTACGTGGATATTCAACTAATAAAACTTTACGAAACGATTGACCACCGGGTTTAAATAATGTTTGTAAAACCTGTTTTACACTCGCGTAAATGGTACGCACTAAAGGAATATGCGCAATGATTGCATCGCCTATCATCACTAAGCGTCTACCAATAAAATTGGCAACGACTACACCAGTCAGAAAAATCACTAGCAGCGTAATAATCACACCAATGCCAGGAACGTGAAACCCGATAAGCGCATCAGGTTGATATTGATGCGGTAACATCAATAAAGTGTTACTTAAAATATCAACTAAAAATTTAATGACCAGAATAGTCACCCAGATGGGTAACCACACTAACAACCCAGAAAGAAAATACCGTCTTATTAATGACATCATGGCTTAAGTCACCACCGCTTCTTTCGTTTTAGAGTCCGTGTTAGTTTTACTGTCTACAGGCTTAGTCTCGCTGGTGCCTGCACCACTTGCCCCTTCTTCCTTTGGCGTTGCTGCAGTGGGTTTGCCTTTATTACGAAAATCCGTGGCATACCACCCTGTCCCTTTTAACTGAAAACCAGCCGCTGAAATAAGTTTTTGCAGTGTTGGCTTACCACAAACCGGACACTCCGTTAATGGCGTATCTGTCATCTTTTCAAATGATTCCAGCCTATGGCCACATTGACCGCATTGGTATTCATAGATTGGCATAATAACGACTCCCGCAATTCGTGAAAATCGCTTATTTTAACAAGGTCCTGTCGACGGTGATAGGGCAAAATAGCATTCCGCTTAAATGACTCAGTCTACTCGCAAGCAATCCAGATAATTTTATCATTATAATCATATAGTTATATTAAATCCTTATTTTTATACGCCACCACAAAATTGACAAGGTACGTCTATACTTAAATTAAGTATTTTAAATCCCAAAGAGGATTATCACATGAAATCAGGGAAAGTAATAAAAGATAAAAATCCTGCCCAAAAAAACCCGAGCTAAAGTGGGTAAAGGGATCAAATTGCTCTATGAATTGTGTTATGCATCTGGAAAACTACCGGGTGAACCGGATCCACAAGGTATAGTCAGCATACTATTTACTAGGAAAAACCTTAACGAAGCATTAGAGAACCTCTCGCCCAAAGAGCAAGCTAGAATTGCACAAAAATACTTTAAAAAAGACACATTTGATATAGACGATCTAGGTAGATTTTTCCCTGATCAACTAAAAGAGGGTGTCACTATTTATTTTACTACTTCAAATTCACCTATCGAGCAACCTCCTATCTGTATCGCCCTACAAGAAAAAATCAAAATCATGTTTCGCCAGGGAGAACAGCTCATGTTAAATAACCACAAAAAAATGCACAGATTACAACGTGAGCTTGCATCATTATTAGAAGAAGCCAGGGAAAGAACAAAAGCACTGGATCCAACACCATCAGTTAAAGCAATCAACCACCTCGCCAAGCAACTTGAAAAGTTAGCTTTCATAAGACTTTACAGAATTGATCAAGGCATAAAAGAGGGCGAACCACTCTCCGCTGTTCCCGTTTCGTTTCAAAAAATGATTATCAAAAATGTAAAAAAAAAATGCGCTCCTCAAACACAGCAATACTTACCCTCAATGCGCAAACTAAAAAAACTTCTTATACGGAAAATGCTGTTATTACAGCACATGATAGATGCCTGGATAGCGGTGGCGATAAAAATGCTGAAGCGACTCCCAATTTAAGAGCAGTCTATGTAGGTAAAATTGAACTTGGCAAATGGAATGAAAAAAATAACTGCTGGGAAAAAAAACCTAAAGTCACTATCACTGCAGCAGCACATGATCATGGCAACTTAGTACCACTTGATGAATTATCTCGATGGCATAAACCTTCTCCAGAGGTGATAAAAAAAACACGTCTCAATGCGCTAGGCGTCATCAGAAAAATGGCGCAAGAGAAATTACATGGAAACAACGGCAACTATAGCGAAGAAAAGCCATTAAAAGTAGATTGGTTATACCAATTATTAACCAGCAATGTACCTTTCGAACATCAAGCAACAGCCAAAAAAATTATTGCGGAAGTATTTCGTGATTTAAATGGCCAAACAATTGAAATGACCTTACAAGGCCAACAAGTCCCAGTACAAATTAGCGCACATCTATTCAATGCTGGCGGTGAAAATTATTGGCCATTAAAAAATTATGACAAGCAAACTTTGCTGGAAAATGAGAGAACATTTCATTACTTAATGAGTAAAGCAGAGAAAATACTATGATACTCACTCAAAAAAAAATGCAACAAGCACTTAACTGCACTAACGAAGCAGACAAAGAAAGTATTGCCAATTACCTGGCAGATTTAAAACAGTTACAAATAGCGTTAACGAATTATGATGATCCAGCTCAAGTTGCAAAATTAGCACGGCTAGCTAATAAAATTGCAGCTAACAATAGAATGAATGAGTTATATGACGCTGCTTATGATGCTGCCAAAGCTGAAAAGCGCTCTGATATCTTGGCTATGTTAATTGAACAAAGACGCGTTATTCGCAGCATGGTCAACCAGGCACGTCTGTGTGAACTCTACTATTCAGGCAAATATCAAGACCCTAAATATGCTTTATTATTCCATGCGCTCACTGCTGAATTTCTACAGGATTGCGATCCCAATGTACAGATTAGCAAAGGTTGCACTAATGGTAATGAGGGAGTATTGGCAGCGGAAAGCGTGAGAGAAGGGATAGCGAATGATAAATCGCCTGTAGCCATCACGCCCGATTTTAGTAGCGCCATACATGATAAGCGCTTAATGCAAGCTGTAGCACAGAATATATTACGTGATGCTAACTTTTTTAATGGAATATATGACACAGCAGCATTTGCAAAAATCAGCCAGAGCAAATTTCCAGGGCTTGCCACTGTGAACAATAAGGGACTGGATATTTGCACGCAATGCGGTGAACAGTTCTCAACTCATCAAATGAAGCCAGGATTTATTACGTTATTGACTGATAGTTCTTTATTGAACTTTACTTTAAAACCACCGCCTCCTCCAGCTAAAGCAAAGTCTGCTGCCGTTACAGTAGACTGGAAAGGTGGAACCTATAACAAACTATTGAGCGCCATGCAATTTCAAACTGCGCCCGCAGCAACAGCAAGTCAGCATACCATTATGCATTCAGATCCATTTAAAAAAGCCAAAGAAAAGGAACTCGATAAAGTGGAAATTAAACCAAAAATTCGTCCTGATTCTACTAGTACAAGATAATTAGTTAGGGGGTACAGAACATGAGTAATCCAAGACCATTAATTGTGCGCACACAGTCAGGAATTGATACCGGGATTCCCATTGCTGTTAAAGCCAAGATAGAAGAATTAACTGGAAAACCTTTTACTGAGGGCGAATTACGTAGTGCTGCATTTGAAACTCAACATCACATTCATTTTGAAAGACGTATTGCTGCCTTAAAAAAAGGAGCTGAGCTATTATTGGATAGCTTAGATATTCAAGGAGAAGCACGTCAAAAATTAAAAGATGAACTTGCTTTAATTAAACAAGGAAGTGATGAAGAATTCAAAGCTATTCCTCCTGGCTCACCTATAAAACCCTATCAAGACATCTTAATTAAGTACACCAACAAGCTTAAAAACACTTTAATTGAGCAAGCGCTAATTCCAAAAAGTGAAGTCATCGAAGCATTAGGTAGAGCAGAGGAGTATGCAAATCTAGCAGAAGGTCGTCCCCAACTCTGTACTATCTCACAAACTAACAATCAAACAGAGTGGGTCATTCAGCTCGAAACTCCACAAAATCCTCTTTCTGACATAAAAAAAGCGGAGTTCTTGAAAATTGTAACCCTGGTACACGACAATAAATCTAACGAAGCACCTGAGTGGTTTAAGTTAATGCCTGAGGTAGAAAAAGAATTATTCATAACCACATTCAAAGATGCAAAAGACATCAACGACATCGCTGAGAAAGCAGCTACTATTTCCAGTAAACTGCGTTCCATTCCAGGCGTTGCCAATTTCTCTCGTCATTCATTTGTGGTAATGAAACAAGATGGCACCATTATCACAGAAGATAGTCGGTTACGCTCAAGCATGGTTTCCTCGCGCGATTTGCCTAAAGATGCAACTAGCACACGTCATGAATTTACCGCACATAATATCCAACAAATTATTAATGCTATGCTATTGGAGCAAGTAACAAAACTCGTTGTGCGTAGCGAAGAAGAAAAAATACCTGGACCTCCTGGTAGCGATCCTAAGCCATTCACTATCCCTATACTCATGCAAACTCTTATTACTCCATTTAAAGAACCTGATAAAAGTTTATTTAAGGATAAAGAAGCTGTTATTGAAGCAATAAAAAAAAGCGGAGGCACGCAACGCGAATTTATGGTAAATGGTCAAAAAATAGTTGTCAATTTAGAATTGATTTCAACTAATCACCCATTGAATCCTGGAAGATTTTTCACCCCCACTGTCTCTGCTGGCAGTATGAAAACAAGCCAAACAGATCCAACAGCAACTAATACATTTGTTATTGCTGATAAAGATACAAAAGAAATTTCTAAATTAATACGTTTAGCTAAAGAATTCGCGCACGACTATGCTGATAAAAAAGTTAGCCTCGCTGCAACAGCTCTAGAAGATGCACTCAAGCGATCCTTTATAGTCTCTGACCGTGAATTGTATATTAGTGCTTTAGAAGAATTAACAACCAGTCTTATGGGCGGCATTGCATATGGCTCATGCGTCAGTGGCAAAGACCGCAAAGGGCTTGAGACTATCTATGCAGATGCAATGCGTCTCTATTTTGACCGTTATGGCTCAGTCCCACCCATGTCATGGACAAATGACAAAGAAAAAAAAGCACGCGAACAATTTGTTGAGATCTTTACTGATATTTATACCACCCGCCATCAGCACGAAAATGCCGGGCAAAATGCACCCGGTGCAGATGGCATTAAAACGCCCAAGCTCTATTTACCTAGTGATATATTATCAGCCATTGAGAAGCGAACCAATAATCCAAATACCCATAAAGAGTGTGATATTCTTGCCACTAATAATGATCTCGATAAAATCAAACCCAAAGTGAGTAAATTCAAAAAAATGACACTCTCTATAGGTAAAATTGGCAGTAGCGTAACTACTATAATGTCTAGAATAACCAGAAATCCGAAAGAAGTATTAGAACAGCAAATAACTCCTAAAAGTTCTGAGATAAAATTGGACACCCGCAGTACCGAAGAAAAAGACATGATTGCATCTATACGCAAAACATTTCCAGATAAAACAACATTTAGCACACCGACAGGCATAAAGAAAATGATTGCATTAATTGATAAGCAAGGTAGCACTGTAACTCTGCATGATCTTGGTAAAATTTGCCGTGATAGATTAGGTGAACAATCCACTCGAAACCCTGAAACAACAGAAATCTATACCATGATACAGGCGCTAGCACGTAATCCCCAGTCAAAAAACGGGATAGCGTTATTAGCAAGAAAAGACTCTAGCTTCGCGAGTAAATTGAAAATCCAAAAAACTAAACAAGACGCTATTATAGAAGAAAAGGCCGGGTTAAGGATGGCAAAATAATCGCATCTATAGTAAGTAATCTAGCTTATTTTCGATTAAACTAGAGTCTGTTGACAGACTCTAGGATCACCTAATGCAAAAATCTATCTTAATCACCGGTTGCTCTAGTGGCATAGGCTTGTCCGCGGCGCAGATCTTGCAAAAAAAAGGTTATCACGTATTTGCAACAGTACGTAAAGAAGCTGATGTTAAAAAACTACACGCTTTAGGCTTAGACAGTTTTCAACTCGATGTGAATGACTCCAATTCTATCCATACTGTACTTGACAATATTCTCGCAATAACAGGTGGCACTCTCGATGCTTTATTTAATAATGCTGGCTTTGGGCAGACTGGCGCAATTGAGGATCTCACACGTGCTCTAATACGCGATCAATTTGAAACTAACGTCTTTGGCCCTATGGAGTTAATCATGCAGGTCTTACCTATTATGCGCAAACAAGGTTATGGCCGTATTATTCAAAATTCATCAATACTGGGAATTGTAGCTATGCCCTATTATGGCGCTTACAATGCTTCCAAATTTGCATTGGAAGGATTCAGCAATACGTTGCGTCAAGAATTACGTGACACACACATTTTTGTTTCGATTATCGCGCCAGGACCCATTAAAACACAGTTTCGAAATAATGCGTTAGTTATGTATAAGAAAACAATTCCTCAGAGTAACAGCGTGCATCATGCACGTTATAAAAATTTAGAAAATTATTTTTCTACTGCTGAAAATAAGCATCCACCTATGACAGTTACACCAGATGCAGTAGTGAGTAAATTAATCCATGCCCTGGAAAGCCCAAGGCCTAAAGCACATTATTACATTGGCATACCAGCAAATTTATTTGCTTGGATGCGTAGACTTTTACCTGATTGTGCTCTAGATTGGATCTTTGATAAAATAACCCATTCACAAATTAAATAAAAGTAACTGCGTGCTATCACGCTCAGCCATTGCGATCGAAAAATTGCGTGATAGAAGCCAGCGGTTATAAATTAAGGATAACTATGGCCAGCATTTTGGTGCTTTATTACAGCCGTCATGGCGCAGTCAAACAAATGGCACATTATATTGCACGCGGTATAGAATCAGTCCCTACTGTAGAAGCACGACTTCGTACAGTGCCAGCTGTTTCACCTGTGTCAGAAGCCACTCAACCGAGCATCCCAGACAGTGGTGCGCCTTATGCTACGTTGGATGATTTAAAAGAATGTGATGGGCTTGTCTTGGGCAGCCCAACCCGGTTTGGTAATATGGCTGCGCCGTTAAAATATTTTCTGGATACAACCAGTAGTCTATGGTTATCGGGTGAATTAATTAATAAACCAGCAGCTGTTTTTAGCTCGACTTCCAGTCTACATGGAGGACAAGAAACTACTTTGATGAGTATGATGCTTCCATTACTCCATCTCGGTTTCGTATTAGTTGGGATCCCTTATACAGAGCCTGATCTTAGCACTACTACAACAGGCGGTACGCCTTATGGAGCAACACATTTTACAGGAGCAAATGGAAAGAATCCGGTTAGCGAAGAAGAACAACGTTTATGTTTTGCGATGGGAAAAAGATTGGCAACGCTTGCGTTGAAACTGAAAACCTCTTAAAAGAAAGGATTTTATGCGCAATTCCCATGGCTTTAGCTTATTTGAAATCTTAATTACCCTTATCATCATTAGCATACTAGCCGGACTTTGCTTGCCTCTCTATTCGCAGCATTTAGCTACCGAGCGACGATTAGAGGCTAAAATAGCACTCGAAAAACTCGCTGCCGCACTGGAAAGCTATTACACTGTACATAATACTTACCACGGCGCAACCCTGGAACAGCTTGGTTTTTCAGTATTTATCGCAAAAAATAGTTACCAACTTTCTATTACTGCCTTGACTGATAATACATTCTCCTTAACAGCTACACCTTTGACTAGTCAAGCGCAGCAAGATCCTCTGTGTGGGACACTATTATTAAATGCGATTGGCGGGAAAAGTATTACGGGAAGTGGACAAATATCAGATTGCTGGGAATAAACTATTCAGCACTTACTTATAGCAATACTAAGTGATGGCTAAAATAGCTAAATACGGCAATGAATTTCATTATCAGTATCTACTATAACCTCGCCTCTTTGATTAGGAACTACCTCTCGCGCACGCCCAGACTGATTTAAGACAATGGCCCAACTTGGATTTTTTGCCGCCAGCAGACAATACCAAAATGTGCCGTTTTCCGCTTTTAATGCACCTGATGGTAAATAGTGCAATTGGGTTTGATGCTTAGGAAAAGCACGCCAATATAACTCACCTTGATTCGCTATATTAACGAAAGAATAGATAACTTTTTCATTAACTAAAATAATATAACCATCTTGCCAATGACCAACGCATGTTTGTTGATTTGAACTTTGACACAAAGTCACTACCTCTCTTCGCATCATTGCTTCATGGCGAGTTAAATTAATTGCATGCAATAATTGCAACCTCATCACATCGACTACTGATTTAGTTAAGAAAAATTTTTGCGATGGGATTGTGATAGCCAATAGAATAATTGCAATTAAAAAGGTAATTAGTATTTCAAACAAAGAAAAGCCATCACTATATTCATTGCATTTCGAAATGCGAAGCTTAATAGGTATATGCAGT
>Ga0206943_1141_pt1 | contig 17937 bp, 13 predicted proteins | sample Alteio_BWOrgHeat_7_FD_153243 | JGI IMG/M metagenome (GOLD analysis project Ga0206943, IMG submission 153243) | Enriched cells from forest soil in Barre Woods Harvard Forest LTER site, Petersham, Massachusetts, United States -... | ecosystem: Environmental > Terrestrial > Soil > Temperate forest > O... | reverse complement strand
GGTTTTCGTCATTTTGCGACGATGCGGCCAAATAACCGGCCCAAAATATATTTTGCCTTAGTTGCAACTGGATAGAACGCGCGTCTTCTGCTGCAAATTTCTCAATGTCTTTAGGGTCGGCGCCGTTTTGTTTTAGTTTGTTTATCTCGTCCATTACATCAGCCGTTAGCTTATCAACATTTGCTGGCGCGCAGGCAAATGAAATGGTAACCTTATACCGGTTATCCGGAATTTTCACATAGCTTATGCCGGCACTGGGCGAGTAAGCGCCACTTTCTTTTTCCCGCAGCCTATCTAATAGCCTTATGTTTAATATCTCTTCTAAAGCGTCTAATTGTATGTTATTGCTTTCGTTATAAGCATAGCTGCCGCTAAACACCATTTCAACCTGACTTTTATCGCCAATGCCTTTATATACTGTTTTGGTAACCAACCCTTTTGGCGGATGGATATTTAAATCTTTATAGGTTTCTTTACTATGGGTTGCCGGTAAAGCGCCCAGATACCTTTCAATGTACGGGATGATCTGCTCTTTGGTAAAGTTCCCCACAAAAGTAAAAGTAAACCCGGCCGCGTCGGCAAAGCGGTCCTTGTAATAATTATAGGCTTTATCAATGTTGGCGGTGTTCAGCTCATCAAGCGTAATTGTCATGCCGCGCTTGTTGTAATTACTTAATGTTGCCGTAACTGTATCAGCGTAAACGCTTGCCGGGTCAACGCCACGGTTAGTAAGCAATGATTTGGTTTGGCTGATGGTTGACTGCCATATATCATTGTCCTTACGTGGCTGGGTAAAATACAGGTATAATAACTGCATAGCGGTATCAAAATCGGTAGTTGAGGCGCTGCCCGATATGCCCTGGGTATTTTCGCTGATGTACGGCGACATGGTAACTTGTTTGCCGCTTAGTTTTTTATCTAACTGCACCTGGGTAAACGTACCAACACCGCTGTTGGCTATGATGTTACCGGCCAGGTTTGCCGAAGTAAAATCCGCATCATTTGCTAATGATGTCCCGCCAAAGCTATAACCGTTAATTAAAACCTGGTCGTTTTTAAACTTGGTAGGCATTAATATCACTTTTACACCATTGGCAAGGGTAAGGTTTGTTGAGTTGAGTAAACTATCGTCCTGCTGGCTAACTACTTTGCTGCCGGGTGGCAGAGCGGGTAATAAAGGTGTTGTGTTTACATCATCGCTATAGGCGGTTAAGTTATTATCGGCCTCGGCTATCCATGAGAGCAGCTTTTTGTCATCGGGCAAATTGGCTTTTTGGGCTTCAGGCGCTTCAACAATTATCACGCGGTTTTGGTCGGAGATAAATTTAGCAGCCATTGCATTTATCTCGTTCAGGGTTATCTTGCCTATGTTATCCACGTAAAACTTATACTCATAATCTATCCCCGGTATAGCCTCGCCGGTTAAAAAGTTTTGAAGGTACTGGCCTATATAATTGCCCGAGTTTGTTTTATCTTTTTCTTTATACGCGTTTTCAACCTGTACCAGGGCATTTTGCTTGGCACGCTCCAATTCGGTTAACGTAAAACCGAATTTTTTTGCCCTGTCTGTTTCGCCAATCACTACTTTTATAGCTGCTTCTAATCCATTATTATTTGCTACCGCAACTGCCGAAAACGCATCCTGCCTGCCTGTATAAGGGCCATAACTGGCCTGGCCAAACAATAATTTAGGGTTACGCTGCTGGCTTAATTCATTTATGCGGGCATTAAGCATCTGGTTAAACAGGCTTACACGCACATCGCGAAAATAATCGGCAATCGTTTTAACAGATGTCTGCGGGTGCTTTACTACAACCTGTGCCAAAACATATTGGAACTCTTTATCAGTAGCAAATTTTATTGCTGTGCCCACTGTTGGCGGCACGGCGTATTGAACCAGCGGTTTTTCGGCAACCGGATTTGTAAATTGTAAGAAATTATCCCTTATCAGTTGCTCAACTCGCCTTGGGTCAAAATCTCCAACAATGATGAGGGCCTGCAAATCGGGCCGGTACCAGTCATGATAAAAGCTTTTGATAGTGGCCTGGTTAAAGGTTTTTATAATATCCTCTTTGCCAATGGGCAACCGTTGGGCATATCTTGAATTGTTAAGTATAACAGGCAAAGTTTGTTTCTGCAGCCTTTCCTGCGCGTCTTTACCATTTTGGCGGGCTTCTTCTAAAACAACACCACGCTCGCCGTCAATTTCTTTCGGGTCAAACGTAACGAAGCCGGCAATGTTGGCCATAATGTTAAAACCGCGTTCAAACACTTTGGTACTATCGGTTGGCAAAGCCAGCTGAAAAACCGTTTCATCAAATGAGGTGGAGGCATTGGCATCGGCGCCAAATTTTACGCCTGCGCGTTGCAGGTAGCTTATCAATTCGTTTTTAGGGAAATCTCTTGTCCCGTTAAAAGCCATGTGTTCGGTAAAATGCGCCAGGCCCTGTTGCGCGTCGGTTTCCTGTAATGAGCCGGCTTTTTCAACCAGGTACATAAACGCGCGGTTTTTGGGTTCGCTGTTAGCGCGGATATAATAGGTAAAGCCGTTAGGCAATTTACCGATGATCACATTCGGGTCGCGCGGTAACAGGTCGGGCTTTACTTGTTGCGCGGCGGTTGTTGGTTTGCTTTTTGCTGATGGTACAGGTTTCTTTTTAACCTGGGCAAGTGCTGTCCCTGTTATGATAAATAGGGCTACAGCGCCTGCAAAAACGGGTTTATTAATATGCATAATTTAATTTAGGAATATTGTATGGAGATGTAGAAACGATATAGTTAGTTAAAAATTGTTTGGTTAGTTATTAGGGTTAAATTACGGGTTTTTGAAATAGGTAATGGCGAATAACTCTCTCATTAATTGCATACCGGCGATTACTCACCCCGCCGACGCTTCGCTGGCCGCTAAAACCCTCTCTCCGCTGCGCGCAAAGAGGGTTTTAGCGGCCAGATGTTTTCTTAACGTACTACCTTGCCCTTGCTTTTCTTCTTTAAAATCAATCCTTATACCTTAATAATAATCTTGCGAATATACAATATCCACATTAATAGCCAAATGAGCAAAACCAACACACCGGCATATATAACCGAGGCATTAAAAGGCGAAAAGTGCGAAGCAAAAATCAGCTGGTAAATAGAAGAGCCGCCGATAGTGATCTTATTTAAGTAATGCGGAACGAAATCAGATAGTATATAGGCCGTAATTGCATTTGCGCCAAAAGCTACAAATGGGGGAGTGAACCGTTTGTAGCCCTTTACATCAATAAGCCAATAGCTGATGCCCAGTGCAATTGTGGCCCATCCGCCGGTGTACAGCACAAAGGTGCTTGACCAAAGCGCTTTATTTATAGGGAAGAATTGCCCCCATAATAACCCCAATACTACCGCAACAACGCCGTAAATGAGCATCCATTTTACTTTTACGCTATCCTCGCGGTCTTTACGTTTTAGCCAGCTGCCTACTCTTATCCCAAACAGACCGGTGGCAATGGCTGGTAAGGTGCCGAATAAACCTTCGGGGTCCCAGGTATGCGATTCGCTCCAGAGGTGATTGGTTGAAAACACCGCCCTGTCTATCCAGGCCCCCATATTGGTTGTTGGGTCGAGGCTGGCATGGCCGGTATCGGGTACGGGAACAAAAGCCATTACTACATAATAGCCTACCAGCAGAATAACAAACAGCCAGTCGCGGGTTTTTTGCGAGGTTTTTAAATACAGCACCGTACAAATGAAATATACTACAGCTATACGCTGCAATACCCCCGGGAACCGCATGTGCGCAAAATTAGGGTGGAATATAATATGTATGGTTAGGCTGATAACGATCAGCAGCACCATCCGGCGCAATGCCGATAGGATCATTTTGGTATGATTAGCCGCAACAGCCGCCTTACTTTCCATAGCGTAAACGATAGAAACGCCTACTATGAACAGGAAGAACGGGAATATCAGATCGGTAGGCGTGCAACCGTTCCAAACTGAATGTTCCAGCGGGGCGTAGATATGCCCCCAGTCGCCGGGGTTGTTGACCAATATCATTGCGGCTACTGTTACGCCACGAAACACATCGAGGGATAGAAGGCGCGGTTTTTGGGTTAGTGCGGTCATTTTGGTTATACGTTTGACGTTGTACGTGATACGTTTTTTTATTCTTATTTCCTAACTTTTCCAATAAGATTAATGTCCATGGCCCTTATTTTATTAAGGCGCTCCTGCAGATTATTATATTGGCCTTCTGTCAGATAATTTAAATCTTTAGCTAACAATGTTAAATAATCCGTTTCATTGGTTGAACCTAATGCAATTTGCAAAAAGTTTACAAAGTCCTTTGATGTGTATCTTCCGCAACCCTCCGCAATATTACAAGGTATAGATACTGCCGCTCTCCTTATTTGCGAGGTGATACCAAATGTTTCTTCTTTTGGAAATTTCTTAGTTGCTTCATAAATTTCCAGAACAAATTTATGAGAGTCCTGCCATAATAATAGGTCTTTGAAGTTTTGCATAGTGTTTAGGTTTAAAACTCTAATTTACTGTTTTAAAATTGAAAACATATTATGTTGTACGTGATACGTTTTTTTGTACACGTTTTGATAAAAATGAAAGGGACACACCTATCAGACGCGAACGTACAACGTATTACGTCAAACGTATTACCTATCAGAACTTATACCTCACAAACGCTTCCATAGCAGCATATTCGGCTAAGCCGAGTTTATTATAGCTTTCCGCCGTTTCGCGGTTCCTGTCTTCGGCCCGTACCCAAAACTCGCGGGCATCTTCGCCCGGGAATACCGGCCTGTCTTTTTGCGACTGGTGTTTAAATATGGCGCTCCGTTTCCGTAATACTTCATCAGGCGATAGTGGCACAGCCATTTCTATCTCGTCAATATCAAACTCCTGCCAGGCTCCGCGGTACATCCATAGCCAGCAATCTTTTACCCACGATTCTGTCGGTTTTAATCGCTTTAATGCCTGCAGGATGATATGGAAACAGACCACGTGCGTACCATGTGGATCGGCAAAATCGCCGGCCGCGAATATCTGCTGCGGCTTTACCTGCTGTAGCAGCGCAATAGTCATTTGTATATCTATTTCGCTTACCGGGTTCTTATTCACTTTGCCGGTTTCATAAAATGGCAGCGCCATAAAATGGATATGGTCGTCATGCAGCCCGGCATACCTGGCCCCGGCTATAGCCTCTGTTTTTCGTATAAAACCTTTTACATCTCTTACTTCGGGGGTATCTATCTGATTTGGCTGCTTTACGGCAAAAAACACCCGCATATCCTGATGTATTTGCTGCAATCTTTTACTGTCATCGCCAATGCTGTTGTTAAAGTCGATGGCAAACTCCATATAACGCAGCACATCATCGTCCCAAACAGCGGTATTGCCCGATGTTTGGTAGGCTACATGCACGTCATGCCCCTGGTCAACCAAACGGATAAAAGTGCCGCCCATTGATATTACATCGTCATCCGGGTGGGGCGAGAAGATAATTGAACGTTTTTTAGCTGGCTGCGCGCGCTCGGGCCGCCCGCTATCATCCGCATTGGGTTTGCCCCCCGGCCAGCCGGTAATGGTATGCTGCACCTGCCTGAATATGTCAATATTGATCTGATAAACAGGGCCCTGCTCAACCGCTAACTGGGCCATACCGTTGTTGTTATAATCTTCTTCTACCAGTTTTAATATCGGCTTGTTTACTTTACCTGACAGCCAGATAACGGCTTTCTTTTTCATTGCGGCATCCCAAACACAATCTTTTACCAGCCACGGTGTGTCAAAGCGGGTGAGTCCTGCGGCGGCGGCTTCATCCAATACAAATTCAACCTTATCAGATAATTGCAGATAGGTGGCCGGCACATCGCCGGATATCTCGCCTTCGACTGCCTTTTTGATGATGGGCGCTTTCTTGCCGCTCCATGCCATCAATATGATCTCGCGGGCTTTAAATATGGTGCCGATACCCATGGTGATGGCTTTGGTGGGCACGTTGGCCTTGCCGCCAAAATCGCGCGAGGCATCGTTGCGGGTAAGATCGTCAAGCGTTACCAAACGCGTACCCGAGTTGGGTGCAGACCCCGGCTCATTAAACCCGATGTGTCCGGTACGGCCTATGCCTAATATTTGCAGGTCGAGGCCGCCCAACAGTGTTATCTGCCGCTCATAATCGAGGCAGAAAGCGGCTATCTCTTCCTGCGGTAAAGTGCCGTCGGGGATATGCACATTGGCGGGGTCAATATCTATCTTGCCAAACAAATGCTCGTTCATAAAGGTGACGTAGCTTTGCACGGCGGTTGGCCGCATTGGGTAGTACTCATCAAGGTTAAAGGTTATCACGTTCTTAAAGCTCAAGGCTTCTTGCTGGTGTAACCTAACCAGTTCGGCATATACGGCAATTGGCGTAACACCGGTTGCCAGCCCTAAAACTGTCTTTTCGCCTTTTGCCTGTTTATCGCGGATGAGGGCGGCTATCCTGCCTGCCACAGCAATTGACGCGACAGCCGGAGTGTCATATACGGTTACCGGCAGTTTCTCGTACCGGGTTTCTTCTAATAAGTTTAATCGGGCCATAGTAGGTTTTTATGGAAAGGCTTCGAACAAATATACAGGTAGGTTTTAAATACCACCGGATATAAATTAATTTTTGCATATCGTGTTATGTTTACAAATGTGACAATTGAAATAATAAGTGGTTAAGCTGTGTTACAGGGTGATTTTAACTGCAGTTATTGCTGTTCGTATTCTTTACCACCGGCGACAACTATGTGTTTAAACATATAAATTTCATGTGGCAATTTATTTATATGTATTTTTGCAAAAATTTTGTATGCATGGCACATAAAGCTATTGTTGTAGGTGGTAGCGGCTTAATTGGCCGGCTGTTAATAAATATCTTACTTCAATCACAGGAATATAATGAGATAGTTAGTTTAGGCAGGCGAAAAATACACTCGAAAAACAACAGGTTAAAACAATTTATTATTGATTTTGATTCGTTAGACAGTCATGCTGATTTGATAACCGGTGATATTGTTTTTTGTTGCCTGGGTTCAACCCGCCGCAAAACGCCTGATTTGAACGAGTACCGGGTAATTGATCATGATTACCCTATTAAACTGGCAGAGATGGCCCATAAAAACGGGGCATCGCAATACCATTTAGTTTCGGCGATCGGGGCAAATAGTGGCTCGTCTAACTACTATACAAAAATGAAGGGCGAAACGGAGGATGCTATTAAAGCCATTGGCTTAAACTGCCTGTTTATATATCAGCCCTCGCTTTTAACCGGGCATAGAAGAGAAAACCGAACCTTAGAACGGGTAATTATTGGGCTAATGACCGTTATAAATCCGTTTTTATTTGGCCCGCTAAGAAAGTACCGTAGCATACCCGCAAAAACGGTTGCCCTGGCCATGTATAAACAATCATTAAAAAACAAGAAAGGCGTTCATATTTATACGTCTGATAAAATAGCAAGGAGAACGTGAGCACATATATATCCGCCGAAAATTTAGGTCATTCTTTTCATGACAAATGGCTTTTTAAAAACATTGCCATAGGCATTAACCGTGGCCGCAGGGTTGCATTGGTTGGCATTAACGGCGCCGGGAAATCAACGCTATTGAAGTTACTGGCTGGTTATTTGAAGCCAACTGAAGGAAAAGTGGTACAAAGCCGCGACCTTAATATGGGGTACTTAGAACAGGACCCCGGCTTTAAAGACGCGGTAACTATTAGCGATTATATTTTCCATGCCGATAATATACAGCAACAACTAATACGTAAATACGAAGAGTTACTTGAAAACGACCCCGACAATGCCCGGGCCATTGAAAAGGTAATGGAAGAGCTGAGCGATGTGGATGCCTGGGAGTATGAATATAAGATAAAAACCATTTTAGGCCGGTTAGATATACATCACCTTAACCAAAGCATAAATACCCTTTCGGGTGGGCAAAAGAAACGCCTGGCTTTGGCCAGGCTGTTAATTGAAGACCCCGATATATATATATTGGATGAGCCAACCAATCATTTGGATATTGATACCATTGAATGGCTTGAAAAAATTATTGACCGATGGCTCAAAAACCATCCTGATGGTAACGCACGACAGGTATTTCCTGGATAATGTGTGTAATGAAATATTAGAGATTGATAAAGGCAAGATCATCCCCTACTTTGGCAATTATGGCTATTATTTGGAAAGGAAAGCCGAGCGCGAAAGTGCGGATGAAGCCACATTCCAAAAAAACTCAAATTTATTGCGTAAAGAATTAGAGTGGATGCGCCGCCAGCCTAAGGCCCGGGGCACCAAATCAAAATCAAGAATTGACGCTTTTTATGACCTTGAGGCTAAAACCCAAAACAACGGGCCAAAGTTAAACGTGGAATTAAGCGTTAAAACCTCGCGCCAGGGTAATAAAATAATGGAAATAAAGGGCGCGAGCAAAGCCTTCAACAAGCACACCTTTGTTGATCATTTTAACTATGTATTTAAAAAGGGCGACAGGATTGGTTTGGCAGGCAAAAACGGCAGCGGGAAATCAACGTTGCTAAACCTCATAACAGGTGGCTTATTGCCGGATAATGGCACTATAGAAAAGGGTGAAACCACTGTTTTTGGTTATTTTCACCAATCGGGTATTGCTTTTAAAGAGGACGAACGGGTTATTGATATTGTAAAAAACGTTGCTGAGTTTATCACCATGGCCGATGGTAAGCTTATTTCGGCTTCGGCGTTGTTAACCCTGTTCCTGTTCCCTCCCGCAAAACAGTATGGCTTTATAGCTAACTTAAGCGGTGGTGAAAAAAAGAGGCTGCAATTAATGAGCATCCTGATGAAAAACCCCAACTTCCTTATACTGGATGAGCCTACTAACGACCTTGATATTGATACCTTAAATGTGCTGGAAGAGTTTTTAGCCAATTTTGGAGGCGTTTTAATGCTGGTATCGCACGACAGGTATTTGTTAGACAAGCTAACCGACCAGCTTTTTATAATGGAAGAAGGCGGACATGTACGGATATATAACGGTAATTATTCATCGTACCGATTAGAGCTGGAAGACAATAAGCAGCAAAACAAACGCAATAACGTTGTTGAAACACCCGTAGCCGCTCCCGTTAAGAAAAACAAACTGAGCTTTAAAGAGCAAAAGGAATTGGAAACGGCCGAGAAAGAAATACAGCAAATTGAAGCCCAAATACAACAGGCGACCACACAGCTTAACGGCTCAGGCATCGACAACAATAAAATAATTGAACTATCACAAAAAATAACCGAATTAAATACCAAGCTTGATGAAAAAACATTTCGCTGGCTTGAACTAACCGAATTAAAGGAAGCTTAATGAAACCATCGGATATTATAGCATCAATAGGCGTAATTATACTTTTAATTGCGTTTTTGCTAAATTTATATAAAAGAATAACTGTAGAAAGCCGGGCCTATACCGCGATGAACTTTTTAGGGGCAAGCACATGCTGTTTTGCCTCGTTCATGATCGGATTTTATCCGTTTGTGGTTTTAGAAGGCATTTGGGCGGCATTTGCACTGGTTTCATTTATAAATGTTCCACGGGGAACATCATTGAAGAATAAATAATATTAGTGTTCCACGTGGAACATGGAGGTAAAATGTTTAAAAAATATAATGTAATAGTTGTTGGCGCGGGCCACGCGGGCTGTGAGGCCGCTGCTGCCGCTGCCAACCTGGGCTCATCGGTTCTGTTGATCACGATGAACATGGGCACTATTGCACAAATGAGCTGCAACCCCGCTATGGGCGGTGTGGCCAAGGGGCAAATTGTGCGCGAGATTGATGCGCTGGGTGGCTATTCGGGTATAATAACCGATAAAACATCTCTGCAATTTAGAATGCTAAACCTATCAAAAGGCCCCGCCATGTGGAGCCCAAGGGCACAAAGCGACCGTATGCGTTTTGCAGAAGAATGGCGTTTAGCCCTGGAGCGTACCCCTAATGTTGATTTTTGGCAGGATATGGTATCGGGCTTGTTGGTTAAAAACAATACGGTTTGTGGGGTGAAAACCTCTTTGGGCTTGGAGATTGAAGCCGAATCGGTGGTGCTAACCAACGGAACCTTTTTGAACGGCGTTATACATATTGGCGAGAAAAAGATGGGCGGTGGCCGTACCGGCGAAAAAGCCGCGACCGGTATAACAGAACAATTGTTAACCCTCGGCTTTGAATCGGGCAGAATGAAAACAGGCACCCCTCCGCGTGTGGATGGCCGCAGTTTAAACTATAGCCTGATGGAAGAACAGTGGGGTGATGAAGAGCGCGGCAGGTTCTCCTACACCGATGTTGAACTGGTAAAAGAGCAGCGTTGCTGCTGGATAACCTATACCAACAACAAGGTGCATGAAACATTAAAAGAAGGCTTTGAACGCTCACCGATGTTTACCGGGCGTATTAAAGGTTTGGGGCCGAGGTATTGCCCATCCATTGAAGATAAAATAAACCGCTTTGCCGAACGCGACCGCCACCAGATATTTGTTGAGCCCGAAGGCTGGAATACCTGTGAGATATATGTAAACGGGTTCTCAACCTCGCTGCCCGAAGATGTACAATACAAAGCGCTAACCCAAATACCGGGTTTCGAAAATACAAAAATGTTCCGCCCGGGCTATGCCATTGAATATGATTTCTTCCCTCCTACCCAATTAGGGCTTACTTTAGAAACTAAACAAATCAGCAATCTTTATTTTGCAGGGCAGATAAATGGCACCACCGGTTATGAAGAAGCCGCATCGCAGGGCTTCATTGCAGGTATCAATGCGCATCAAAAAATAAACGATAAACATGAGTTGATCTTAAAAAGGTCGGAATCATATATTGGCGTACTAATTGATGACCTGGTAACAAAGGGAACAGAAGAGCCCTACCGTATGTTTACTTCGCGCGCCGAACACCGGCTGCTGTTAAGACAGGATAATGCGGATATCCGCCTAAGCCCTATCGGCCATGAACTGGGTTTGATAAACGACGCGCGTTTAGAAAAGGTCAATCAAAAGGTAAAAAACTCGGATGCTATTGTGGCCTATACCAAATCAAAATCAATTGACCCCGCAAGCATTAATAGTTTACTGGAAGATTTGGGCACAAGCCCGCTTTCGCAGGGAGCCAAACTGTTTAATTTGTTGAGCAGGCCACAGGTTGCCTTTAACGATCTGCGTAAAAACGATGCGGCATTAAACGAACTGCTGAATACTTACGATAAAGAAACTATTGAGCAAGCTGAAATAAAAATCAAATATGAGAGTTATTTTGAAAAGGAAATGGATATCGTTGAACGGATGAAAAAAATGGAGGACAAAGAAATTAATTCGGAATTTAATTATCATCAATTGGTGTCGCTCTCAAAAGAGGCCCGTGAAAAGTTAATGAAAATAAAACCGCGTACTTTGGGGCAGGCATCCCGTATTTCGGGCGTATCGCCTTCTGATATATCTGTTTTAATGGTTCACATATCAAGATAGTCCGTAAACTGCTGTTATTCAGTTAATTATAAAACGCTGTTTATAAGCCATTATTTTTGCTTTCGAATAGTAATCTTCATAAAAACATAAAAACCGTTTATTTCGCATAAAAATGACGTTAAATAAAAAAAGGGCTATTTTCTTCCGGTTTCTCATCTTCGGCATGGTCTCGATGATCATTTTTAGCTGCGCCGTTCAGCAAAAACCACAGGGCGGCCCCAGGGACGTTACCCCTCCAAGATTATTAAAGGCTACGCCGAAAAATATGACTCATAATTTTTCGTCAAAAACAATCGTACTGGATTTTGATGAGTATTTTAAACTCGTTAACCAATACCAGGAAATAACGATAAGCCCGACCCTGGAACCCCTTCCTGATTATAACTATACCAAAAAGCCAAAAAGTTTGATCATTACATTTAAAGATAAGGACACGTTGCAAAAAAAATACGACTTATGTGATCAACTTTGGCAAGGCTATTGCCGATTTAAATGAAGGGAATGTTTTGAAAAACTTCACCTATGTTTTTTCAACCGGCACACATATCGATTCATTAAGCATTTCGGGCAACGTGACCAACATCCTTAACCAACAAAAAGAAAAAGATGTAACGGTGATGCTTTTCACCCTAAAACAAGACTCTTTACGCTTTGGTAAATTGAAACCCACTATTTACACAACAACAGATACCGCCGGCAACTTTACATTGGGCAACCTGCATGAGGGTTATTACAAACTATATGCCCTGAAAGAAACGGCGCCTAATAAAATTTATGATAACGATAATGAGTTGATAGCCTTCCCCAATAAACTCATAAACCTGCAAACAGATACTACCGGGGTACAACTTAAATTGTTTAAACCTATCCCGTCAAAGTTTCGTTTCCCTGACCATAAGTTTGATGTGGATGGTAAACTGCTGTTGGTGTTTAACCGGCCTGTTGAAAAACCAACCTTACACATTATATACCCTAACGGACTCGATGCGGATAAGTATATGGAGATCAGCAAAACACGGGATACCGCGCAGATCTATTTAAAAAACATGGATTTTGATTCGTTAAGGGTGGCCCTGTTTGAAAATAACAAACCTCTTGATTCTGTATCCGTACGAAAGGGCCGTAAAGAAAGTTTTATCCACGGTGTATATATACGGACCAATGCCGACATAGGCGGACTGCTAAAGCCAGGTGTTGATCTAAGCATTATTGCCAGTACGCCGATAACCAGTTATGACCCCTCGCTTATTACGTTATTGGAGGACTCGACAACGGTAAATAATTTCATCCTTGTAAAAGATACTGCAAACTTAAAGCACCTAATGCTAAAATATCCCTGGAAACAAAATACGGCTTATACCTTAACTTTAAACGAAGGTGCTTTAACTGGGTTTTTTGGCGATAAGAACAAAAAGATCCCTAAAAGGTTCAGGATAGATAAACCGCAAAACTACGGCCAGATTACCTTAACCGTAACTGTACCTGATACCGCTCATAATTATATTGTTGAGCTCTTAAACGACCAGGGAATGGTATTGCGAAGCGATGTAGTAAAAAAGAGCAGGTCGCTGGTTTATAAAGATTACCTTGCAGGTAAATATCATGTACGTGTAGCTTATGACGATAACGGAAATGGAAAATGGGATAGTGGTAGTATTAAAGAGGGCCGCCAACCCGAAAATATTTGGGTAGATAAGGCGGTCATACTCTTACGCGCCAATTGGGAAAGCAAGTTTGACATAATTATACCCCGCGAGGCTACGCTTTAAACCAGCCCGAATACATGATATAATTATTGGGCAACCGGTTAAGCATTTCTTTTTGCTCGTCGCTTAGCGGCTTTATCTTTTTTGCCGGTGTACCCGCATATAAGTAGCCTGATTCGCAAATAGTCTTTTCAAGCACTACAGCCCCGGCAGCTATGATAACATAAGGCTCAACCACGGCATGATCCATTACAATAGCCCCCATGCCTATTAAAACGTTATCATGCAGTGTACACCCATGTACAAGCGCGTTATGGCCAATAGAAACGTTATTGCCTATATTGGTTGGCGCATAAAGATATGTGGCGTGTATTACCGCGCCATCCTGGATATTAGTATTATTGCCAATTTTAATATAATGCACATCGCCCCGTATTACCGCGTTAAACCAAACAGAACATTTATCGCCCATTACCACATCCCCTACTATTGTAGCATTTTCAGCAATAAAACAATCTTCGCCCCATGATGGGGATTTATCTTTTACGGGTATGATGATGGACATGTTATATTTTATGTGGATTTATAATTCGCAGTTTCTCTATTTTGGCGAAGTCAGAAAGATTTCTGGTAATTAAAATCAGATCGTATCTTAAAGCCGTAGCGGCTATCAATGCATCAGGTAATTTAATTTTATATTTTAAGCGAAGTTCTATTGCCTTTAATGCCACATCACGATCTATATCATGAATTGTAGCTATTTCGGTAAAATCTTGAAGTTGAATTTTATCCATTTCATTCATACCACTATTACTAAAAATTTCAATAAATGTGATAATAGAAATAATAGGTTTTATATTAAAAAGTAGCTTTTTACCTGGCTCTGGTAAGGACTGATTAAAAAAATCTATAATCGCATTAGAATCTATTAAATACCCCTTTCCCACTCGCTACGGCTTTTATCTACATGAGCATGTAATTCGTTGGCGGTTTCATCAGATAATATTCCCCAAAAATCAGCCATCGTTTTCTTTTTAGAAGTTCGGTCTATTTCATCTACTTCGGAATACGTTATTTCAATTTTTTTACCCACATATTTTTCAGGTATATCCAACCTAATATGTGTTTTTTTTAGGCGTTATTATTGTGCGTTCCATACTCAAATTTACATTATATTTTTTAATAACTTAAATACTATCTACATTAGCGCAATAAGCGGAAATAGCTCAGCTGGTAGAGCATCAGTTTCCCAAACTGAAGGCCGCGGGTTCGAATCCCGTTTTCCGCTCTTTAAATAAATCTAATTTCGAAATCGAACATTCGAAATCAAAAAACCGTATCCTCCAAAACCCCCTGGTGTTCGGGGTAATCAGTTGTATAATGCAGCCCCCTGCTCTCCTTACGCATCATGGCCGATTTTACTACGATATACGATACCTGTATAAGGTTACGTAACTCGCAAAGCTTTACGGATACTTTGGTGCGTTTATAAAACGCTTCTGTTTCTTCGTATAATAAACCCAACCGGCGCATAGCCCTTTCCAGCCTAAAATCTGAACGAACAATGCCTACATAGTCGTTCATCAGTTTTTGCATTTCGCGCACGTTGTGGGTAACCAATATATCTTCATTTGATAATTGTACACCTTTTTCATCCCAATCAGGTATGTTTTCAGGTATTACAACTGTATCCACCTGCTTTATAGCGTCGGCGTAAATACGGTGTGCGAAAACCAATGCCTCCAATAATGAATTTGATGCTAACCGGTTAGCGCCATGTAAACCTGTTGATGCACATTCACCGCAGGCATATAACTTCAGTATAGATGACCTTCCCGAATGATCAACCATAACACCGCCGCACATATAATGACAGGCCGGTGCAACGGGTATCATATCGGTAGTCATATCAATACCAATATCCAAACACTTGGCATATATATTAGGGAAGTGCGTTAAAATGTCGCTCTTTTTACGATGACGTATATCTAAATAAACATAATCTTCGCCCGATTTTTTTATCTCGGCATCAATGGCCCTGGCAACAATATCTCGCGGAGCTAATGATTTCCGTTCATCATATTCCTGCATAAATTCCTCACCATTGGTACGTTTTAAAATACCACCAAAACCACGTACCGCTTCGGATATTAAAAATGAAGGATACTCTCCCGGATTATATAAAGCTGTAGGATGAAACTGGATAAACTCCATATTCCTAACTTTTCCTTTGGCCCGATAAACCATCGCCACACCATCGCCGGTTGCAATAGTAGGGTTAGTGGTTACCGAATAAATATGCCCTGACCCGCCCGAAGCCATTACCGTAATTTTTGATAATATCTTTTCGACCGATTTGCTCTCAGTATTAAAAGCATAAATGCCATAACAGGTGATATCATCTGATGATTTATCTACAAACTCACCCAGGTGATGTTGTGTTATCAAATCAACCGCGAAATAATGGGTTAATATTTCAATGTTAGGGTTTTTATGTATCTGCTCTAATAATGACCTTTCAATTTCAAAACCTGTAATATCTTTATAATGCAGCACCCTGAATTCTGAATGCCCACCCTCTTTTGCCAGGTCATAAATACCTTCATTAGTTTTGTCGAAATTGGTTCCGTAATCAATAATCTCCCTTATTCGGGCAGGGCCTTCTTTAACAACAATTTCCACAACTTCCTTATCACAAAGGTCATCACCCGCAATTAATGTATCATTTATATGCTTTTCAAATGAATCTTCTTTTTTATCCACAACTACCGCAACGCCTCCCTGGGCATACTTAGTGTTTGATTCATCTTCATTTGATTTGGTAACTATCAGAACCTTACCATGCTTTGCCGCCTTTAGTGCAAAACTTAATCCGGCTATGCCCGAACCAACCACAAGGAAATCCACAGTCCTGGTCATAATATATATCTTATAGGTGTAAAATTAAACATTATGTTAACAATAGGGCTTAAAGATGTTAATTTTGTGTAAGCAAATACCTAATAAAAAAATAATAGGTGGATAACCTTACTTTTTACTGATAATAGTACTAATCTTTAAGCTACTTTTGCGCCATATTTTACAGGTAACTAACATTTATTAACGCCATAAAATATCAACATATAACTTTTAAAAATAAAATATGGTTAACAAATATCCCTGTAAATCAACCAACTGATATTTAATAACTGTAAATAAATTGTTAATAAATAGTTAGAAAAAACTTTAGCGATAAAAACTACAACAACTTTTAAACATAACTAACACACCAATAACAATAGTTCTTTTTTATATAAATAATTAGTTGTTATTATTTGAATTGTGGAAATGAATACCTTCGAAGAAATAAATGTGAAAGGATATGCCGAGGAAGAAATTGATCCGACGCTTGACCTTTTTGTGGAAATTGAAAAATTAAAAAAAGAAAAAAATGCGGTTATTTTGGCTCATTACTATCAAGAACCTGATATACAGGATATTGCCGATTATATTGGGGATAGTTTGGGATTATCGCAACAAGCCGCAAAAACCAATGCTGATATTATTGTTTTTGCCGGCGTACACTTCATGGCCGAAACAGCCAAAATATTATCTCCAAACAAAACGGTCCTACTACCCGACATAAAAGCAGGCTGCAGCCTGGCTGATAGCTGCCCGCCGCATTTGTTTAAAAAGTTTAAGGAGCAATATCCCGATCATTTGGTGATAACTTATGTAAACTGTACGGCCGAGTTGAAAGCTTTAAGTGATATAGTTTGTACATCAAGCAATGCTGTACAAATTGTAGAAAGCCTGCCAAAAGACCAGAAAATAATATTTGGCCCCGATAAAAATTTGGGTGCATACGTTGCTAAAAAAACAGGCCGCGACCTGGTAATATGGAACGGCGCCTGTATGGTGCATGAAATATTTTCGAGAGAAAAGATAACTAAATTAAAAGAACGTTATCCAGGTGCAAAGCTATTGGCACACCCTGAATGTGAAGAAGTTATATTGCAAATGGCTGATTATGTAGGTTCAACAACCGGTATTTTAAAATATGCAGGCAACCATCCTGATAGAGAATTTATAGTAGCTACCGAAGCAGGTATTTTACACCAGATGCAAAAGGAAAACCCCGATAAGGTTTTTATCCCCGCTCCGCCAAATAATAGCTGTGCCTGCAATGATTGCCCGCACATGAAGCGTAATACGTTAGAGAAGCTTTATTTATGCCTTAAAAATGAAATGCCCGAGATACAGGTACCCCAGCATATTATTGAAAAAGCAGTAAAGCCAATTCAGCGGATGCTGGAAATATCAGCGCAATTGGGATTATAGGATTTCATAGATAAAAATATTAATGTCCTGGATCTTTCTGTGTTTCTACAGCATCCTGTATAGCTTGCGGCAGATTTGATAATAAATTATAGCCTGTAGCCTTTCCAATATCACTAACGGAAGCGGGCGCTTAAATAACTTTGCCGGTTTTAATGGTTTACCTGCCGGATGGTACACCGTACAAAGCAATAGTTATAGCGGGTCGGGATTTGATAGGGGGCATAACTGCCCTTCGGCAGATAGAACAAGTTCGTCAGATGCTAACTCCGCTACTTTTTTAATGACCAATATGATACCACAAGCCCCTCAAAATAACCAGCAAACCTGGGGTAATTTAGAAAACTATTTACGCGAACAGGTAGTTGCCGGTTACGAGGTTTATATTATTATGGGCAGTTATGGT
>Ga0206943_1140_pt1 | contig 17962 bp, 16 predicted proteins | sample Alteio_BWOrgHeat_7_FD_153243 | JGI IMG/M metagenome (GOLD analysis project Ga0206943, IMG submission 153243) | Enriched cells from forest soil in Barre Woods Harvard Forest LTER site, Petersham, Massachusetts, United States -... | ecosystem: Environmental > Terrestrial > Soil > Temperate forest > O... | reverse complement strand
TGAACCGGGCTCCGGAAATCCGCCCCGCGACGCGTCCTGTGATCGCGCCGAAGTACGGATGACCGGCTAAATAAGACTCAAGCTCTCTGAAACCCAGAACGACGTCTGCGAGGCGTCCCTCTCGATCGGGCGCGAGCAATCGTGTGACGATGCCGCCATACGTGATGACTTCCAGTTGGAGGCCACCTGATCCGGTCAGCGTCCATGCCTCGACCGACTCTCCGCTGGGGAGCTGTCCAAATAACCGTGATTGCGGAGACAAGGCCATTTTCAGCTTCTTTCAAAGCCTTCTCTCACACTACAATTTGCCCGCAAAAAATGTCTTCTCGACAGACGCTCAAAAGTTATCGTATTTTGTCCATGTGCTCGAAGATCTAAAGCTTCGCAAGGGTTACGATGGCTTCCTCTACCTTGTGGAGTCCACTCGGCATCCTCCTAAACTCAAAAGCCATCACCACGTTGAGTTGGAGCTTAACCTGGTGGTCCGGGGAACGGTCACTTATGTGCTAAGCGGGCGCAGGTTCACGTTTCAGCGCCGTACCCTGCTATGGCTCTATCCCGAGCAGGAGCACCAGCTGGTAGATCTTTCGAACGATGCGCAAAATTACGTTGCAGTTTTCAAGCCCTCGCTCATAGATCGATCCTGCCGCACTGAGGCCTACCTTGGCCTGAAGCGCAAAACGAATGAGCACGATGGTGTTCTGAACACCGTGCTCGAACCGGATTCGTTCGATCTAATCCGAAAGACCATGGACTCGCTGATGCGCGGTTCCCTCGACCCGGACGTGCTCAATCGCGAGGCTGGCTTCGGCGTGGGATCGGCGTTTTCCTATGAGCACGGGGATCCCGATGGGTTGAATGCCGGACTCCACCACCTTCTGCTATTGTGCTGGCGCAGCCAGCGCACAGGCAGGGTGCTGGGAGACGCCGTGGCTCTGCACCCCGCGGTGCGTCGCGCACTCAGGCTCTTGAGCGAAGGCGACTCAAGTCAGGATCTTGGCCAACTCGCTGAAAGCTGTGGAGTCAGCGAATCTTATTTGAGCCGGACATTTCGACGCCAAATTGGTGTTCCGCTGAGCCGGTATCGTAATTCGCTACGGCTATCTCGCTTTTGGGAACTTTATAGACAGCCAGAACAGAAAACCCTGGCTGAAGCCGTGTATGCCGCGGGATTCGGAAGCTACGCGCAATTCTATAAAGTCTTCACGCAAGCCTACGGACGCGGCCCCCGCGCCTGCCTGCCAGCCAACTAATTGCGCCGGTCGTACAGATCGTTTGCCCGAGCGCTTTCGCGTGGGATGCTATAAATTCTGACATCACGTTCCGCATTGCTTCACTCTGCGTGAACGGCGAAGACGAAGGAGCCCACGCCCGCAAATGAATTCGAATCTATGTCGTTCTCTACAACAGACCACAAGAGACCCGAAGAATCGCAAAATCTCGGTCGTGGAGTCGACGAAGCCCCGCCATTATTTGTGGAGGGGCTTCCAGAGGCCGCCGGCATTATGCGGCCTGATTTGCGCGCTTATCGTCTTTTTTCCGTTTAGCACTTTTGCAGCATCAGCTAAGTTGCTGGTCAAGAATGCCCGCATATTTTCCATGGCTCCGCAGCAGCGTGCTCCGTTCACAGGGTATTTCGTTGTCGCCGAAGACGGAACCCTCACCACGGTGAGCGCAGGTGACCCGCCATCCAGCATAACCGCCGAACAGGTATTCGACGCGCATGGAGAATGGATCATTCCCGGGTTGATCTCAGCCCACAGTCATCTTTGGCAGGCGGCATATCGCGGTCTTGCCGGGGACAAGACACTGATTAGCTGGATCGACGACCTTTATTTTCAGAGAGCAGCGAAGGCCTCCCCCGAAGATTTGTATTGGTTCTGCTTACTTGGCGCACTCGATCATCTTCAGAACGGGATTACAACCGCCTATAACTTCAACTACACGCGGATTTACTGGCGTGGCGACGACAACGATTTTGACGAGGCCCAATTCCACGCAGAAGAGAAATCGGGTATCCGCTTCGTCCACGGCTATGAGCCCGGAATGATGGCTCCCGGAATTACCATCGATCAGGCGCGCAAACGGCTCAAGGCTTTCTTGGATTGGACCGCCATTCAGCCGCCCTCGTCGGGCTTTCTGAGCGTCATGATCAACGGGGGCACTGCATTCAACAACACCTATCGGCAGTCAGTCATTGAAAAGGCGCTGATGGATGAATTCTCCTTGATGAACCAGAGCCATTACCTGGAGCCTCCAGAGCCGCTGACCCAGGGAGAAGAGCGGGCTGAGTTCCGATGGTTCATGGACAGCGGCATGTTGTCCAACAAACTCATCTTCGGCCACTTCATTCATACTGACGAATACATTCTCCAGGTAACCGCGAAGAACGATGTCGCGATGACATGGAATCCACTTTCAAACGGTCGCATGGCCTCTGGAATACCCGATATCCCCAAGTATTTGAAGATGGGAATTCGGGTGGGAATGGGAATCGACGGGGAGGCGAGTGGAGACCTCGCAGATCCTTTCGAGAATATGCGTGCGGGTCTTTACGCTATCCGTGACAAGTATGAGGACGCGACGGTCATCAGTCCTTATCAGGTGCTTTGGCTGCATACGATGGGAAGCGCGGATGTTCTTGGCGTAAAGAACAAGCTGGGTAGCCTTGAATCAGGCAAGTTTGCGGATTTCGTGGTCATTGACCCCGCGCGGCTCGGCGCCGTGCTTGAGGATCCCTATGCGAACCTGGTTCTTGTGACCGCCCAGCCCGATATCGATCGAGTCTACGTGGGTGGAGACCTGAAGGTTGACCATGGTCAATTTCTGCATCAGGATGTAGCGAAGATTCAAAGTGAGGTAAACCGCCGTGCAATAGCTAGCTCCCGCTAAGCTCTCGCACGGCGTGACAACTGCCAATACTATGCGGATCTGATCAAGCCGGAGGAGTCTCATCAGGGGCTCGAGTAAAGCCTGCAGTGCGAGACTATGGACACGATAGTTCAACTTCTTCTGCCCGAGGTACAGCCTGATAGGCACCGTTCACGCCGGCGCCTATCGAGGCATTCGCTCTTTTCACCGCCGTTATTCGACTTCGATTGTCGGCCGGCGGCTATCACTGGAAGTGTCCTGAAGAGCATGTTTGCTGATCTCTCGGTCCGGCATTGGAGGAGCGAGTGGTACTGCACACGTCATTGCAAAAGTTTCGAGGCAACGCCATAAGGCTTGGTTGAAAGAGGTTCATGACCTAAACTGCAATTGACAGAATTCTATCGGCGGATTATCTATGGCCATTCCAACTGCTGTTCAAGCCGCGTCGTCTACATCGGCACCCACAATCATCAGAAACGATGCGAAGACGTCGGAGTTCTTCAATGAATGCAGACTGATACATCAGCCGCGTTTGATCGATGCTTACACAAACAATACAGATGAATTGGGCAATCGAGAGAAGCGATGACCATCCGGGTGATACTCTAAGATAGATCAAAGAATCCGATCTGGCCTACTTGCTTGTTCCGGCTCGCCCCTACTCGCAAACACTCCACATTGAGTTCGGCGGTACTTCAAATTTACGAGGAATAAGTCATGGAACAAGGAACAGTAAAGTGGTTTAACGATGCAAAGGGATTCGGCTTTCTTAGTCGCGAGAACGGAGACGATGTGTTCGTCCACCACACGGCAATTCAGAGCAATGGATTCCGTAGCCTGCAGGAAGGTCAATCGGTACGTTTCAACGTAGTGAAAGGTCCCAAGGGCTGGCAGGCCGAAAATGTCGAAGTTGCCTGAGCAAAGGACAAAATCAAAGGAAGAGGGAGCGTCAGCTCCCTCTTCCTGCTTAAGTGCCCTTCTCAACCGGTTACCGCACCAAGGAGTTCAATGCAAAAGCCTGTCAAAGTGCAAGACAAATACGATCTGAAGCTTCTCTATGAGGAGATCGATCTCTACGATCGCAAGTTGGCTCATATGGCGAAGTATGAGCTTTTTACTTCAGAGGAGGAACGTAAGACCGCGATCGGCAAGATGACGACAAAGCGAGAAGCTCTCGCGCGAACAGCAAAGAAGCTCATGGACGATGGAATCGAGTTCCGACCATCTGATCTTCCACGCTCATTTCGGCTCCAGCCAGAAGGCGTAGAGCAAGTCAACATTGCCTGAGTCACATATCTATGATGTGGTAAAGCCTACAAGGCCGATCTGATTGTGTAGGCTTGCCGTTTGACACAGTTGCGTTTGCCACATTCCTGGTTCCCATAATCTTTCGGCCATCCATGTCAACAAGGAGCATACCCTTTGTCCCAATAAAGTCATCGGAGAACCTGACCGGCTCCTACTCTGCTTTCATTTCGTCTCGCACTCAGAATTCATTTGGCATCCATTATTTAAATTTCTTCTCGACTCGTCGTCCTTAGAGGAACAGCTAACACCTAGATGCAGGAATCCCCCCAGCGACCTTCGATCTGCCACTCGAGCCGTTTGAATGGAGACAGATGAAAATAATTGAAGTATTGCAGGCGTGGAACAGCGATCGTTTGTTGTTGGCGATCTCCTAAAGCTTCGTAAAAAGTATCCCATTCTGGACATGCATGAATCGCTCATTCAAGAGATGCTTACTCCACCCCCATGTCAGTTTGGCGGAGATCCGGATTGTGAGCAGTGTGGTTGTATTGCTTCCATGGGATTGGCAGCAGTCGGACATCATCGCGTATTAGGCAGGCTTACGGCAGGTCATTTATTCAAGATTTCTGATAATGTTGGCAAGTCCTGGAACAAAGCGGTGGGCCTCTTTAGGCGGCCGCTGGATAGTTCAACGTTTCGGATCTTGCACGACTGATGGTTATGCTCCCATTACATAAGTCTTACATCGTCTGGATATATTTGACGGTTTCTTGTCGCTCTTGTGAGATTTAGTGAGTAGACTCAAGATAGAAATAGGAATATACCTTCTCGCCTTCAGCTGTCCGCTTCGCTCCAGACGAGTACTTTACCAACTGTAAGTCTGCGGATACCTTCACTTTTGCAGCTGCGACATCGACTGTCCGCGTCAGCGCGCGAACCGCGCTGGTAAGTTTTCGAAGACAAATTGCCCGGTGAGGCTGCAGGACATGCCCGTCGGCTACGACATAGAATATGTCCTGGGAATATGTATGCCTAGAAGCCAATCAACGTTTATAAAGCGCCAGAAAGAACTCACGCGGCAACAGAAACAAAGGGACAAAGCAGAGCGCAAGAACCAACGAAGGCAAGAGAAGTCCGCGGGAGTCAGCGGGTATGAGATGGCCGAACTGCACGAACATGCCGCGGCACAGGCGGATCTATTCAACATTGGTGTGGGGAAAACTGAAACTTCAGGGAGTCCACATCCGGTGGCCGCTTCGGTGAGTGACTCGTGATTGCGAGTCAGCCGGAGCCTAATGCCCTGGCAACCAACAGACGCGCATCGCAGTGATCTAGTGTAGGAGACTGATTTTGGCAGAAATTCGATTGCAAGAGGGCGAATCCTTAGAGAATGCACTCCGTCGATTCAAACGTAAGGTTCAGGCGGAAGACATTATTAAAGAAGTGAAACGTCACTCATACTACTTAAAGCCGGGCGAAAGGCGTCGGGTGAAACAGGCTTTGGCGCGGAAGCGCGCGCGGAAAAAGAATCGGAGAGAAGGTTCGTTTGCGAAGGACTCGCGTCGGGAATAATGCATGATTCGGGAGAATAACCAGGTAGACGTTCTAACCAACTGAGCCGAGTGACACTCCAGACCGGAATCTGATTTCACGATGAGTAATAAAATCCAAATCGACTGTGGCACGCAGTAGCTTCGGTCGCTGGTGCCGGAGTCTTCTCGGCAGGAGCAGAAGCAGCAGGAGCAGGCGTTTTAGAACGCGTGTAGCCTGTAAACGCACCAAGGCCGCCATGAGAATCACGGCAGCAGCAAACTCATATCTGAGGTTGGTCATGACAATCCTCCGATTCGGTAAGCTGTCAGGTTGTCAGTTCGACTTCTCAATGTCCGGCAGCTTCCAAGTCTTATCAAAGAGCGGCTTCTCCGGCCCATAGAGGCGGAAGAGAACTTCAAATCTTCCATCGGAGCTGGTGGGTACCCAGTTCGACTCCTTGCCTGCGGGCGCTTTGGGAGCAAAGTAGAGGTCTACTGAACCGTCCGCGTTCTTTTGCAGTCCCGGGGTCTGTGAGGAGCGGCCAGGCCATTGCATGTTACGGATGAGCGCGTGGGTGTCGCGGTCGTAGACGGTGGCCGACCAATACTGAGTTACGGGTGCGTTAGCGGGAATGTTCAGGCGATAGTTGCTGCAACCCTCGAAGTTGTACCCGTCCTTGTCTTTGAAGGTCATCAGGTAGAACTGCCCCGCCCCACAATGTTTCGCGCTAAAGAAGCCGACCGTGTAGGCAACGCCGCGGCCATCCATGGGATACGAGTCTGGTTGGCAAAAAACGTTTGCAGGCCCTGAATAACCTCATGTGAAACCGGCACGTACCAATGCCCGCCCTCATAGTAGGGCGGTGGGAAGTAGGACTTTCGTACTTTTCGGCCAGCCAGGCGTGGGCTTCGCCAACGGCTGCTTTGAGCGCGTCCTGTGTTTTCGCATCGGGATTGAAGGGCTTGCCATTCTCGATGCCGATAGACTTGAGCTGATCGATCATGGCCTTGTCTCGGGTCAGCCACGGCTCGGTCTGGACGATGCGGTTGAGAGATTCGAAGTAGCGCATGTCCCAGGGAAGCGTGGAGTCGTAGACTACGTCGATGGCGTCGACGAATTGGGTCTCAGGTGGATGAGCCGCCTGCGAGAGTGGATATATCTTGATCTGCTTGCCGTAGGCGACGGCTTTGGCAATATCGGCCTCGGTATTGCTCTTGAGGATGGAGCGGAGCAAGGCATAGCCCTCGTAGTTGTACGCCTGCAAGGGGATGTAGCCGGCGGGCAGCTTGTCCTTGTAGTCCGGGGGCAGGATGAGGTATTTACCTCCTTTGCCCTTGTCCATGCCTGCTGGTCCCACGTCCTCCAGGGCGCTCTGCCAGCAATCGTCGATGGAGCCAGTGATCGAACCGTCGCCCGCAGGTGGAACCTCAAGCACAACCGGACCCACATCCTTCGTGCTGAAGAAGGGCATGAAGTAGATCGAATCGGGATTCGGCGTAAGAGTCTGGTTCTTCCAGTTGAAGAGGCGCGACCAATAGAAAAATGGGGATTGGTCGAAGGGCTGGCAGAGAATGTATTGGCATATTTTACTCTCGCGCCTTACGTAGCGCAGCTTGCATAATCCGCATGAGGTTAGCTTCGAAGCTTGGCTGGCACCATATCTTGCCATCCCATAATCCCGGGTTGGCGTTGGCCTCCACTACCGTGATGCGCTCTTCCTGATCCATCCGTAGATCGAGTTTGGCGTAACCTCTTAACTGCAGCAAACGTGCAACACGAACTGCTATCTCGCTCATCTCGCGCATTTTTCCAGGCGTGATCGACGGGGGGCGATAGAGCACACGAAAGGCACGGCGGTGCTTGCCGCTGACCTTGTTTACCTGAGTTGAGAATCCCCTACCGGTTTTTGCCCCAACAAATCGAAGCTCGATGAGGCCGACCGTCTCGAAGTTGCCGCGCGCGTTCTCGATCAGCCCCACGTGGAACTCCCGCCCCGCGATGAATTCATCGCAAACGGCCGGCTCCTGAAGCTTCCGCCATATGCGATCTGCCTGTTTCAGTGCAAGCGGAAAAGACCCTGCCAATGACGAAGCGCTGATACCGACTGAGTTCCCCGACTGAATCGGCTTAACGAAATAAGGTGGCGGAAAGTCGATTGTCTTAGGAGGGGGCGCCGACGAGAGTTCGACAAACCGCGGGACGCGAATGCCTGCGGAAGCCATTAATCGGCGCGAGCGGACTTTGTCATTCGCGAGCCCGATGCCAACCGGCCCGGAGCCAGTGTATGGAATCCCAAGAGTCTCCAGAGTACCGGCGAAAGAGGGCTCGCTGGGGAGTGAACAAAAGGCCAGGTTCACAACAATGCGCGGCTTCAGGCGGATCAGTTCTTCGACGGTTCGGCTGTCTCGCTCGACTGCCGCCACAACCTTTACGTTCTCGCTGAGCCGTCGCAGCGTACGAAGCACGAACAAATCTCCCGCAGCCCGGCCATTCTTTCTGTCACTGTCGATGGCGCGAACGATATCTTCGTCGATAACACAGGCGATCAGACCTTTGATCACGTCCGATATCCCTGTCAGTCAGTGTTTGCGAAGAATCTCGCGAATGGGAGCGAAGTTGATCGTGATTAAGCACTCGGCCTGCGGTGCGCTGATACTTTGCGTCGCCTCGGTACTTGTACTAATCAGCCTCACCAGCTTCAGGCGCTCTTCTGATAGAGCCTCTCTCAGCTGCCGGATGTACAAGGGCAGGTGATGGAGGGGCGACAGCACGATCAGTGCAGCGATGATGACCAACGCGGCAACAAGCTGCGCGCTGTTCGGAATTGGCCCGTGAGCGAACCACATAAGAAGGTAGCTGGCAACAATACCCGAAAGCAGGCTGGAGCACGCAAAGAGCGGCATGCAAAACGTATTTTCGCGGCAGTCCAGATACAGGAAGGAAAGAAAAATCCCCAAAGCCGCATAGAAAAATCCGATGGCCCAGCCGAAGGGGGCAAAAGAGGAATCAAACAAGTGGGCAAATCCGAAGCGGAACTGGGCAGCCAGACTACCGCTCGCGAGCACCGCAAGTATTGCGGGAATCAATACCAGAACAGGCATGGCTATGCTCTGTTCCTCAACAAAGTACGAGCGTGCCAATTCCTTGCCGGGTATCTTGGCCACCTTTGTCATGCTGGGAATTCTTAGAGCGTGACCGAAAAGATAAGCGCCGAGGTTCAACAGCGCAGCCAGAGTGAGACGATAGTCCTTTGTGCCGGCGAAGGATATGAGCACCGCGACGAGACTGATTATGAGACCGGCCCACGAGAACCAGCGAACGCGGCGGTGATAGACCCAATCAATGAACGGAGACATGGAAAGTACGCCAGCGCGCATCAGCACAAGAGCCAGAATGATTGAGACGCCGCTGAAGCTGTAGGCCAGCGTGGTGGTAATGATGATGATCGCAAAGCCGGTGCCGGAGATGAAGGCCTGCTGCTTTGGAAGCGCAATGTTCAGTCCCATGACGTGGCGTTTACTTACGTAGCGCCACCACCCCAGAACAGTGATGAACAATACCACCGTGACAGCCGTCGAGACCGAAGCGACAGGAATGATCGAGGCCACGGAAACTGGCCGGCCGCTGGTCAACAGGCCTGAAGTAACCGCCTTGCTCAACCCGCTATACGGAACATAGGACACAAAATAACCGAGCGCGAACAGCCATATGGCCAGACTGTATTGGCGTTTCGTGGCAACTGTTGGCATCCAGGCCTTCCGCTCAGCAGGTCATGAAGTGTCAATCTGCAGAATAGGCGATCACGATATTCAGGATCGCCAGTTCCGCATGGAGCAGCACCATTTCAATGGTGTTGGGGGATATTGCCTTGGCAGGCCTTTGGGTACATATTCGCCGGCACAATGCGAACCAGTTGCATCATCCCGCGATCTTCATGCGGAAGGATGTGGCAATGCAGCACGAATGTGCCGGTGAAGTCCGGATATCTCTGCCGGATAACCACCTTGCCCGGGTAGAGAGTTCCGTCAGTCGTTGTAACTCCCACCGGAATCGCAATGACATCCTGCCAGATGTAGTCGCTTGAGGGAGTGTATTTGTTGTACGTCGCGGCCGTCTTGTCTGCATTCAGAGATGGCGTGTCGATTTCAACAATCTGGAATGGATTCACGTGAATGTGAAAGGGGTGAGCCGGACCGCTGGTGTCATTCTCAAGCACCCAGTCCTGCAATCCATTGGAAGGCATGCATTGGTCGATGATCGGCCCTGTCTCTTCAAACTGCTTGTTGTTGATCATCAGGTGCGGCAAGCCATTGACCGGATCGGTCTTGGCCCACTGTTGAAACCTGACCGGAGACCCAGGATTCGGAATATCGTTGGGACCCGGTGCAGGCAGGTCCTGCAGATACTTTGGCATAGTCGCCCATTGCGATTGGCCAGGGAAGGCCCCGTTTGGTGGAGTCACCTGAGAACCCGTGACACTCACGAAGAAGATGGTTGTCGCAGGAGAGTTCTCAGTATTGGTCACAGTGTAAACACCCGGCTTAGTGGGAGCCTGCACGAGAAGATCGGCGCGATTCCCACCCGACAGGTTCATCCCGCCCGGAACAACCCCGTTGAGATATGGCTGACTGCCATAGTTGTTCGGGCTGAATTGAACACCATCCTGCGCCGTCTGCCTGAACGCGAATCCGTTTGCCGACTGCAATGCCTGCAAGTTCGGTATGAAGTTATCTCCGGCCGTGGCGTTCACGATGCGCCACAACTGGACTTCGCCGGGAGCCATAGTGATGGTTGGAGTCGCCTGGCCATTGACCAGCATCTGCTCGTTACCATTGGGGCCCACGCGCTCCGCATTCACGACAGAGTCATACTCCTGCAGGACGATGACTTTCTCGTGTGGCCCATAGGAATCGCCCCAGCTGTAGAACTTGCGGATCACCTGGTCGTAGCCGCCTGTGTCTGTTGACTCGATGATGAACGCTCCGGACATTCCATTCAGCATGTGCAGAGATGTTGAGCCATGTTTGTGCGCGTGATACCAATGCGTGCCCGGCGCCTGACCCGCACCGTAGCTTCCTGAGCTGTAATCAGGAAGCTCAAAGAAATTCGGAAACGCGCCGATTAGATATTGCGGCCATCCTCCGGCGGCAATCGCTTCCTTGTCGGCTGCCAGCAATGACGCCGGCGCCGGCAGGCCATTCTTCTTGGCGTTCGCCGCCTGAGTCTTGTCGTACTCTCCTACCATCAACAACTGCTTCTTTCGGTAGTCGTCCGGCAAATCGGACCAGTGCTGTGGAATTTTCCCAGAGCTGTAGATCTTATTAAATGTAGACGTCCAATTTGGCTGATTGACCTGGGGAACAATCTGCACCAGCACGTTGTCGCCTAGCCCATCGGGGCTCGTGTGTGTGCCGTGAAAGTGCAGGTTCGCAGTACTTGAGCCATGGAAACAATTGGGGAATTTGTCTTGGCTCGGATAGTAGGGCTGTCCCCCGTTCGACACCGAGTCGCAGCCAAAGCCCGAAAATCCAAGCGGGCTGTTGGTGTCGAACGTATACGGAAACTTGCTGTCATCGACTTTGTTCAGAAAGGTAATCTCAATCAGATCCCCGACATGGGCGCGGAGCGTAGGTCCGGGAGCAACGCCGGGGCCAGGTGTCAGGCCATTGGGCGATTTGGTCGGATCCCAACCCACGAACAGACGCAAGGTCTCAGTTCCGGTGTTTGGTACCTGGAGTGTGGCGTCAGTCATTTCAATCACACCCACCAGCCGTTTTTCACTTGGGTGATCGTCAATCTCGCTTGGATTGGCAAACGCAGGGCTCCCCAGGTTCTGAGCCCGCGCTGGCAATATGCCGCCAGGCAGCATTACAAGCAGCGTTGCAAGCGCAATCGATACTGCAAAGCCCCCTGCCTTGGGGCCGATGCGATACGAATTGAGTCGAGACGAGGCATCTACCGTGAAAAGCTGAGTTCCTGGATGAACGGCGGCCAGGTCGTTGCTGTTTCTCACTCTCACGTCCAATCTCTTCACTGGAATCTCCTTGCTGAATCGATACGGGCCGCTGATCGAATTCATGCGGCCACATATGGCGCGACTACCATTGAGTACTGCACTTGCTGAAGGTTGTGCTGTGCGGAGTCGTTCACCGTGAACGTAAAGTTGTAGGTCCCAATCATGGTCGGCGAACCAACGACGTAGATTCCTGTATTGTCAGTCGTTAGCGAGAGTGACATGCCAGGTCCGATGCTGCCGCTCCCCTGCTGAATGATATTGCCGCTGCTATCTACTACCTGAAATAACTCGCCGCTGATTTGATACTGAGAGAATCCACCTACAACAACTTGCTTACTTACAGCGATATTCAAAGTCGCGCCAAATTGAGTGTTCACGGCCGCCAGTACCTCATTCACATTCACAATCCCCTGCTCGTTCTGATGGCCAGAAATCTGGCACTTGTAGGTGTAGGCTCCAGGCAGGGGGTCCGGCTGAGGAACAGCGCACTGACTTGAATTGGGCGACGGAGCAGGGCCGAGTTTATTGGTTGTTAGTGTCGGGAAATGAGCCTCGTGCGTATCCAGGTTGGTGAAGAACACAAGTTCGGTGACATCGATGGAAACAGTTTGAAAGTTCACAGTGTTATTGGTGCGAGTGATCTGAATCTGTTTCATTGATCTTCCTTTTGCGCGGCAAAACGTTCAGGCGGCTGGCACAGCTCTGTGCAAGAGGAGTCGCGCACAACTCTCCCATATCAGGCTCAAGTTGCTCTGACGCCCGTGCCACGGATGGCAGTGGCAGTCGCGGCCCACGTCTAAGTGATGCTGCTTGAAGATATCTCTGCCGGCTAGCTCTTGGACGCACCTACATACATGCGCTGAACCGCACGGGTCCTCGCGTGACTTCTAAATGAGACGACCCATCTCATGGGTCACGCTTTCGCAATCTGGGAAGATGAAAAGGGGTTATTCGTAACGCATCGCAGACGTTAACATAATCCGTTTAGCCGCGCAACAGAAATAGCGGTGCGTGCTGAAGCTTTCAGGCAGGTAAAACACGCTGAAAAATTAGCGTTAACGGAAAGTGAAAGGCTTTGAGATGGGATTCCAGCGCGATTATCAGCAGGTGCCGATGTTACATCCTGTCAGCGTGAGTTACAGGCAGATTAGCCAAAGTCCTGTTGACTCTATTAAGCCTCGTGTTATATTTAAGCGCACTTTACCGAGACGAGCCTTCACCTAAGATAGGCCGCATATCTTCTTGCGCGATACATCGCGATTGACCCCAGGGCGGAATCAGACGAGGCAGGTTAATCACGATCGATGACGCATCCAATTCGCGTTCTCGTTTGCGGAGTAGGTAGTAGCGCCCACGTCCTGGCTGTGATCCTCTCGGCCAGGCCGGAAGCAGAAGTCAGCATTCTTACTCAGAACGCAACCCGGGCGAACGCGTGGCAGAAGTCAATTCGCGCAACCCCTACGACGCTCTTCGAGCGGATTGAGCGGCACGGCCAAAAGGCGCTAACCGCGGACTCGGTGTTGATCACGAGCGATCCGGCATTGGCAGCACGAGACTGCGACATTATCATCTTTGCGATTCCCGCGTTCCTGCACCGATCGTATCTCACCGCTCTCGAACCCTACATCGAGGACGGTTGCACGATTGTTGGCCTGCCGGGCCAGAGCGGCTTCGAATTTGAGATCAGGAACATCCTCGGTCGACAAGCCGATCGCTGCATCCTGATGAACTTTGATTCCTCGCCGTGGGTCTGCCACACAGTGGAATTCGGCAGGTGCGCGCAGATAAGCGGCACTAAAGAGGTGCTGGTTGGCGCCGCGGAGGGCGATTTTTCCCGGTCCCGGATTCGAAATCCTCTGGCTTCGTTGCAACTCCTGCTGGGAGAACGGCCGAAGCTCGTTGTCTCGGGTCATCTCCTCGGCATCACTTTGCGGTCACCGAACGGCTACAGCCATCCGCCCATCATGTATGGTCGCTGGAAAGACTGGGACGGTGAACTGCTCGAGCAACCGCCCCTGTTTTATCGAGGTATCGACGAAGCCACAGCAGCATTGCTGGAACAAATCAGCGGCGAAGTTGTCGCGACAAGCAGGCGGCTCATGGAACTGTACCCGGGGACAGACCTGTCGCAGGTTATCCCGATGTACGAGTGGGATATGTGTTGTTATGGACCGGACATTGAGGACACAACGAATCTGTTGACGGCCCTCCGAACAAATGCCGGGTATGCACACATTGAGCACCCGATGACTCAAACTCCGGACGGACGGTTCGTTCCTGACTTCCACCACCGTTTCCTGACAGAAGATGTTCCTTTCGGATTGGTCGTTGTGCGCAGCATAGCCGAAATAGCTGGAGTGCCGACGCCGCGCATCGACGAAGTTCTTTCCTGGTGCCAGGAAAAGATGGGGAAACAATATTTGGTGAACTCTAAGTTGAGCGGGAGTGATATCGGGGAAAGTCGCTGCGCTTTTCGATACGGATTTACGACGCCGGAAGAAATCCTGGGATACGAATCGCTGTTCACTGCCGCGCTATCGAAATGAGCGCTCCAATCTCGAGCGCAAGCGCTGCCCCAAGAAGCGCGGTGATTTCCGAGTGATCATAGGCTGGGGCCACCTCGACTACATCCCCGCCGATGAACCGGAGACCTCGCAGAGAGCGCATTATGTCGATCGCTTCGAAGCTCGTTAGCCCACCAACCACAGGCGTACCTGTTCCCGGCGCAAATGCGGGATCAATTCCATCCACGTCGAATGTGAGGTAACAGGGCCCGTCGCCCGCAACTTCGCGAATTGTCTCCAGAAAAACGGCGCGCTCTCTGTCATTATGAACTCCCTGCATGCCCAGAACACGTATGCCGGCTTGCCTGGAGAAATCGTTGTACTCGGCACTTTCGATAAACCCGCGAATTCCTATCTGAAATACTCTGGAGCCTTCGACTACCCCCTCGTCAATGGCTCTGCGAACGGATGTACCGTGATGAAACCGCTGCCCGGAGGCCGACTCATCGGATGTGTCGGAGTGAGCATCGAACTGAACAAGCGTCAGGCCTGGATACTTCTCGCTCGTCGCGCGAAGGATGGGCAGAAGTATGGAATGATCTCCCCCCAGAACGACGACGGAGGCGCCACGGCGATGCAAAAACCGTATGCCATCCCCAATCTGCCTGAACGCCTCGTTGAAATCGAAGGGATTCACGGCGAGATCGCCCGCATCGAAGGCGCGCAATCTGTCGAAAACGTCCACCTCCATCTGTTGGCTGTAATTGCGGCACAAACCGGAGGCTTGACGGATCGCGTTGGGGCCCAATCGGGCACCCGGGCGAAACGTGACCAGGCTGTCGAACGGAATGCCGAGCACTGCCAAATCCACATCGCCATTCTCATCTGAAACAAGCGTGGGCAGTCTACTAAAGGTCCTGATTCCGGCGATAGCGGTTTGCGATGTCAAGTGGTTGAAATGGGATTCATCATCTTTGGCCAAGAGTTGCGCGCCTCCCGTCTCGGCAAAGCCCCCACTGCATTGCCGTGTTTGGCATTTCTCCTCATGGATCGTAACATTGCGCCGCGGCGATGATAGAAGAAGAATTGAACTTGGGATATACACGAGACGGAATGTCGCAAACGCATGCTGTCGCCATCATTGGGCTGGGACCCAAGGGACTCTACTGTCTTGAGCGCCTGCTGTCCGAATTCTATGCGCGTCCGTTGAAGCAATCCCTTCACGTGCACGTCTTCAATCGTTCGGCATCATTTGGCGCCAGTCCCATCTACGATCCCCAGCAGCCCGATTACATTCTCGTAAACATCAGCGTGGGAGAGATCGATCTATGGACAGCCAACAATCCACCGATCGTTGCGGGGCGCGGTCCCGATTTTCTTACTTGGTATCAGCAGCGCTTTCAGCCGCGAGAACCTTTGAGCGGGAAGGAATACCTTCCTAGAGCCGTGGTTGGACGATATCTGGTCGAAGGATTCAATCGCATTCGCGATAATCTTCCCGATGGTGTAAGGCTTTCATGTCACCACGGCGAAGTCACAGACATCGAGCCGAGCGGGACCGGGTATTGGCTGCAGTTCGTCGCTGCCGAGGGCCACGTTCAACAAATCGTCGCCGACAAGATTCTGCTCTCTACAGGCCACTCGCGGCTTCGGCCGGGCAACGCGGAGAACAGCTACCATGAGTTTGCCCGCCGTCATTCCAGGGCTGCTTTCGTCCCCTATGTCTATCCGGTAAAAGAAACAATGCGCTCAATTCCCACGGGTACGAAAGTTGCCATGAAGGGAATCGGCCTCACATTCATCGACGCCGTCCTGGAACTTACCGAAGGCCGCGGAGGGCATTTCTACCGAACGGGCCAGGGTGCGCTCGCGTACGCTGCCAGCGGCAAAGAACCGCAATCCATTATTCCATTCTGCCGGACTGGGCTTCCCATGGCGCCGAAGTCTTACGACCTGCCCCAATTCGACCGACCGCTCACTTTTATCGACGATTCCGCGTTGGCCGCTCTTCACGAGCGTTTGCGCGATAGGAAACTCGACCTGGAGAACGATCTGTGGCCGCTTTTCGAAGCCGAAATGGAGCTGAATTATTATCGCGTTGCCATGGGCTCGGGCGAGTGGAGGCAACAACTGGACTCGTGCGGAAAAAACGCTGACGAAATGCGCAGTGTGATTGAGTCGTATCACCGTGCCTACCTTACGGCTGAGCGGTTCGACTATCGATCGGTGCTCGATCCAGCCGAATACCGTCGCTTTGCGGACGGCTCTAGCTTCGCATCCTTTGTCGAGCAGTACATGGAAGCGGAGATCGCCCGCGCTCGCCTCGGACAGGCTGGTTCAGCGATCAAGGCAGGCATCGAAATCTGGTACGAATTGAGAAAGGTATTGAGCGGGTTCATTCAATTCGGCGGTCTCACCCCGGCGTCGCACAGAAGGCTTGTCGAATACTGGTTCCCGCGTTTCAAGCGTGTTGTATTTGGCCCGCCGATTGTCAATATCGAGAAACTGCTGGCCCTCTGCAAAGCCGGTATCCTCGATTTCTCCGTGGCCCGTAACCCATCTGTCTCGCTCGATGAAAGCAGCGGCTGTTTCCGCGTTTGCTCTGATGCAATCTCGGGAGCGACAAGATCGGCGGAGATCCTGGTAGACGCCCGCTATCCTCCGGTCGATATCCCACAGGATGCTTCGCCTCTCTATCGAAAGCTCAGTGCCCGTGGAATGATACGAGCCTACGAGAACCGAGAAACTGGCCTGAGCTCTTCAACGTACTCTCCGGGGGCCATTGACATGACAGAAGGCTCGCGCTTTGTGATCGGCGCGAACGGCCAGCCCAATGAAGATATCGCCGTCACCGGAATCCCAACGGAGGGAAATCTCGTCGGCAATTTGACGGTGGCCCGGGATGAATACTCATCGCGCTGGGCTGTGCAGGTTATGGAGCAGCTGCGATGGCGGGAAGGCCGGTAAGCGGCGTACTTGCCGACTTGGTCTTGACAGCAATTACTCGCGGTCAGCTCCGGTCCTCGGGCCGCTTCAGATTCCTGTTGTCGACGTCCCAAAGATGCTGTGCGAACTTCCACCGATGTCCTTCCAGATCAATGCACTCATACACCCGGTCACCCCAGAACTGATCGGCGGGAGGACGGATGACTTTGGCGCCGATGAAGAACGTGGTCGGCCAGCAGTTGAGTCCATTAACTTGCGGCAATTTCTCATTGAGCTGGTCGGGTGTGCCGGCGAGTAGAACTGGATACGTGATTCCGTAGCGTTGGATGAATGCCCTCAAGCGCTGTGGGTTTGTCAGCTGGTCCTCTTCTTCAAAGCTCAACTCTACTATGTCCAGTCCACGGCTGTGGTACTTGCGGTAAAGATCCTCAAGGAAGGGTGCTTCGTCATGGCAATTTGGGCACCAGCTTCCGCCGATAGCGAGAATAAGAACTTTACCTTTGAACTCTGAATCTGTGTTCGAGATAAGTTTCCCGTTCAGGTCCGTGCCGCTGAAGGCGAGTGGTTGAGCGGGATCTTTCAGCTTTGTGTGTTGCAGGGGATCATCCGGCTTATTCAATCCTCCGGCGCGAGCCGCCTCCGGCCTGCGTGCTGTCAGCTCCTGTGATCCGCTGCGGGAGAAAGTAATTACCTTGAGCGTGCCATCTGCCTGCGGCCGCAACACCGAATAGGATGGGCCGGCTGCGGTGAAGTGGCTTATGGCAAATTGCCCGTCTCGCCAGGTGCCATAGAGATTCCCCGTATCGCCATCGATGCGCTGGATCACTGCGTCGACTTCAGCGCC
>Ga0206943_1138_pt1 | contig 18032 bp, 25 predicted proteins | sample Alteio_BWOrgHeat_7_FD_153243 | JGI IMG/M metagenome (GOLD analysis project Ga0206943, IMG submission 153243) | Enriched cells from forest soil in Barre Woods Harvard Forest LTER site, Petersham, Massachusetts, United States -... | ecosystem: Environmental > Terrestrial > Soil > Temperate forest > O... | reverse complement strand
GCGAAGTACGACAATATCGGCGACGAGCATGACGAGCGTGCGCATCAGCGAAAGCTGACCGAGCTACGGCGGCAGCGGGAGATCGAAGAAGCGAATACCAAACTTGTGGAAGCGAAGCGCGGCACCTTCAATGCCTCGCAAGGGTTGGAGAACCAGGAACGATTGAAACAGCTCAACATGGAGATGTGGGAAAAGCGCGCGGGCACGGAAAAGATGGATGCCGAGAAGATATGGTTGCTGCTCCGGCGCGAAGTTGACGGCATGAAAAACCCACAACAGAAAGCCGCCGACGGAAGTTTGGAGCAACTCGCCGAAATGCGCGCGTCACTGATGCAGCGCGCGCAGGAGGCGGCGGCAAACGGTGACGCCAGCAAAGCGGATCAATACGAGCGACTTGCGGCCGAACTTGACGATTTGGTCGTCGCTGCGCTGCGCGGTCAGACCCAAAAGTAAACCCCGACTATTGTCGGGGCTGATCACATGGTTGCGGAGGCGACGAAAACACGGAAGCGTCGGACCGCATGGCATGCGATGGTTTTCCGCAGCAGGGGCACCTGCGGCAGTCGTCGCAAAGATCGCGTTGCCGCTGTTCGTACCGGCGTTCAACTTGCGTGGCGATTCGCAGCCATTGCTCATATGGAGTGAAATGAGCCATCAACACCTCCCGAGATAGGTTCGGGAGCTTCCGAGAGATTTCAGAAGCTCGCCGTGCGCCCGGGAAGGCGCCGCCTGCCAACAGTGAATCACAGGGTGGCAGACCGGTCAAACGAGGTAGCGAAATGGGACGGCCGCGAGAAGAATGGGAAGCCCTCCGCGCATCGGTTCTCGCGCGGAATGCTCCGCGGGTGCCCGCCCAGCGCCCCGCATTCGATCGCACATCCATTGTGCTCGGCTTCAATCAGGACAAGGTTCCGGTGATCCTTCCGGAGATCACGCGCTTGCAACATGCCCATGTGATCGGGTCCATCGGAAGCGGGAAGAGCAGCTTTCTCGAACATTGCATACGGCAGGATGTCCTCAAGGGTCGTGGTGTGTGCGTGGTCGACCCGCACGGCAACCATCCCGATAGTCTGTATCGCAAACTGCTGACGTGGCTGCACGCCGAAGGCTTCACAGCGGGAGGTAAGCGAGAGCGCGTCATACATCTGCTCGATCCGAACGCGCCGGAATATACGATCGGCTTCAACCCCCTTGCGCTGCCGGCGCCGACGACTCGGCCGGAAGTCGTGTCGAGCGTCGTGCTCCAGGCATTCGAGCGGGTATGGGGCGACGAAGACACGCACGCAAAGCCGACCATCCGGCGCGTGCTCAAAGGCACGTTCACGGCGCTTGCGGAACTCCGGCTCACGCTCGCTGAAGCCGAATTTCTCTATGACGCGTACGACACGCACGGGGTGCGGCGCCTCGTCCTAAGCAAAATCAAGGACCGGTACGCGCGCGGCGTCATCAATGATCTCCATCAAATCGCGACAGAGGACAAAACAAAGCGCGACTTCCGTGCGGAAGTCGTGGGGCCGATCAACCGCATTGCCGAGTTCGTAAGCAACGAGGCGATCCGCACCATCATCGGACAACGCACGCGCACGCTCGATATTGGCGCCGCGCTTGATGGCGGCCACATCATTCTCGCGAACCTGGCCGGAGGCGATCTCGTGGAAGCGGCGGACGCCGAGCTTGTCGGCCGACTGCTCGTGCGCATGTTCTTTTTCCATGCAAAACGACGGCACCAAAAGCCGATCACTCCGTACTGGCTTTATCTTGATGAATGCCAACTCTATCTCTCCGGCGATATCCAGATGATGCTCGCCGAAGTTCGTAAATTCGGCCTCGGGGTGGTGCTCTCGCATCAATTCCTCTCTCAGCTTGGAGAGGCGGAAGACGAGCTGCGGGTTGCGGTACGCAACAGCACCAAGCTCAAGGCGGTGTTCAACATCGCCGACCATATTGATGCGGAAGAGCTGGCGCAATCAGTGATGACGCTGGACCTTGAGCAACCCGTCAAGGCGAGCGTGCGTCCGACTGTCGTCGGTCACCAGCGTGTAAAGCTGGAAAGCGAAGGCACCTCGGAGCAGCAAAGCGTGACCGAGATGCGCACCGATATGACGGGCGAGAGCGTTGGCAGGACCGTTTCGTATTCTGAGAGCGAGGGGGAGTCCTTCGCGGAGGGCGAAAGTTCCGCTGAAAGCGAAGCCCTCAGTGCCAGTGACGCGGCTTCAAGCATGATCTCCTCAGGCTCGGCTACGGGCGCCATGACAGCCGAAATGATGCTGCCGGCGACGGGCTGGCTAGCGTCGCCCGATGTTGTAGGCATGAGCGAAGGCGCGAGCGCCATGACTCACAACTCGCAAGCCTCCGGCGTGAGTTCGTCGGCAGGGTCTATGTCCGGGACCTCCCGCGGCACGAGTTCCATGCATGCCGTCACTTCGGCCTCGGCTTGGGGAAAGAGCGTCTCGCGGGCCAAGCATTCGGCCATGTCCATCGGCCAGGCCGCATCGCGCGGCCAGGCTCGCACGCACGGCACTCACGAAGCAATCGAGCCGATCTACGCGCTGCTCCCGAGCACCTTTCACAGCAAGGACAACGCCCTCTATATGGCGGCGCAAATGCTCCGTTGCCTCAACACCGGATCGGCGTATGTGAGATATTTCGATCGCATGGGCGCAAAAGAAACCTTCCTTGCCGTCCCGCGCGTCACCGAATCTGTCCTCTCCGACGACGCCTTCGCCGCCTTGCGCGATCGGGTTCTCTCGCAAAGTCCCTCGGCTTCGCCGACCGATCAGGCGCGCGAGCATGTCGCCGCGCGGGAGCGCGCCATCATCAACGCAGCGCGGGAAGCGTCCGCGCCGCCGGAACCGACCCCGCCAGCGGAATACCGTGTTCAAAAGAGCCGTCCGCCTGTGGAGCCTAAATCGCCAACGGAATACCGCACCAAAAAGGAACGTGCTCCGAAGGCAAAGAAGGACGAAAGGGAAAAGTCGTAGAGTAGTGCGTCGTTCGCATGGTGAGCGAAAAGCGGCGGGAGGCGGCCCCTGTCAAGGGCGGCCATTGGGAAGAATGGCCGTCGCCTCCGGCGATCGCGACCCCTGACAGGGGAGCACCCGCCGCAACCAGAGCATCCATGCGAGACGACGGCAAAAAGGAACCTGTAAGAACACGTTATAATTTAGTACATGGAAACTGTCGTGCGGGAGCGCAGAAAATTATTTGAGCGGCCGGACGAACCGCGGGCAATGCGGGTGACGCCCCGTGATGTTGCGCTTATGGAGAACATCGGGCGATTGAGGTTGGCGTCCGCGGCGCAACTCGCCGCGCTTGATGGCGGCAGCGCCCAGAACGTCTCACGATCACTCCTGGCGTTGTGGGAAAATAAATACGTCGAACGGCCCGAGGCGCAAGCCGCGAGCCGTCTGCTGTATGAGGGATCACGGCCCGTCATTTACGGCCTCACGCGCAAAGGCGCGGCGCTGCTGCGAACGTACGGCCGCGACGTACGGCGGCGGCTTTTGGATGGCATCGACAAAGAGCGCGATGCCGGCTGGCGCTTTGTGGAGCATACGGTCTCGATTGCGGAATTCATGGTGCGCCTCGAAGTGGCGTTGCGCGGACGCAATGATCTCCGTATCCTCGAACGAGGGGAAATCCTTGAGGACGCGCCAAAGAGCAGGCGCGATCGTCTTGTAAAGATCGAGGCGAGCATTCGGATTGGTGGAGCGCTCCGCAAAAACGCGGTCATTCCCGATGCGCTGTTCGGCCTGCGATTCAACAATGACGAAGAGAGCTATTTCATGCTCGAAATTGATAGGGGAGAGATGCCGGTTGAGCGTTACAAAAACGCGCAGCGGACGTACTTCTCAAAAAAAATGATGACGTACTATGAAGCGAATCGGCAACAACGGCACATGCATGATCTGGGCATCAAAAACTTCCGCGTGCTGACAGTGACGACAACGAAGGAGCGCGTCGAGCGGATGCTTACGGCGCTGGACGCGATTACGGAGGGCCGCGGATCGAACATGTTCTTGTTCGCCGATCAGGCTGAATTGGTGGCGAGCAATCCGCTCGATTTGGAGTGGGTGAGCGGGAAGAGGGAAGTCGTGCGGTTGACGGATTGAGTATTATTATTTCTACTTTGCGTATGCAAAAGCAGCGCAGCTTTGAAGAGGAAACGAGCCAAGAGTTGATCTGGTGAAGAACGTTCATGGAGCATAGGGAGTCCACAATGACCATGCAAGAGAATGGTGGCGGTTCGGGAAGGCTCTCCCACTTTGTGACACATGGAGTGACGATCGCGCTCAGCGGGGTTGTCGCATGGCTCGTATCGAGTTATTTTGAGTATAAGCGATCAGTTGTTGATGAAGGGAAGTATGTACTTGAGTTGGAAAAAGACAAGGTCGAAATCATAAATCTTGTTAGAGACCGCGACACGGCGTTGGCATTGGCTCTCATAGATTATTACAGGCAGAAGTTCGGACAGGAGGATAATGCATATACGGGTTTGCTCAAAGCGATCGAATCGTGGATAAGTACAGCTCCGGGGCAGATCACGAAGCAAACATTGACAGTCGAAACGAAGCCCGATGCACAAAAGGGAACCGTCACGATCACCGCTGAAACCATACGAGATCTGCTTTTTAGCGCAAGCAGGAGGCAGTACGCTGAATCTGTTGTCGATAGCTACAAAACAAGCTCGGCGGAGAGCCAAAGGCGAATCATATCGGCTCTGCTGGATGCGATAATCCCGAAAAATACGGACGCAGCACGACGTTACCGAGTTAACTTGTACATAGCGTTGACATTTTCATTGCTCCCAAAAGCGACACTGTCATCTGAGGAGGCGATGCGGCTGAAATCGCTATTGAGCTATTCTGAGTATAAAGAGGACAGCACGTTCCGTCAGAATGTAGATGCGGCGATCGCGAAGCAGATCGGATAAAACAACGCACCATACGTCGGAGGTCACGGAAATTGGAAGTCGCGGATTTTGGAAGAGGGAGGGAGTTGTTGGCTTTAAGCTCCGCGACTGCCTCTCGATCGGTGGTCTGGGACATGGGCTCAGTACTGTTGGCTGGGCGAGAGGGATTGAAGTCGGACGGCGGAAACGCGCTTGCGGTTCCGTTCACGAAAGCCCGGCGACGGAGGCGGACGCCAATTCCATGTTGGTCGATTGCAGGGGCACTGGGGCACTCTTTTGTACCGCGCTTGACAAGACGGACAATTCGTTGCGCGCTATGAGTACGAAGCGACCGGGTTAGAGTGGGGCAGAGGAGAGGAGTGGCGGTGTATTTCCTTCGAGGGATGGACAGCGGGAATGTTGTGCTTGACGAGGAGCAATTTGAAAAACTAGAAGTAGCTCTGAAACGAGCCTGCGAAATTCAGAGAACGGGCGGTCTCGTGGAGTTGTTTGAGGACGACATTGCCGCACCGATTATGGATTTCACGCAAGTATCTGAGTGGTGCCGGTCGCAATCACGTTAGGGGAATCGTAGCGCATCGGTGGTTTTATACTGCACGCGACCATCGCGCGACCTCGACCAGCGGCGTCAAGGTTGCGCAGCAGCGGTCGGTAGGGCTCGACCTTGAGGGCGGCGCGAGGCGGGAGCGCACAACGATGTGAGACTCGGTCGATGTGGAGCACTTCGCGACAGGAAATGCCGCCGTGTGGCGGCAACGAGTAGAACATCAGTTTTTGACTATTTTTTCTTCTTTGCAGCAACCTTGCGCTTGGCTGGAGCTTTCTTCTTAGCCGCACGTTTCGCCTTGGCCTTTCTTGCTGCGGCGTGCTTACTGTGACGATAACCATTGGTCATCGTGGTTTTCCTCCATCTGCTATTTCCGCTGCACGTTTGTGGTACTTCGAAAGTGCATCGCGCGATGCAAAATAAAGAACAATGACGATTACCGGCACGCCGATCCAGAGCGTCAATGATGGCCGTTCTGGTCCGTAACTAACGTACGTCCCAAAGGACAAGATGACAGCGATCAGCGTGTTAGAATAATATTGATAATATCGATAGTGGTTTTCCACCACGCCTTGAAATGCGTAAAAATTATCTTTCTCTTTGAGTTTTCCAAAATCTAGGTCTGGCAATGCTGTGAACCAGCGGAGACTGGAGTCAATGAACAGCCAGCGAACAGCACTGATGAGTAAACCAAGGGCAAGAGATGCAATTGTCGAATAGAGGAAACCTCCAACAGTTGGGGTATCGCTAGTACTCGATTTGGCGATCCACGAAGCAACGGTTCGAGATGAGTAAGACAGCCCCCAAAGAAATATAAATCCCGGAAGCAAAAAGGCGATGATGACTCCAAAGTTCTTGTCAGTCACGTCTTTCATAACGCAACCTCGAATCAGATGCCTTTATCTTGCACAATGAACCCGAAGGTTGCAACTCAGGTGCTTGACGGTCAGCAATTCTCGTCTTGACCAGGTGTTCAAAGCGGTGGAGGCGGTCCTTCGAACGCAGACCGGGCTGATGAATGTCTGGAAATGGGCAAGCTACGAGGCACCACTTCATCGGTTTCGATACGAAAGCAGCCGCAGCGGTGATAAAGGCCCGCAGCCGTTTGTGCCACGATTGACAAGAGCGGACTTGCTGCGCCGTTGGATGAGCGACGGGTACCGTCACCCGAACGCCGACACGATCGGACCGAAAAGGAGCGAGGCGGCGCGGTGGGTTGCTCAACCCCACTTGACTTTGTGTTCCCGTTGTGTTCCTTAGGCCCAAGGTGGTGCTGGCCGGGTTTGAGGGCTAGTGGCCGGTTTTGAAAATGGCAATAGCCGGGTTTGACGAATCAAATTGATCTGGAGCCGCATTCGCGTATAGATTGCCTCCATGACTACGCTCTATGCAGCAACAGGATTGTTGCTTGGGCTCGCGGCACTGTTTGGTGCATTTGCGGCGACCGAACGTGGTTTGCTTTCAATCATCATCAACGGCTGCCGACTCTCGTCGCTTTTAAAAAAACTTAAGTACCTATACCAACGTACAATAGAGCGGGCGAATTGGCGGCGAGCGGACTGGTGCTGGCCCTTTTTGACGTCAGTGGCCCGTTTTGATGACGCGAGTGGTCCATTTTGGGCCCCAAAAACGGGGTCTCTCAAATGCCGTCTTTTTGGTCATCCGTTATCTGGCAATCTGCATAGGAGGTACATATGCGCAGCGTAATTATTGTCCAATTGGCGCTTGTCATGGTTTCTCTCGGAGGGTCACCCCAAGCCGCGTTTTCGCAATGCGCTAGTTGCGGCGCGGAATACAATCAGAAAGAACGGGCACGAATTCAAGCAGAAGATGAGTTTAACCGCGCCCAGGTTGAAAAAGCGCTACAAAACAGTAAGAAATCATCGGGGGGAACCGTCGATACCCGCCGGGTAGGTCAGGGCAATAAATCGACACTAGACAAGCCGCCGAAAAAGTAAACAGGCGCTCTTCGCGGCCACCCTCAGTTGGCGGCCTCACTGTTTCAAAAGTTCCAATATTTCCTCGTATTTATCTAAGACTGACGGGAACGCTCTTGCGGTTCCGTTCACGAAAGCCCGGCGCCGGAGGCGGACGCGATTTCGATATCGGTCGATTGAGTGAGATCGATGAGCCGTATCAGGTGGCGCGCAATTGCGTCCTGCTCGTCGTCGGGTAGCGCACGAATGATTTCGATCGCTTCGGCCATGGTGTCGGTCATGTGCATATTATAGCATCTGCGCACTGAAACGGAACGGGCGTGGAGAGGGAATTCACTTTGAAAAATTGGGTCGCCAATAGACCGCTCAACAGAGCCAATATTTAACGTCGCACAATTATGAGGTTTCTGCGACGCCTCGCTCTGACTCTGCGGCCGAGCGAAGGCCGTCGGGCGGCGTTGCAGAAACCTTGTTGCACGAAACCGCGGTCAGCGAGTCAGGCTATGGAGATTTGGCTGAGCTGTTGCCGCGGGGGACTCCGAAGTTGTCGCGTCGGGACGCGAAGAGAAGCCCAATATGCTGGTGAAGCTGCTTTCCGCTAACGCGGATCGAGCGGTGGGCGCGGCATCTCGCATCACGTCGCACCTGGTCAAGACGCGATGTCGGCGTCGAGGCCATGCGATACCGTGGCCGGTGCTTTCTTCGGCGCTTGTGGATATTGATCTGTTCGGTCGAGACGTGGGAGGTCATGAGCTATCGAATTTCCGAACGTGATACGGGCGAGACAGTGGTCCATCGAAGGATTCGACGATCTTCATCCGACCGCCGCAACATGGACAGGGTGGCGAGTCGTTTTGGTGAGCGCTGTCGTCGTCGCGATTCTCGCTGTTGCGATCAACCGAGACAGGCGCCACCTCCAGCAGCTTCCGGCATAGCGCGAGTTTGTCTGCCCGATGGCCATTGGCAAACAGCCCATAGTGACGAATGCGATGGAATCCGTCCGGGAGGACGTGGAGCAGGAAGCGGCGAATGAACTCGCCGGCATCAAGCTCCATCACCTTGTTCTTGTTGTCTTGCTTGTAGTCCCTCCAGCGAAAGCGAACCTTGCCGTCGTAGAGTGAGAGCAGCCGACTGTTGGCGATGGCGACACGGTGCGTGTAGCGCGCAAGATACGCCAGCACTTGGGCGGGACCGGCGAACGGCTGCTTGGCATAGACGACCCATTTACTTTTGCGCAGCGGCGCGAGGTAGGCTCGGAACGATCTGGGGTCCCTGAGCGGGTCAAGATCGGTGAAGAACTGCAGCTCGCCCGCTGCGTGCAATGCTTCGAGACCCTCAAGGAACAACCGCCGAAATAGGCGAGAGAGTACCTTCACCGACACAAGGAAATTCCACCGGCACCGGACCCACCTCTCACCGTTCGGCGCGATGCCGCCACCGGGAACGATGCAATGAACATGGGGATGGTGATCGAGTCTCTGCCCCCATGTATGCAGCACAGCCGTTAGGCCGATCGCAGCGCCGAGATGCTTTGGGTCGGCGGCGATGATGGTGAGCGTGTCGGCCGTAGCCTTGAACAACAACCCGTACACTTTGGCTTTGTTTTGGTAGGCGATGGCCCGGAGTTTTGCCGGGAGGGTGAACACCACATGGAAGTAGGGGACTGGCAGCAGTTCCGCCTTGCGGGCTTCGAGCCATTCTTGAGCGGCCGACCATTGACACTTGTTGCAGTGGCGATTGCGACACGAATTGTACGCGATGCGCAGGTGCGCGCAATCCTCGCAGCGCTCGACATGTCCGCCAAGCGCAGCCGTGCGGCAGATCTCGATCGCCGTCATGACGCGTCGTTGGGCAAGGCTGACGTGACCGGCATTGGCCGTGCGCCACGCCTCACCGTGGCGGCGGAAGATATCCGCCACCTCCAGCTTTGGCTGGGACATGGCCGCCGTATCAGGCGGGCGCCGCCAACTCCATGTTCAGGAGTTCCAGTGGGCTCTGGATTTTCCGGATGGTGTTGATGGCCACCCGTGCATAGCGAGTGGTGGACGCGATGTTACGATGGCCGAGCAAATCCTGGATCACATGAATGTCGACACCCTGTTCCAGCAGGTGGGTGGCGAAGCTGTGGCGCAGCGTGTGCACGGTGATTGATTTGTCGAGACCTGCGGCCTCGACTGCCTGACGGCAAGCTCGTTGCACCGACCGCGTCGTAATCGGCCGAGACCGATCGGGCCCAGGAAACAGCAAGTGTTGCAGATGCGCCTGCTTCCAGTAGGCGCGCAGGATGCCGAGCAATTGCTCCGACAACATGACATAGCGATCCTTGCGCCCCTTGGCCTGCCGAATAATAATAACCATACGCGCGCTGTCGATGTCGCGGGCCGTCAACTTGACGGCCTCGGAGACACGTAGACCGGCGGCATAGATCGCGATGAACAGCGTTCGCATTTTGAGGTCTGGCACCGCCTTCAGAAATCGCACCACATCGTCCGGTGCCATCACGGCCGGTAAGATGTCCGCCCGGCGCGCGTACGGAATGTGCTCGGATACTTCCTTCAGTCCGAGGGTGGTGCCGTAGAAGAATCGCAGCGCACCCATGATTGGGTTGATCGAGTTCGGCTTTAGCCCCCGGGAGATCAGGTGAAGCCGATAGACTCGCACGTCCTCAAAGGTCAACTTATCGGGAGAACGCCCGTGGAAAGCGCTAAAGTTTGCCACGGCGTAGGTGTAGACTTTCTGCGTGCTCGGGGACATGTTGCGGATTGTCATGTCCTCGATCATCCGCTGCCTCAGCGGCGATATTGGCTTGGTCATCGATGAACTCCTGTCGTACCAGCTGCACATGCAGCGGCGACAATCGTATTGAGCCGACCGAATGACCGCGCGAATCGAGGTAGTTTGGGTTAACGTCGCAGAACTAATCTTGTGCGACGTATAGGGAATGGCTCTGTTGAGCCACATTCCCTATCCTCAGTCATCGTGGATTCGCACCGCTCGTTTTGTGCCAGCCTGAGAGATGCCGATGCTCGACCATCCGGAGAACACCGCTCGGCTGCTGTCCGCATTGAAAGCGGCTCTGCCATTCAAAGTCGAATTGGTGCCATCGCTGGTAAATTATCTCCGAGAGCAACATGTTGCCATTGCAGATCAGACGCAGCACATAGTCTCGGACTTGTCGTATGCGGGCGACGAAGGCGGTATCGTGTGCCATATCGTCCGCCCGGAGGACCAAGGAGCACTCGTCGTCTCCCTAACCCAAGTCCGGGTGCCGCGAACTATGCCGATCGCTGCGGCAGTCGCCGACTATCACAACCATCGGGTAAAGAAGCTGAAGAAGCAGGGTCGAGCATAATCGAGTTCGCTGGGCGAGCAGCACCGTCTGTTGAGCGGTAGTCGCTGTGACGTTGCCGCGGACTCCCCTACCGCAGAGCGGTTTAGTGCAATATTCGATTTGCGACCCATCATGACGAGAAGTCCGGGGCTCACACCTTCATTGCGCCCTCACAAGGCTGCGGTATACTGGGGACACATTCGGGATTTTCCCGCGGCCTCGCCAGCAATGGCGAGGAATTGTTTTATCGATAGAGCATGCGGAATCCCGCTTTGACATGCTCGAAATCCTCATCGTCGATCGTCCCGAGCTTTGATGAGAGACGCCTGTAATCGATGGCGCGCGCCTGATGCAGACACGCAACCATCGTCCTCTCTTTCTGCTTGAATGGCACAAACCAAGTGCCCTCGCGCGCTTGCGTTGTGGTTGGCACGACAAAATAAAATCCATGAGACAGCTTCTTGTAGATAATGACCGGCCGCGAGAATAGATCGCTCTTTCCATTGATCTCCGATCCGACGTTCTCGCCGATGCTCGCCCACCAAATGTCCGCTTCCGATACCAACGGAGGCTTGTGCTCGCCTTCGTGCAATCGTTGTTTAAGCCCGATCCACACAAGAAATCGCTTCATAGAATGCGGACAATTATAGTACTCCCCTCTTCTCCTGCCTAATGCAACCGGAGGTGCTTTTCGATCGAGTGCCGGGGCCGGCCGAAGCGCTGGCGGCTCTGAATTTTAATCGCCTCAGCGGTGCCGAGTGGCTCGTAGAGCTTCGGCTCGGCAAAGATGCGGTCGCGGCCAGTGCCACGGCGCAGCCAGGCGGTATAGGGTTCTTGGTCGGCGAGCGCACCCGAATCCATCGGCCGAAACTCCGGCGCGAGAAGCTCCGCGTCGCGGCTCCCCACTCGGAACACCACCAACGTGCCGGCATTTCCTATCACCGCCGAGCGCACCGCGTTCGGTAGCTGGTCGGTGTATTGGTTCGCAAGCGCGAAGTGCGTCGCGAACTTGCGGGCCTCCGATAGGAGGGACGCGAACGCGTCGGAGCTGAACGTCTGGAACTCGTCCACGTGCACAAAGAATGGGACGCGCTCGTTCGGTGGGAGCGCACCGCGCTCCATGGCGATGAGCTGGAGGTGCGAGACCACAAGCGAGCCGAGCAGGTTTGATGCCTGCTCCCCTATCGCGCCTTTGGCGAGATTGGCGATCAGGATGCGCCGGTTGTTCATCGTGAATTTGAGGTCAAGTCGCGGAGCGACTTGACCAAGGATCAACCGCAGCTGCGGCGAAGCCGTGAACTGCCCGGCTTTGTTTAAGATCGGCGCGACGGCTTCGGAGCGGAACATTTTTGTGTAGCTGGGGAACTCTTCGCGCCAGAAGCGCAGTGTCGCGGAATCGGTGACGCTGCGCAGGACGCGCTCCCGGAAATTGTCGTCAGTGTAAAAGCGCGGCAGGTCGATCAGGGTGGCGTGCTCTCGGGATACCAAGGCGGAGACGCCGTGGAAAAGGAAGTGCTCCAGGCGCGGCCCCCACGAATCCGACCACAGATGCTTGAACGCGGAGACAATGCCGGCGGCGGCGAGCGCCCGGCGCTCGGGCGCGATGCGCGCCGCCGGATTGAACCCGACCGGACGCTCCGCGTCGGTCACGTCGAGGTAGCACACGTCGTTGATGCGCTGACGCGGGATGGCGTCGAGAATGTCGAGCGCCAGGTCGCCGTGCGGATCAATCACGGCGACTCCTTCCCCTGCCATGATGTCGCCCATCGCGAGGTTGAAGAGGAACGTCGATTTGCCGCTGCCGGATTTGCCGACGACGTACAGGTGGCGCTCGCGCTCCTCGCGCGAGAACACGACGCCGGCACCGGCGCCTGTTCGGGCGATGGGAATGAAATCGGACTCCATAACGTCGCGCCAGCCCCCGGTGAAAACCCGTGCTGCCTGTGCAGCCCGCGTTCGCCATTCGTGCGGATCCCCTCGCCGTGGGAGAGGAGAGGAGCCGCGGCTCGCCGAGCGACCTGTGATGGGGTGTAGTCGGCGATCTACCCGAGGCTGTCGCCACGCCGTGAGACGGACGTGGTGATTTGAATTGTACGGTTTGCGTGCATGAAGCTTGGGTGAAGGCTGCTGCGGATTGGTGCTGAACATTCCTGCTCGTGCTGCACCTGGTCCATTCCGCCTGGTGGGACGGGACTGCATTCCCCCCGGAGCCGACGCGTTCATGCGTGCGCGCCGGTAGCGGCCGTCAAGGCCAGCCGCTCGGCTGCCCCGCTCGCGGGGTCGCCTTGATGGGGGCGTCATCTGGCGCGCGACACTCGGCGTGTTTTCGGCTCCGGTTTAGAACCGGCGAGCACACGATTGCGATCTGCGACAAGGTGCGCCTTGCGCCTGTTGGCGTGCGCTCTATTTGGATACCGCAAGGCGCCCGGACACGTCCCCCCATCCCCCAAGTGTCTGGCAGAAGCCAATTTTGGTGACTTGCCCCCGGCGTGTCTCACGTCCGGGGTCGTTTTTTATCTTGTGCGTCTCTGTGCGGTGTTGTGCTTTCCGCCCCCGCTTTGTCGGAGACGCGCACCGAAGGCGGGTATCGGACGTGTTCAATAGCCCGGAGCACTGCGAGGACTATTGGACGTGTTCGACTACCCCGCCGAGGGAACCCCAACGGGGTGCGCGTCGTCCGGCGCTGCCGGCCGACCCCGCGCCGCCAGTCGAGCACCACGATCCCGGGTCCCGGGTCGTGGCGCACAGACCTGAGCCTCCACGGAGGCCCGAAGGGGTGCAAAGTACGGAACGTACGTGCAGTCCGAAGGGACAGCGAAGGAGCCGCCAGCTTTGCGATCACACGGCATGGCGATAGCCGTGTGGGCAAAGTGGCGGCGCGGGGTCGGGCGGCAAGCCCGACAAAGCGGGGGCGAATTGTGAGAAGCGATAAGTCCTTATCGCAAATGGTTTTTTCTAAAGGGTACAAATCAGGCGTACCCGCCTTGTACCCCTGTTTCGACGATCGAGGACTATCGGACGCCCCGTGTTCGATAGCCCGCAGGCGTCGCCGCGGCCACCGTGACCGGTGGCCGCCTCGGATTTCGGGTCCCCTTTTTCTTTGAAAAATGCATTTCCCCTCTGGGTATTTTTTTTATGAATATTCTCAGATGGGTATTCTTCTATTGAGTGACCGGCCAAATTTGCCGGTCAGTAGCAGCAAGCGTTGCCGTTCTGGACCGGCGAAATTTGCCGGTCAGGAGCGGCGGCCGGTACCCTTCTTCACCGTCAGGAACAGGCGGTACAGGTTGGTCTTGCCGAGCCCGCGTTGGGTGATTTCGAGGAGGGCTGCACTCTCAAGTTCCTTGAGGTAGGTGCGCACGCTTCGCTCTCCAGCCCCCATGTCTTCGGCGAGCTTGACCTGGCCGGGGAAGCAGGCGCCATTGTCCCAGGCGTATTTGAGAAGCATGGCGTAGGCGAGCTTGGCGCCGACCGAGATTTCCTTCTTGGTGAGAATGAAATTCGGAACCTGCGTGAAGCCATGCCGTGTGACCGGATCGGCACCGATGATCTCGATGTTGCGCTCTTTGAGGATGTCGCCGATGTGGCGCTCCGGCCGGGAGTCCATGGCGTCATTATATCCCCGCCGACCGACGCAAGGTCGGTTATCCCCGCTGCGCGGAATCGGACGGTACGTCCCCCGATCTGCCGAGGAGAGGCGTCAACATTTTTTGCAGGCCGGCGATGAGGTGGTTCGTTTCCCGCGCTCGCTCGGTGAGGTCTTTGATCTGATCATTTTTCACACCAACCTCGGTGCGAAGAAAAACAATCTCACCATCCTTCTCTTCGAGACGCTTCTCCAATTGCTGGACGTACTCAGTCGCGACAGGTCGCGACTGGTCGGGGGTCGTCGGTCCATCTTGTGGTTGATCGTGCTGGCTCTCCTCCGGCGCGACAGCTGTCGCGGCATGCCGCGGCTCGTCGCGACTTGTCGCGACAGGTCGCACCTCCTCGATGTAGGCAATGTGCTTTGCGATCGATGCTGGCGAGATCATGTATTTTTCTCCGAACGCCGTTTCCATCCGACGACAATCAAGATGACCTTTTGCGCAATAGCGTTGGATGCTGCGCGGCGTGCGGGGGAGACCGGCACGAGCGTACTGCTCCAATGCCTCCTCGATCGTGAGCGTGAAATCGCTGTCGGGGCTGGTCGCGACATGTCGCGACGTGTCGTCGGTCATTGCCTTGATGATAACGCGGCTCGTCCCACCTCTCGCCGGTTATCCCCAATGGCATCAAGCAGCGATGCAGCCGGGTCCACCGCTCGCTCTGAGTGTCCGGAACGGGTGGAAGGTGGAAGAAGCTGGGACAAAGTCGTTCCGGGGGAAAGACGGCCGAGAAGAAGACCTCGTAGGAAGTCCACTGTCACGTTATTGAATCGGCATGGCATCAATCTGGTCAACACCACGCACCCGCACACAACATTCATTCGCGAGCAGAGCAAGAAGCTCAGCGTCAGAGTTATCGCGCGGCGTGCCATAAATTCCTGCATAGCCGGGATCGGTGGGAGACGAACGATCGCGGATACGAATGGAGTGTCCGCGCGTTTGTCCAGCTCCGACGACCAAACCTGCATTAAGCTTGGCAATGGCGGAATTCGGTCCGACAGTCAGTTTTTTGCGGAGCGCCTTAACAACTCCTTGGAACTGAGCATCGATGTCTGTCGAAAAATACTCCATCCAGTGCGTAGAGAGATATTGTTCGTTAAGTTTTTGACGAAGTTCAAATGCCTGCGGAAACACACCTTCGACCGCGCGCGTAACTGGGTTACGGATAACGCGCTGTGGATTACAGTATCGCGCAATGTGGTCGGCGTGAGGTACATCTGGTCGGCGTACTTGTTTAGGTTTCCGGCGTCGCGCCATCAGGCGGTCTCGTCGTTCATGCATTCGCGCAAGCCGAACCGATCAATGAAAAGTTTGAGGTCAACGACGTGCCCCCGCCAAGCTACTGTCTCCTTGCCACGAGTGCCCTGCTTGGCCAAAATTGCGGCCGCGTGGTCGTTGGGCAGGAATTCGACCGCGATTCGCTCGGCATCTTTGTTCCATGCAGCAAGAACATGTCCCGTTAAGCCCACCCCGAGGCTCGGTAACCGATTGGGTGCAGCAAAAATGATGAAACGTACAAATGTCTTGAATGTTGAGCCTTCTATGAGGGCCGAATCCTCCTGCCAGTCTTCCAATTTGAGCAGGGAATCGAGTTGCTCAAAAATTGCATTGCGCCATGGGGCTGAAAGATGCATGGCAATTTGAGACAATGTCACCTTGAGCTGCGCTGCGTTATCAAAGAGCTGGACCTCCAACGACGGGGGAAGCGGTAAAATATTTGCTTCCTCTGCGCTCAGAGATCTCGTGAGCAGGGGCCGGGATGCTGACAGTGAAGGCGACGCTGCTAACGATTGCAGGAAAGGTTGCGCTGCTATAGCCCAGTTCTGGGCAGGCATCCGACTCGTGTCGATCTGTAGGTCGGTCATTGGAAGAGACTCCTTGTGTCAGGCGTAATGCACGATTCGAATAGGTCATTTTTATATTTTCTGAGGCCGTGTATGAGGCCCCACAACTTGTCCTCGTCGACGGGAACTTCGCCTATGGTAGCCACATCAATATCAATCGTGACTGACAGATGATCGATGAGCGGAGAAGGTGCCGCTGCCACTTGTAAAACATTCATGTACTGTCCATTAGGATGACGTAAGGCACTGGTTACAAAGAAATTTTGTAACGCCATTCCCTGTGCATAAGCAGGGAGAGATAAGCCGACATTAAAATATTTTTGTAGGTCGATATATCCGTCCTGGCCAATCGGGATGTCGATGCGATTGATATAACGGGTTGAGACCCGCGACACCGGCTTATGGACCACAATCTTTTTAAGTACTTCCCAGTGCGACCGCGCGTCCTTGTAAAGCGCATCCCAATCTGTGTAGGGCGCCTGCTGGATAACGCCAAATTGAGTAGATTGAATCATAATCAACCGAGTGCGATCAGCACTGTTAAGCTTGTTGCCAATCTTTCGAACATTTGAGGCCTGCTGCTTCGTTTGAGGATTAAATATCGTGCTCATTTCGATTATGTCTTCGCTGAAGGGAAAGCTTTTCTTGCTTTTGCGCGCAAACGTGTCGATGTCCTTCTGTTCGAGGGGAGCGACGAAGTGCAACGCAATTACCGCCTCGATGATCGGTGGCTTATTGTATGGCGGGATCGGATCATTCAGCATTTTTGCAAGCCCTCGGCCTCGAAGACATCCAGCGGCTCACGTTATAGGAGCACGCGATATCGCTGAGTGTTTCCTGTCGGCATTGACGCGCTTGACCAGTTTACGCCGCTGATGAGACGTGAGCGTCGGCTCCCCGCTGGACCTAACCGCCGTGAGCGACGGCGCGCGCGCCATACGTTGGCGGGCGTACAACGGCCTCACCTGAGCGCCAACGCTCCGGTCGTCCGTCGATGCCCGTGCATAGCTCATAATCATAGGATGATTCTGCTACTATATTTCTGCCCATAAAAACCCCTTGCTTGTCAACGGGACTGCAAGTCAAAGCATTCCGGCGCGGTCACGGAACTCGCAAAAGAAGCGGGTTGGGTAATCCGACACCCGGCGATTGCCAAGCCGCGCTGCTGCCTCCTTGCGCTGGTCGGTGACAAACGCTTCCCACAACAGCAATTGACTTGGCTCGGTGATCGGACGCCGCCAATCGGTCGTCGCTGGCCGTCGGCACGCGTTTGCTCTCCCATTGTAGGACAGATGGCACTATCAGAAGAGAGCTAATGAGCGCAGTTGCGCCAGCGCGGACACGGAGCGGGGGGAGAGCTATCGAATGGTAATTAGGTGCGTCATAGAGCGCAAAACTTTCACAGTCTCTTACACATACGCAGAAAAATGATGAACAATGTACACGTAATCAAGTAGTTACTGTGTGTCGTGCCCGATCAGAAATCCGGTTGTCGGCCTGCGGAATCGGATGGAGATTCTGATTGAAGTAACCTACCCCGGCGCTCTCGGCGCAAACATCTCCCCCATCGCTTCCGGAGCCGCGGGTCGGCAATTTCCAAATTTGTCATTTCCCTTTTTGGGCTCGCAGATAGGACTATTATGTTATAGGTAGGACTATGACTATCAGGCTTGAGGACGTGCGCCATCGTGCCGACAACACCAACTCCCGATCGTCCTGCTCCATCGGGCAGCCTGCGGAGCCTGCTGCGCGTTGGCGGAACAAAGCCAACGGCTCGGCTGGAGCGCGGGCGCCCGCCTACCCGTGCCGACCGC
>Ga0206943_1136_pt1 | contig 18513 bp, 17 predicted proteins | sample Alteio_BWOrgHeat_7_FD_153243 | JGI IMG/M metagenome (GOLD analysis project Ga0206943, IMG submission 153243) | Enriched cells from forest soil in Barre Woods Harvard Forest LTER site, Petersham, Massachusetts, United States -... | ecosystem: Environmental > Terrestrial > Soil > Temperate forest > O... | reverse complement strand
ATAACTGTGCAGTTAGACGGCTGGTACATTTGTTTAAAATGCTCCAGCATATCATCGCGGTGCAGGTTTTTATAATCTTCAATTTCCGTGCTAAAGCCGTAAATCGTATCGCCGTATATGGCTTTATTAAACAGGCGGCGTGCTACTACATCATTTTTTTGCAGGTTGACCTGTAGCTTTTGCTGCTGGTTACGGATAAAAGTATCCAGTTCTTTTCCGGGAAAAATAGAATCAGTTAAAATGTCTTTTATTACAGGCAACGTATGCTGCAAATGTTTATTGAGACTGTACAGCGTAACCTGCGAATGGTCATAACCATAATCAACCTGTAAAAAAGCACCGTAAAAATCAATTTTATCCGCTATTTCTGAGGCGGACAATTTATTGGTGCCATCCGTAAGCATGGTATTAACAGCCAGGTTAAGTAATGGCTTAGCTGAATCAAAACGCAGGTTACTGAATATCCATTCTATACGCACCAGTTCCTGGTCGCCCGAGTTAAAGCAAAATATATCACAGCCATTAACCAGTTTGGTATGTACAGGCTTTATTAAATTTATATTATCAATGCCCTTAAATTCGGGGGCTGTTTTTCTTTGTAGCATAATTATTAATTACTTACTTCTTCAGCTAAATAAATAAGCGTCGATGAATTATCTTTTCTGAATAGCTTGTTTGCTTCTTCTTTTATCTGTTCAGAAGTTACTGCAAGATATTTTCCTGCTTCATGATTGTACTTGTCTGCATCGCCCAATAATTCATAATAAGCTAAATTCATCGCTTTATCCAATAATGACATTTCTGAAAATATCATCGTGGACTCGGTTTTGTTTTTCACCTTGGTTAACTCATCATCTGGGATAACCTCTGATTTCAATTGTTCCAACTCTTCCCAAATAGCGGCTTCCGCGGCTTCGATACTGATATTTTTAAGCGGCTTACCTTCAAATACAAACATGCCTTTATCAATACTACCCGTCATGTAGGCATGTACCTCGCTAAAAATCTGTTTTTCTTTAACCAAATTACGGTACAAACGTGACGAATTACCACGCGATAGTATATCAGACATCAGCTCGACCACATAATAAGCGCTATCAAAACGGTTCTCCATCTGGAAAGCGATATATACATCATTAAGCGGCACTTTAGCGGTAACAGTTTCGCGGCGCTCATCCTGTTGCAATGGTTCCTGCGGTAAATTACGGTGATATTTTTCGCCTGCCGGGATTGGGCCGAACCATTTTTCGGCCAGTTGTTTAACCTGGTCAAATTTAACATCACCACCCACAACCATGATGGCATTTTGTGGGGTATAGTGTTTTTTAAAGAAGGCTTTTACATCCCCTATCTTAGCATTCTCAATATGTTCGATTGTTTTGCCAATGGTATCCCAGCGATAGGGATGCTTCTTGTAAACCAGCGGCCGTAAGCGCAACCAAACATCGCCATAAGGTTGGTTTAAATACCGCTGCTTAAACTCTTCAATTACCACGTTACGCTGCACCTCCAGGCTTTTTTCGCTGAAAGCCAAGCTCAGCATACGGTCACTCTCCAACCAAAAAGCGGTTTCGAGGTTTGACGAAGGAAGTGTTATATAATAATTGGTAATATCGTTACTGGTAAAGGCGTTATTTTCGCCGCCTACACGTTGCAGCGGCTCATCATAGCTGGGAATATTTACCGAACCGCCAAACATCAGGTGCTCAAACAAGTGGGCAAAACCGGTTTGTTCGGGGTTTTCATCGCGCGAGCCAACATCATATAAAATGTTAACTACAGCCATTGGGGTGGTATTATCTTCGTGAACAATAACCCGAAGGCCATTATCCAGTGTAAATCGGTTGAACTTAACCATGTATTAATAGAATGAATAAAAAATGGTGGACAAATGTATGATTTTTGTGTTAAGTTTAGGAGAAGTTGTAAGGGTTGTAAATGTTATAAACGTTTTAAGGGGGGTGCCCAATAATTCAACTACCACAACCTTTATAACATTTACAACCTTTACAACCATCCGCAAAATATGCTAACACAGGAGCAACTCATCAAACAAATAACTGCAACTATTGGGAAGGCCAAAGTGGTTGAGTTAAGTAAAATTTTGAAAGAGCAGCAATTTGCCCTGCATGACCTTATCGATTTAACCTTTTACACTGATAAAGGCGTTGCTTTCAGGGCCGCATGGCTACTTGAAAATATATTTTTGCAAGACCCCGAGATCTATTTGTCCGACCTGGACTATATTATCAAACGCACTATTGATGTTATTTACCCCAGTTGCCAAAGGCATTATGCCAAAATAATAATGCACATTACTAACCCAAAAACGCCTGCCGCTATCTGTGCAATAGTGCAGGATACTGACTTTGAGGCGGTAATTGAAAAACTTTTTGACTGGATGATAGACCCCAAAGTAAAAATAGCGGTTAAAGTATTCTCAAGCGAAGCATTACTTAATTTGCGGCACAATTACACCTGGATAACAGAAGAATTAGTCAATCAAATACAGTATTTAATGCGCAATGGAACAGCCGCTATACAAAGCAGGGGTAAAAAGATTTTAAAACAGCTGGGTAGTTAAACCCTACCCCGTAGGCTTATCCTCACCGTGCAAATTATGGCTTACCTGGTAATGGTGCAGTTTGGCATCAATGGCCGATGAGCTATTATTTGCATAAACACCGTAGGCGTTGATCAAAACCCCTTTCAAATTGTGTTTGGGTGATGAAACTGCATATACTATTGAGGTATCAGCCGGGTTACTTGCACCTTCAAACCGGTAAAATTCATCAATTTCAAACTCGTCGGCAGTCATTTGTATGTTTCGGGTCTTGTCGTCAATAGTATCGCCTTCGAGGCTCAAATTTTCAGTATATCCCCTTTTCATCAGGTCATTAGTGGCATCCACTAAATTTTCATAAGTTTTCATGGCAGGTCATAGCTTAAGTAATGAGCCGTTAAAATAACGGCTCCTACTCTTTAACCTTTAAACCCTGATGTTGTTTGAATTAATAAAAGGCTATTATACTACCCTCGCCGAATCCCATTTCTCCAGGTAATCAGCCACACGACGTACAAACGATCCGCCTAACGCACCATCAACCACCCTGTGATCATAAGATAATGATAAAAACATCATGTGCCTTATTGCTATTACATCGCCTTCAGGTGTTTCAATTACGGCCGGTTTCTTTTTAATAGCGCCTACGGCCAAAATAGCAACCTGCGGCTGATTAATAATAGGCGTGCCCATTACATTGCCAAACGTGCCTACGTTAGTAATTGTGAAGGTACCTTCTTTTACATCATCGGGCAGCAGTTTACCAATACGCGCCCGGTTAGCCAAATCATTAACTGCTTTGGTAATCCCCAATAAATTTAATTCATCGGCCTTCTTAATAACAGGCACAATAAGGTTTCCGTTGGGCAGGGCGGTAGCCATACTGATATTTATATTTCCTTTTTTAATGATCTGTGTACCGCTAACAGTAACATTTATCATTGGCATATCTTTTATCGCCTTTACAACCGCTTCGATAAATATTGGTGTAAAGGTTATTTTTTCGCCTTCGCGTTTTTCAAAGCTGTTTTTTATTTTTTCGCGCCATAAAACCAGGCTGGTTACATCGGCTTCAACAAATGAAGTTACGTGCGGCGAGGTATGTTTGCTCATTACCATGTGATCGGCAATAAGGCGGCGCATCCTGTCCATTTCAATTATCTCATCTACACCTGACATGGAAGATGATACCTTCGTTTTAGATGCATCTGAAGCTAATTTTGGAGCTTCGGCCTGTGCTACTGCCTGCGGTTGCGCAGTAGATTGACCAGACTGCTTTGACTGTACATAATTTAGCAGATCATCCTTGGTTAATCGCCCATCGGCACCGCTACCCGGAATTTGATCCAGTTCGGCAGCGTTAATATTTTCCTGGGTGGCAATATGTTTAACCAGCGGCGAGTAAAACCTTGGCGAATTTTTAAACGTATCGTTATACTGTGTTGCCGGCTTGGTGGCTAACTGTTCAATACCCGGTACAGCTACCTCAGGTTGTGCTTGCGTAGTTACCTCCGGTTTACTTACTGCTGTTGGCGGCGTAAAAAACACTTCCGGCTTTTTTTCAACCGGCGGTGCTACCGGGGCTGGTGCAGCAGCTGTTTGCCCGGCTGCCTCAGTTTCAATAATGGCTATAACAGCACCAACCTGTACAACCTCATCTTCTTTACAAAGCTGTTCAACTAACTTGCCTGATACGGGCGATGGAACTTCAGAGTCAACCTTATCGGTAGCTATTTCCATTACTGCATCATCCGCTTCAATATAATCACCTGGTTTTTTTAACCATTTAATTATTGTTGCTTCGGCAACACTCTCCCCCATTTTTGGCAATAACAGTTGGTACCTGGCCATAAGTTGATATATAATTGTGGGGCAAAATTAGATAAATTTAAAACTACTTTTCAACATCTTTTAGTAAAGTATTCAACATGGCCAATGCCATTGTAGCGCTCCGCTCAATATTTTGCTGGCGGCGGTTGCCAAATGTGAATTTCTTTACCAGCTTTTTTTGTGCCGATGCTACGGCTATCCATACTGTGCCTACCGGTTTATCGGGCAACCCACCACCCGGGCCGGCAACCCCCGTGACCGCGATAGCATAATCAGATTTAAAGTTCAGTAACGCGCCTTCTACCATTTCGGTAACGGTTTGTTCGCTTACCGCGCCATATTGCCATAAGGTTTCATGCTTTACGCCTAATACGCTTTCTTTTAATTCGTACGAGTATGATATAGCCCCACCATAAAATACGATTGACGAACCCGCGTGCTGGGTAATTAAATGCGAGATATAACCACCGGTACAACTTTCGGCAACCGATAGGGTAAGCCCGTTTTCGGTCATAAAGTTTAGTATCGCTTTTTCAATGGGTATATCCTCTTCGGCAATGACAACGTTTTTTACACGCTCGGTTATTTTTGAAGCAAATTCATTTAATTTATTAGTCAGAAACACTTCATCTTCACCATATCCGCTCAAACGCAGCCGCACCTGGCCGGGTTTGGGTAAATAGGCCAGTTTAATATAATCAGGCAGTGCATCTTCAATATCAGCAATCCGTTCGGCTAAAAATGACTCGCCTTCGCCAACCGTTAGTATTGTTTTATGTATTATTACCGGGAGTTTGAACAGCGATTTAATTTTAGGTATCACCTGTTCTTCCATCATATACATCATTTCAAAAGGTACACCCGGCATTGAAACATATACTTTTCCGCCTTCATTAAACCACATGCCCGGGGCGGTTCCGTTGTTATTGATAATCACCTCACAATTTTCGGGCACCTGCGCCTGTAGCCTGTTTATTTCTAACAGGGGCCTTTTATAACGTTCAAAAATTCGGAGCACATTATTTAAGGCTTCGGTATTTTCAATCATCCCTACATTAAAATATTCGGCTATTGTTTTTTTAGTGATATCATCTTTTGTTGGCCCTAAACCACCGGTTATAAAAATAATATCAGCCCGTTGGGCCGCTTCGGCAAGGGCTTTTAATATATGTTCTTTATTATCAGATACTGATGAAATTTGTTTGATACGAATACCTACATTATTTAACCGGGCGGCCATCCATGCTGAATTGGTATCAACAATTTGTCCTATTAATATTTCGTCGCCTATGGTAATTATTTCTGCAAGCATTTTTATGGGGTAAAGTATTGGTTACTGGTATAATCGCTCCTCTTGCTCAGTTTTAGGTCCTGCAAAATAGCTGATTTTACCCTTAATGTAACATTGTATGATTTATAATACCCAAACGGAAGCCACGTCATAGCCAAATCCCAGCAATGCAAGTCGCGATATATTGAAAATGAGGTAGCGCTGCTTATTTGCCGCACCCGCAGGTCAACGTTGGTTGTGTATTGTACTTTCCATTTCGAAGTTAAGTTAACATCTCCGCTTATTGCTAATGTATTTGTATTTGAGGTACTGGTTACATTATTACTATAAGTATAACTATAGTTTAACGTTACGTTATAGGGTACATTAAAGTCAACATAAGCAGTTGGGTCGCTATTGATCAAGGCCAGTTTTGAGGCTTGTTGCGGGTTTATACTTTGCAGCGTATTACCAACGGGTTGCACCGTGGGGTGCGGGTGGAAGGTTGCCGGATTTAAACTTGCGCTGGCCGAAAAATTAAAGGAAGTAAGCATGGGCAACCGGCCATCCTGGAAGGTATAGCGATCAATTGAACGGGCATAACGCTGGACCTGGTTATTTGAAATAGAGTCACTAATTTTTGTTTCGTACGGGTTGAGACTGCCGCCGAAAGTAATGTTTAAATGGTCGTGCAAAAAAGCGGTGTGGCCCGAAAAACTGATAGCCGAAAGTTTAAACGAGTCGGCAGCAAAATTATAAAATGTAGAGAGGCTTAAATCTTGTAATATCCATACTTTCCTGGGCGTTTGCGAGGTGTCGTTGCTCTTAGGGCGCAATTTTGCTTCAAGGCTGTTATCCAAACTAAAATTCAACCCTGCTTGCTTGCCTCCTTGCGGCCCGTTGTAAATTGAGTTGTCAAAGATTGAATAACGTTGGTAAACAACCGGGTAAGGTATGGTAGCATTACTCACAATTGACCGGTTAAAATTATAGTCGAGGCTGCTATAATCAGGCCGGTAGCTAAAGCTTATATTGGGGGTCATTACGTGCCGTATAGCCATTAATGTCCCGCTTTTAAATGTTAACAAACCATACAATTTTGTAGAAAAACCGGCACTAAGGGTATATTGTCCGACCCTTTTAAAACCCGGCACTGTATCAGTTACTAAAGAATCGGCCCTGGCGTAATGTTTGCTGATACTTTGAAAATACCAATCCTCGGTATAGTTTATACTGGTATTAAACTGAAAATATTTAAAAACATTTAAGCTTAAGCCAATGGGTATTTGATGCTGCAAGCCGTTTTGCATCTTTTTGGTAAATGTGGCGCTTTGAAACAACTCTGATTCGGGCACGGCGGTGATCTTGTTTGTACCCGTAACATTATACCCTATTGTTATTTTTTGATACCATTTTGCATCTGTTACCCTGGTTTTTGAATCAAACGGGCTTATAGTTGCTATACTAAAGTTAAAGGTTGGCAACTCTAAAGTAACTGTTTTTGCTGTAAGGTCCTGGCTATGCGAAAGGCTGACAGTTAAATTTGGCGTACCCAGGCCGCTCCATGTTTTTCCATAAGAGATACTTGAGCGCAGGGTATTTTGTGTAAGTGTTTGCAGGTTAAAACCAACTAATGACGGGTCATTTCGGGCAAAGGAGGATGTACCTGCATTTACCGACGCACTAAAAGTACTGCCGGGGTTTGAATTGGGGTTTTGTGAGTGCGACCAGGTGATATTAAAGTCGCGGGCAAAAGGGTCGCCTGGCAGGCCATAATTGTGCGCGCCATAGCTTAATGATAAATTACCCGAATATTTATACCTGTCGAAATACTCCAGGACACTGTTTATTTCATAAGAGCCGTTTGTATAATAAGTACCGGTACTGGTCAAAGAGGCATAGTCACTTAGCCCCAGATAATATCCAAAATTCCTGAGGTAGAAACCCAGCCTGGGGTCTTCGCCCAACGATGGTATAATTACGCCTGATGTGCGGGTATCCTGTTTAGGGAAGAAACCAAAAGGTATCCCTATTGGTATGGGTATCCCTTCAATTTCAAGATATGCCGGGCCTGATATAATTTGTTTCTTTTCGGCAATGCCCTTAGTAATTACTATTCCAAAATCGGGGTCGGGCTTATTACAAGTGGTGAAGATAATATTACGTACAGCAGCCTCTTTATCATTTAATACCTTTACCTGGCCATGCGTTATGTAGTTTTCCTGTTGCTTGGTGTTGGGGTTAGTTAATTTGCCTTTTTTTGTCTCATAATTAAACACCAGTGAGTCTGACTCAACAGCATCTTCATTTTTTTGTTTTGATATAGGGCGGTTTATATACTGCTTTGTTTTGGGGTCAATGCTACCCCGGGCAAATAATAGATGATTTTTCTTGTCCCATCTTATATAATCGGCATCCAGTTCAAAATCCACATAGGTTACCCGTGCCTTACCATATAAATATACAATATTGCCCACATAAACCGTTGAATCCTCGGCCACCGCATGTACTTCTGACTCGAGATCGCCCTGGCCCTTTTTAGTAGTATCATTAACAGCTGTAGTTTTTTTAGCCGAAGTTGCCGAAGATTTTTTACCTTTAGGGGGCTTTTTGTTCTTAATGGTATCCTGTTTAATAAGGGTATCTGCAACGGGCCTGTAGCTACTTACCCTGCTTGTACCGGAAGCACTGATAATGTTGACCAGTAAAATAATTGCAAGCAGAAAAAATAAGCTTATGAATTTCAAAATTGATTATGAATAGTATTTTTGCAGATATAGTTAACGGCGTTCAAAAATAATGAAAATTAAGGCATTGAAAAGATTGATTTGTGGTTTATCGGCATTTGTACTGTGTTTTGCATTGTTATCATTTAAGTCTCAGGCATCTACAAAAACAGATACCGTTGTAAATAAAGGTTTTAAACTTAAAACCGTTGTTATTGACCCCGGCCATGGCGGAGACCATGAAGGTACAGGGCGTCGTTTTTCTCACGGCGCGTCGGGCGCATATTCCCATGAGAGAGATGTAACGCTTGCTATAGCGTTTAAATTGCAAAAAGCGATAGAAAAAGATCTATCAGGCATAAAAGTAGTGCTAACACGAAGTACTGATGAGGATGTTGACTGGCAAAAACGGGCGGATATAGCCAACCAAAACAAGGGGGACGTTTTCATTTCATTACATTGTAATGCACTGCCCGACAAGTATATACGGGAGCGCGTTGGCACCAAACACCATAAACCTGTTTATAAAACTATTTCGGTACCCGATCATTCAGGCAGGGGGGTTTTGATGCTTGTTTATAGCTTTAAGCGCCAAAAAGAGGCAGAAAATGCGGTAAAAAACACACAGATAGAAGAGGAAGCGCAGGACGACCCTACTTTTGACCCCAATGACCCGGTAAACGCTATATTAATTAGTGAATATAAACGGAAATTTCGCCAAAAAAGCATAAACCTGGCAAACCTTATTAACAATGAACTTGTTGATGTTGACGGCAGGCGCAGCGGCGGGGTGATAGAAGAAAGCATTTTGGTGTTGTGCCATACTGCCATGCCCGCTGTATTGGTTGAAACCGGTTTTATTGATAACCCGCAGGATGAAGATTATTTAAATTCGCAAAAAGGGCAGGATGAAATTGTGGCGTCAATTGTACGGGCCTTACAAAAATACAAAGACCAGGTTGAGCAGGTAGCACAACAATAAAGATGTGAGATATGAGATGTGAGATATGAGAAAAAGGGTAAACAAGTTTTTTGTTTCCTGATTCATAACAAACATCTAAGTCTCAAATCTTATATCTCAAATCTATAATATAAGATGTGAGATATGAGATGTGAGAAAAAGGGTAAACAAGTTTTTTGTTTCCTGATTCATAACAAACATCTAAGTCTCAAATCTTATATCTCAAATCTATAATATGAAGATATCTAACGAAACTAAAATAGGCGCACTTACGGCAATAGCAATAACTATCCTGATATTGGGCTATAGTTTTTTAAGCGGAAATGATGTTTTTTCGGGCTCCAACAAGTTCTACGCTATTTATAAAAGTGTTGAAGGGCTTTCGGTATCAAAGCCGGTTTTGGTAAATGGTTTCCAGATAGGCAGGGTGTCAAAAATGAAACTGCGCGAAGACGGGCGTACTGTTGTTGAATTTAAAGTTGAGAAACAATATAGTGTACCTTCTAACACGCTTGCAAAGTTGGTTAGCACCGACCTTTTGGGCGGTAAGGCAATAGTTTTTGAATTAGGCACCAGCAAGGAGTATGCCGAAGACCAGGACACTTTGCGGGCCGATGTGCAGGGAAGCCTTGCCGAGAGCTTGCAACCAATACAAATGAAGGCCGAAAACCTGATCACTAAATTAGATTCATCATTGGCATCCATCAATAAAATACTGAACCCCAACTTCCAAAAAAACGTTGACAGGAGCTTTACCAGCATAGCTAATTCATTACAAACACTTGAGGGCACAACTAAAAAAATAGATGCCCTGGTAGGTTCACAAACTGATCATATTAACGGTATATTGTCAAATACGGAAGCGGTATCGCTTAATTTAAAAAACACAACCGCCGGCCTCACCCCCATTACCGATAATTTTAAAAAGTTTAGTGGCGACCTGGCCAACTCAAATATTAAACAAACCTTAGATAACGCCAATAAAGCAGTGGCCGCCCTACAGGAAACCATAAGTAAAATAAACAACAGTAAGGGCTCGTTAGGATTATTGATGAATAATGATTCGCTGTACCGTAACCTGGAGAAATCATCAAAAGATTTGGATGCCCTGTTTATTGACCTGAAAGCCAATCCAAAACGCTATGTACACTTCTCGGTATTTGGCGGGGGAAAGAAATAAGTGGTTGGCGGTTAATAATTTTGCAGCTTAGGGTTTCGCAGAAAAAATCCTATTACTTCCAAAGTACAAAAATGGCATTACTTCTTCTGCTACATGCTCAACTATAAACTTCATCTAATGATTTTGAATGCGGCAATTAAAACTAAAAAAAGCGAAATCTACTTACCTATTGGTTTATAAAGAATAACCAAAACAATAGCTATCTTTAACCGTTTTCCTATTAAGAACTTTAATTGATCAAATGGATAATACGTTTGGAATAAATATCATTCCCGATAATGAACAACAGCGTATTGCAGCACTTAAAAGGTATAAAATACTGGATACCCCCCCTGAACATGCATTTGATAATGTAGCCCGGTTAGCCACACAAATTTTCAAAGTACCTATCTCTTTGGTATCCCTTGTTGATGCTGAGCAGGTATTTTTTAAAGCTAATATTGGCATGGGTAAAGCGCGTGTTACCTCAAGGGGCATCAGCCTTTGTTCTTTGGCTATTTTAAAGCCCGAGGTGACTGTGTTTGAAAACGCACCCGAAGAACCATGCTTACTGATTAATCCCAATGTAGCCGGCGAGTTTGGCTTAAAATTTTATGCCGGCGCTCCTTTAACTACGCATGACGGCCTTCGCATTGGAACCTTGTGCGTGATAGATAAAACCCCACGGAAATTTTCAAAAGCAGATGAACTAATTTTAGAAGGATTAGCTAAAATCGTAATGGATGAGATCGAACTTCGCTTATCCGCAATAACCGAAACAGATAAACTCCGTGACTTTAACGAAGAACTGGCAACCACTAATGAAGAGCTTAACTCAACTATAGAAGAGCTGGCAGTGAGCAGGAAGCATTTAGATACGATTTTCGAACAACTATCAGGCAGTGAAGCAAAACTAAGGATAATTTTTGAACAGGCTCCAGCCGGAATAGCTATCTTAAAAGGCCGTGACCTTATTATTGAATCGGTTAATGATCAAATTTTGGAAATTTGGGGCGAAAGAGAAAACATCACTAACCTGCCTTTAAGTGTAGGCGTCCCGAGGCTGAAAGGGACACCTTATTTAAAAATAATGGAAGATGTTTACCTAACCGGAAAGACATATTATGGTTACGATGCTAAGGTTGAAGTTGTGCGCGACGGGAAATTAAAAGATACCTTTTATAATTTCGCCTACAGGCCCTTAAAGGACGATACCGGCCATACTCATTCTATTATGGTAGTTGCTACCGACATAACCGAACAGATGGATGCCCGGAAAGTGGTTGATGATAGCAACGAGCGTTTGGCGATGGCGATGGATGCCGGGAGTTTAGGTTCGTATGACCTGGATATACATAGTGGTTTGTTATATTGCTCCGAGCAATGTAAAAAGAATTATGGCCTTGAAAAAGATGCCGTCTTTAACTATCCGGACTTATTAAATTTGATGCTGCCCGAATACCGGGAGTATGTTAATAAACAGATCAACACAGCAGTACAAAATAATTCTTTTTTCCAGGCGGAATACCAGGTGCTATGGCCCGATGGTTCCAGGCATTGGATCAACGCCTTCGGAAAGCCGAAGCACGATTATGAAGGAAAGGTAAACCGGTTAATTGGTGTAACACAAAATATTACTGAACGTAAAGAATTTGAACGGCGCAAAGATGACTTTTTGAGCGTGGCCAGCCATGAGCTTAAAACACCAATTACCAGTTTAAAAGCTAACCTCCAGTTGCTGGAAAGAATAAAGGAGGATCTGGCAAATCCAATGCTCCCGCGACTGATTGATTCCGCTATCAGGAGCATGGACAAGATCAATAGCTTAGTGGATGACTTGCTCAACATGCACCGTTATAGCGAAGGCCAGCTTCGGCTAAATAAAAAAGTATTTAATACCAGGGAAATGTTAAACTATTGCTGTAACCACGTAAGAGTGGCGGGGAAACATGAACTGATTGTAGAAAGCGATGAAGAAATACAGCTCTATGCAGATGAACACCGCATTGACCAGGTGGTAGTAAACTTTGTAAACAATGCGGTCAAGTATGCTCCCAATTCCAAACAGATCTACCTGATCGTAAGCAGGGAAGGCGGTTTTGTGAAAATATCCGTAAAAGATTTTGGGCCGGGTATCCCTACCGATCAATTGCCACACTTATTTGACCGCTATTGGCGTGCAGACCATTCGGGTGCTAAATACACGGGGTTAGGGTTGGGTTTATATATCTGTTCTGAAATCATCAAGAGACATAACGGGCAAATCGGCGTCCACAGTGAACCAGGCATAGGAAGTACCTTTTGGTTTACGGTCCCTTTAATCAATACGGAACAAGAATAAAGTCCGGCTTTATTTCTTCTTGCTTTCCTTACCCTGCAGCAGCTCTATAATTTTATCCAGCTTGTCTATTTCGATAGAATTGAGTTTTTCCAGTAATTGCTCGATCTCTCTTTTGGCTTCCACATTGGTTTTAAAATCTTGTTCTGCATGGTGGCGGTCGCGTTCGCTTTGGCGGTTTTGCGCCATCATAATGATAGGCGCAGCATAAGCAGCCTGTGTAGAAAACACCAGGTTCAATAAAATATAAGGATAAACATCCCAGTGATAGATAAAGCCGATCACGTTAGCGATCATCCAGGCCACCACGATAACCGTTTGTATAATAATGAACCGCCAGGAGCCCATGCCTGTGGCTACCGAATCGGCTAAACGATCACCGAATTTAGAGGAGTCCTGGTGCTTTTCGTGCCAGGTTTTTTTATTTTCCATACAGGATTAATTTGATTTTGTTATCGAATAGTTTGAACCTTCGTTATCATTAAATGGCCGACCGTCCCCTGATCACACCTAAAATAATAGCGATGACAGCGATAACCAGTAATATGTGTATCAATCCGCCCACGGCGTAAACAAATGCGCCCAGTACCCAGCCAATGATCAGGATTACAGCAATGATATAAAGTATAGCGTTCATAATAGGGTGTTTAGTTGGTTTTTTACAACACTATAAGCTATTAACCCCCAATTTGTTTTAAATATTATTGCGGCGGTAAATCGGCAGCAGCATCATTGCCGACTACCTGTTCATCAAGGGCCTGGTGTATCAGTTTAATATCCGTCTGCTCTTTCATTTCTTCAAGCTCAGCATCTTTTTTGGTTTCGAGGCCCAGGTGCAAGTGAATATCATGTAGCATGTTGAGTACTTTGGTGATCTCGTTCTCAGCGCGCACATTCACTTCAAACTCTACCTGGTGACTTATCTTATCAATACGGCCCTGGCGGTTTTGGTTGATGAGCACAGATACCGAAAGCACTATAGCGAATAATGATACTGCCAATTCGAGGATAGGAAAAGGATAAGGATCGAAGGGTTTGAGCCATGGCAGTAAATTCAGGTTCCAGGTTATCCATACAATAAAGATCAATATGCAGCAAACCAGGAACCACATACTCCCTAAAATATCAATAATAAACACAGCCAGCTGATCGGTTAGTGATTTGGTGAAATTGAGGGATGATTTCAGTTCCTGCTCGGCTAACCTTTCGGTTTCGTCGGGATTATCGGTTTTTATTGTCATGGGGATAAAACACAATGGGTTGCAAAATGTTCGTTTTTTCTCCTTGTAAATTCATGGTGCTATATTTAACAAGAAAAATGTTTAATTTGTTATAGGCAGAGTCACATTTCAATATTAGCCTTTAGTAGTTTTCTGCTAAGGGCTTTTTTTATTTGAGTAATTATGACCGTCTGCTTTTACCTCATTTAAGTAGTTTAATATTCGTACACGTTTGTTTTTGTCATGCAAGCCGTTTTTCAACGTTTGATAATGTGTGTTGATAAACAAAAGGTTGTCACCAGGTAAGTAATATGACGTTATTTGCGGTTTAGTGAGTTTAGATTGTTCATAGTTACCTTGGTATGTTTTCGAACGCTCGTCCCAACGGTATTTAACAACGGTTGAATCGTTTATTATATACGGGCCAAAATCAATGTCATTAAATGAAGCTGGAAACTGGTCGTGATACACCATTTTAATTGTTAATGGGTTAGTTTTCTGGACGGTGGATTCAAGCCAGAATGCCCGTTCAACAGTCATCGTCACATTCCCATTTTCAAGTACATTTAAAACAGGAATCAGTTTATTTCCATCGTATTTATAGAAAAAATAATTGAACCACCATTGGTTTGAGCCCTCAGCAAACATATAGCAATAATAAATTACTGTTTTGCCGTCACTGTCTTTGTAATGATATAAACCGGGTTCAAAACGCTCATAAAATTTATGCATAGCAATAACCCTGTTGCCTTTAAAAAAATACAGGCAAGCGTTCGGGCAATGGTCAGGATCGCCAATGCAAATGGCGTATTCGTCAAGGTCTCCGTTATTTTTGCTGAATAGATAAAATTCTATAGGCGTAAGACCTTGTTTGTAATTTAAAAAAATACTTTTTTCGGTACATGAGCTATCTATTTCGGGATTATTAAAAATACGCCTCGCATATTTTACGTTGATGGCACCTCTACGAATAGCTTTCTTTAATGTATTTAGATCCTTGGCCGATACCAGTGTGTCAAATTGCTGCTGGTGCTTAAAACCCGAATCTGCAAGAAATGATACTTTATCAAACAGAGGTTGTGTTGGCAATCGGCCTACACTATCTAAAAACGCTTCAAGTTGTTGATCACTATAATGAATCGTTGGCTTATCAACAGTGTCGGCAGCTGATACTTTTTTCTCCACCGCCTTCGGAGTCGATTTTATATTGTCCGGCTTGCGCCCGTGACTGCAACCTGCCGCCATAAAAACCGCGAGTATGGTAAGTATCTTCTTCATTACCAATTTTTTATAAGGATAAAGTTTATTTCCTTAAAGCTACGATTTTCTTCACATCCTCAATAAAAGAGTTCGCCATCAGTATCAAAAAAGTAGCACAAGATCTCCCCCTCTAAATCACAAAAGTTTTCCCCTCAATAGCCAGTTCGGTAGCGGGGAATATGCTTTGTGCTTCTTCTAATAACTCATCGAGTTTTTTGTACCGGGCCGAGAAATGGCCTATCAGCAAATTTTGAGCATTTGTTTTTATGGCAACTTCGGCGGCTTGCAAGGCGGTGGTATGGTGTGTTTCTTTGGCCCTGTCCAGCATATTATGCAAAAATGTGGCTTCGTGGTACAGGAGGGTTGTATTACTGATCTGTCCGAAATAGGCTTCATTAACTAAGGTATCTGAGCAATAAGCATAGGTTTTAGGCTGCTCAGAGTCGATGGTCAGGGTATCGTTTTTGTATATTTTGCCACGGGTATCGGTATAGTCTTTCCCTTTTTTTATAGCAGTATAATATTCAATTGGCACGCCAATTTCTTCTAATTTCTCTTTTATCAGTTTCCTTAAACGCTTTTTTTGCCTGAATATGAACCCGGTGCATTCAATACGATGGTCGAGCGGGATAGTTTCGATAATAATATCTTCATTATCAACTATTACCTCGGCCTTATCTACATTGGTGAATTTATAGTCGACGGGGAATTGTAGCGTTGTTTCTGAATATTTTAACTGCAGGTCGATAATTTCTTTTAAATGCACCGGGCAGTAAATGTGCAATGTTTTTATACGGCCATTCAAATGCAGGGATGACAGCAGCCCTACCAAACCCAGGTAATGGTCGCCATGTAAATGGCTGATGAAAATATGGTCAATGCGGCTTGCTTTGATATCAAAACGTAGCATTTGTTGTTGTGTACCTTCGCCACAATCAATCAAATACCAATGGTCGTTAATGTTTAAAGCCTGTGAGGTGGGGTTTCTATTATAAATAGGTGTTGCTGAACTGCTTCCAAGTATGGTTACTTCAAATTTCATACCGGGTAAAACATTATAATATTATCTTAGTTCTTTCTTCAGCTCTTTTTCTATCTCTTCCATAAAAACTAAATCAATAGCTTCCTCGGTAGTAGGGACAATGGATAATACATTATCTAACTGAGAAATAGTTACCAGGCGCGCAACGGCATCATTTAAGCCGGTAAGGATAAACGTGCCTTCGGCATTTTTGCATAAACGATGGCCAACCAGCAAACTGCTTAACCCGGATGAATCGGCAAATTTCACTTGCGAAAGATCAAGGATGATATTTCTTTGACCCTCTGTATTGATCAGTATCAGTTCAGATTTCAATTGTGGAGTAACCAACGAATTCAGTTTTGATTCATTTAGTTTCAACAAAATATATTTCTCGTGTTTATCGATAGAGAATTTCATCCTTTTACATCTAATTTAAAGTGCTAAGATATAATTTTATTTACAAATAAAATCACAATGCATTTAAGGCCGGTACATTAAAATAATTTGACCGTTTTTACCCTCTATGCGCGCAGCGGAGAGAGGGTAGGTCGAGCGACTTAGCGATGACCGGGTGAGTCCTCGCCGAGCGGCATTTTTCCCGATGCAAGTCGGCGACTACTCACCCCGATTACGCTACGCTGGTCGGCCCTCTCTACGCTTCGCGCAAAGAGGGCTGGGAAGGGTTTAATAATATGTCTGCCTCACAATGCAATTAAGGCCTTATTAATTGAGCTTTCTACCCGGTTAATTACATTTTCGTTTCCTGCCTTTATAAATTTTTCGCCGGTTATTTGTTCAAACAGTTCAATATATCTTTCAGAAATTGATTGTACAATGGCCGGGGTCATCAAAGGCACTATCTGCCCGTCTTTTCCCTGGAAACCATTTTCGATTAACCATTTGCGCACAAACTCTTTTGAAAGTTGCTTTTGTGGTTCATCATTTTTCTGCCGGCCTTCATACCCATCGCTGTAAAAATAGCGCGATGAATCGGGCGTGTGTATCTCATCTATTAAATAAATGGCGCCATCAGCTTTTCCAAATTCATATTTGGTATCAACCAATATCAGGCCTTGTTTGGCGGCTATTTCTGTTCCGCGTTGATATAATGCCCGGGTATAATTTTCTAATTGTATATAATCCGCTTCGGCAACAATATTTTGCTTTAGTATTTCTTCGCGCGATATATCTTCATCATGCCCTACCGATGCCTTTGTTGTAGGTGTAATAATGGGCTCAGGTAGCTTATCGTTTTCTTTTAACCCTTCGGGAAGGCTTACACCACATACCTGCCTTCTGCCTGCGCTATATTCGCGCCATGCATGGCCTGCCAGGTAGCCACGTATCACCATTTCAACCTTAAACGGCTCGCAGATGCGTCCTATGGTAACACTTGGGTCGGGTACATTTACCACCCAGTTTGGAACAATATCGGCTGTTGCCTGTAAAAATTTGGCCGCTACCTGGTTCAATACCTGGCCCTTAAACGGAATAGCCTCGGGCAACACCACGTCAAAAGCCGAAATACGGTCGGTAACCACCATAGCAAGGTATTTATTGTTTATGGTATAAACATCCCTAACCTTGCCCTTATAAAACCCCGTTTGCCCGGGGAAAGTAAAATGTGTTTCTTTTATTGCGTTCATTGTGTTTTAGATTTGAGATGTGAGATTTGAGATGTGAGACTTTATCAGTCTTGTATCTCATATCTCACATCTAACATCTCCTATCTATTGAATATCCCCGTAGGCTGCTAAAATTTTGCGTACCAGTTTATGCCTTACTACGTCCTCGCCGCTCAGGTAAACAATATCAATCCCTTTAATATCGGTAAGTATCCGCAGGGCGGTATGTAAACCTGATTGTTGTTTCTTAGGTAAGTCAATCTGTGTAACATCACCGGTAACAATAAACTTAGCCGAAGGCCCCATACGTGTTAGAAACATTTTCAACTGCATATCGGTAGCATTTTGCGCCTCATCCAATATCACAAAGCAATTATCCAGCGTACGGCCGCGCATAAAAGCAAGCGGGGCAATTTCAATAGTACGGTTCTCCAGGTAAAGTTTCAATTTTTCGGCCGGTATCATATCATCCAGCGCGTCATATAAAGGGCGCAGGTATGGATCAATCTTTTCCTTCAAATCGCCGGGCAAAAACCC
>Ga0206943_1135_pt1 | contig 18572 bp, 21 predicted proteins | sample Alteio_BWOrgHeat_7_FD_153243 | JGI IMG/M metagenome (GOLD analysis project Ga0206943, IMG submission 153243) | Enriched cells from forest soil in Barre Woods Harvard Forest LTER site, Petersham, Massachusetts, United States -... | ecosystem: Environmental > Terrestrial > Soil > Temperate forest > O... | reverse complement strand
ACGATAGGTGCTTCACACTGATCGAACGCGATTTCGATCTCACTTAAAATTTTTATTTGTTTCTCTCGAGCCAGCTTAACGATCGGCGCATCCGTCGGCACACCCGGACTAAGCACGACGTAATCGGCTTCGAGTACGCGATGCGTGTTGTCGCCAAATTCGTATTCTACACCGATCTCATCTAATTCCCGCGCGGCCTCCTCAAACTTATTCTTTTTCGCTTTCTCAGAAAGAAACACCTTTGCCCGTCGCGTCTTGAGCAAACGCGCGACGGCAAGGCCGGATTTTCCAGCGCCTAAGATCGAAAAGCGTTTACCTCTTACAAGCATATTTTTTATTCCCCCTCCTAAAGAAGGAAGGGGTTAGGGGGTGGTTGTTTATGAAGCCGGGAACCACCCCCCGGCCTCTTCCTTCTTTAGGAGGGGGAGATTACCGAACTTTAAAAGTAGTCAGCGCAAGGATCGCAAGAATGATCGCCGCAATATACGCTCGCGTGACGATCTTCGATTCTTTCCACCCAAGCAGTTCAAAATGGTGATGGATGGGAGCCATTCGAAATATCCTTCGCCCATCGCCATACATTTTACGGGAGAATTTGAAATATCCCGTCTGCAGCAGAACGGAAATGGATTCTAAAAAGAATATCCCGCCGACGATCGGAAGGACAAACTCCTTTTTACATAGCACCATGAGTGTACCCATCGCTCCCCCGAGTGCAAGTGAACCAGTATCGCCCATGAACACTTCGGCTGGATACGCATTGTACCACAAAAATCCCAGAACTGCTCCGACAAGTGCAGAGCAAAAGACCGTTAGCTCGCCTGCACCTCTTAAATAAGGAATGTTCAAATAATCGCTAAGCTGAAGGTTGCCAGAAAAATAGGCGATCGCTCCGATCGGAATAAAAGCAATGGCAACGGTTCCTGCGCTAAGGCCATCCAATCCATCCGTTAGATTCACTGCGTTCGATGTCGCAGTGACAATAAAGATAACGAACAGGACATAGAGAATTGGCCCGAACTCAAAAACAAGATTCTTAAAGAAGGGAACTGTCGTTGCTGTTCGGATGTCGACACCAGCATATTTGAATAAGTTCGGCTCCCAGAGGATCGTAAGCGCGATCAGCAAACCGACCCAAACCTGCCCGGCGAGTTTGTATCGGCCTATCAGCCCCTTCTTTTTCTTCTTGATGACCTTGAGATAATCGTCTAAAAATCCAACGCCGCCGAGCAAGATCGTTGCAATGATCACAAGTAGGATAAAGAGATTACCGAGATCAGCCCAGAGCAAGGTGGGTACAAGAAGGGAGATCAGAATAATAAGCCCACCCATGGTAGGGGTTCCAGCTTTTGCCAAATGTTGTTTGGGCGCTTCGACCTTACCTTGCTCCCCGATCTGAAGCTGTTTGAGGCGGGCAATGATCTTCGGTCCGCTCCAAAGGCTAAGCCCAAGCGCCGTCATCGCAGCGAGCGCACTGCGAAACGTCAGGTAGCGAAAGAGATCGCCGCCTGGCGGGTTGAATGCTCGGTTGATCCAGTTGAAAAGGTAGTAAAACACTTTGGATAATTACGAATTTCAAATTACGAATGAGGAAAAGCGAACAGTTCCAATTTCCTTATTCGCAATTCACATCACCCTCGTTGTAGTAAATCGATAAATTCTTCCATCTTCATTCCACGGGAGCCTTTGATGAGCACGGCATCTCCGGGGCGAAGCGCGTCCCGAAGCGCGACGGCGAGTTTTTCCTTATCGGCGAAGTAGGAATTCCTCGGACGTCCGTTCGATGACTCGGCAGCAGTAGTATAGGCTTGCTTCGAATGTTTTCCGGTAAAATACACATGCTGAAGCCCAAATTCCGCGACTTTCTTCCCGAGCGCGCGGTGCTCGCGGCCGGCAGCGCGGCCAAGCTCGAACATATCGCCAAGCACGGCAAAGCGCCGACCGGTAGTTGGGAATTCCTTTAGCGTTCGCAGCGCCGATTCCATTGAATCGGGATTGGCGTTATAGACATCGTTGAGCACCGTCACGCCATCGACATGGATCACTTCGAGCCGGTTCGAATGCGGCCGGAAAAATTCTATCCTTGGCTTGATCTCCACACGGCGCATGTGAAAGTGCAGGCCAACCGCGAATGCTGCTGCGATCATGTTCGGAGCATAATCGGCGAAGAGATGCGTGCGGATGTTGAACGATTTGCCTTCACACATCACGCGAAGCTCGACGCGGCCATCCTTGGCGATGCCAATTTTTTCGACCTGAACGAACGGGACGTCTTGTTCCCGATTCGCTCCGTAGGTCATTGCCCGGTTCCCAAATTTTTTCGCAGCCGGCTTCAGAAGGGGATCGTCCATGTTGATGAACGCTGTGCCATTGTGATCCAGTACAAAATCGAATGCGGCGCGCTCTTCCTTAGCCACGCCTTTCAGATCCTTGAAAAATTCCAGATGCTCGCGGCCGATATTGGTGATGAGCGCATGGGTTGGCTGCGCCACATCGCACAGCCAGGCAATTTCACCCGGATGGTTCGTGCCAATCTCCAACACCGCTGCCTCGTGCCCATCGCGAAGCTGAAAGAGCGTGTGCGGTACGCCGATCTGATTGTTATAATTCGCTTCTGTCTTCAACACATCGAACGAGCCGGAAAGGACATGTGCAATTAGTTCTTTGGTTGTTGTCTTGCCATTCGACCCTGCGATGACGAGGACGGGAATGTTAAATTTCTTACGATACAGTTTTGCCAGTTCGCCAAATGCGTCAAGCGGATTGTTAACGACAACGAGCGGCAAAGGATGAAGTCGTACTTTTTGCTTGGCGTACCATTCATTGCTGACAATCGCCGCGATCGCTCCCTCTTTTGCGACTTCTGCCAAATAGCGGTGGCCATCGAAGTTCTCGCCTTTTAAGGCAATGAAAAGATCGTCGCGTTTTAGCGTTCGGGAATCCGTCGAGACATCCCGAACAGCGCGCGAAAGCCCCAACCCCCGCACGCCAATTTCGTGGGTGAATTCAATGCTGACAAGATCCTGAACCGTAAGTTTCAATGCTTGACTTGAATGAAAGCTATGCGATGCAAATTTGGGAGCAATAGAAAGAGTGCTTTAGAACGGTTTATTGGGTATCGTAACAGCGATGGGTATGCGTTGTGCTCCCATTTCGTCTTTTATTTTAGCGGGTTTGATCGGATTTTAGCACTTCCTCGCGGTCGTTGAAATGATTTCTTTGACCGGCAATAATTTGGTAATTTTCGTGACCTTTTCCTGCCAATAAGATAATATCGCCGGGTTTTGCCGAAGAAAGCCCGAGGTCGATCGCTTTTGCCCTGTCTGGCTCGATTTTGGCTCGATTTCGCAGGGAATCTGGAATCCCGTCCAAAATATCATCAATAATGGCAAGTGGGTCTTCCGAGCGGGGATTATCGCCCGTAATAATAACATGATCTGATAATTTCGCCGCAATTTCTCCCATTTGGGGGCGCTTGCCTTTATCGCGCTCACCGCCGCATCCAAAAATCGATATAATTCGAGATGTCGGAGGAATAATAGCTCGGATGGTTTCGATCGCATTTTGTAATGCGTCTGGGGTGTGTGCATAATCAATGATCGCGGCTGCGCCATTTTTTAAGGGAATGCGCTCGAAACGACCGCGAACGGGCTGTATCTTTGGAATTAATTGCGCAAGCACTTCAAGCGAAAAACCTTCCACCCCAAAATAAAGCGCACTCGCGGCCGCCAGCACGTTCTCGACATTTATCTTTCCGAGAATAGGCGATTCAAAAAAAGCGCGTTCGTCGGAATACCTTTTTTCTACAGTATATTTCGATCCTTCTGTTGAGTAGGCGACGTCATAAGCCATCAGATCGGCATGTGATGATCGCGCCGAATTACGAATGCCATAGGTATGTGCATTCGCAACGGTGTTAGTAATGATCTCCAAACCATACGGATCGTCCGCATTCGTGATCGCGACAGCCGTGTCCTTTAAATGATCGAAAAGTTTTTGCTTAGATGCAAAATATGATTCCATCGAACGATGGAAATCGAGATGATCGCGTGTAAGATTGGTAAAAACGGCACTATCGAAATCGAGCGCTACGACACGGTCGAGCGCCAGTGCGTGGGAGCTGACTTCCATCACACATGTCGTTACATTTTTTTCTACCATTCGTGCGAGTAATTCGGATAGATCCCGTGATTCAGGCGTGGTGTGCGTGGCGGGAATTTCTTCATCGCCAATATAAATACCGACTGTGCCGATCATCCCAACGTTTTCGCCACGCAGCATCAGCAGTTGACGAATGATATTTGTAACCGTGGTCTTGCCATTCGTTCCGGTCACGCCGATCATCCGGAGCTTCGTGCTCGGAGAGCCAAATGCCCATTCAGAAAGGAATGCTAGTGCGCGCCGTGAATTCTTTACTAAAAGGCGCGATACCTTTGCACGCTCGGCATCATCGCACGTGAATGTGGAATCTTCTTCCAGTACGATAGCCGTCGCGCCATTCGCAATGGCTTTCTCGATGAACGTATGTCCATCGGTCTCGAAGCCGCGAATAGCGAAGAACGCATCGCCAGGTTTGATCTCCCGGGAATCGTATTGTGGCCGCGAGAGATCGGCCTCCCCGAACATATCGAGGAGGCCGATCTCGTCGAACGGCCAAGGATGATTTGCATCGTCGCCGATGCTACTCATCCTTTTTTGCTCACTAAATTTCATTTTTCAACGAACGCCGCCTGACTTAGGAGCGATCACGGATAAATAATCAATTACAAATGATGGATAATGACAGTTGGAAACAAATCCTCTTCATCATTCATCATTCCAAATTCATCATTGTCCTATTGTTCTTCTCCAAAGAGCGTAAGCGTCGGACTTCCCGTTGCCAGATTTGCGCTCATTCTCACACCGGCATCCGGAAACTGTTTTGTAACAGATCCGGAACCGGTTGTTTTCACGCGAAAGCCGTCGGCAGAAGCAAGTTTGATCGCGCGCGCCATTGGCAGCCCCATAAGATTGGGCGCTACCTCGGCTGTTGTTTGCACATCTCCTGCATCTGCTTTCGGCTTTGCCAATGCAAAGCGAACGGTATCTCCTCCACACTTTATGACATCGTCGATGATGCTCGTCGGCTCGGATTGGCCTTGTTTGGTCATGTTCACGACGAATCCCTGACTTGCCAATAAAGAGCGCCCTTGCTCCGCAGTCATTCCACGCACATCCCACACTGGGCGGGAATCTTTATTATTCTGCGGAACCGGTATCCCATCAATATCTACCACGCCTTCGGTAATCAAAGGCATTTCGGTTGGTTTTGGTGTACTTCGCGCCTCCGGCGGAAGTTTGCCGGTCATCTCTAAAATGTTCATCGCGATCTCCCGGAAGATCGGGCCGCTTACTACGCCGCCGTAATATCCGACCTTAGGGGATCGAAGGATGACGCTAATAAGATACTCCGGCTTCTCTGCTGGGAAAAATCCCGTGAAGCTGGATGTGTAATGTTCCTTCGACCAATGTCCGCCGACAAGCTGCTGTGCAGTTCCCGTTTTTCCGGCGATGTGTACGCCGGGAATACGGACGAGGGTTCCGGTTCCAGAATCGACGACGCCTTGCATGATGTTGATGAGCGTCTTGCAGGTCTGTTCACTAATGACGCGGCGGATCTCCTGCGGCTCGGTTGTGACGGTTCCGTTCGATCCCTCACGTTTTGCGATGATGTAGGGTTTCATCAACATTCCCATATTTGCTACCGCAGCATACGCCGTAGCCATTTGGATCGGGGTGGCCGTCAGTTCATAGCCGAAGGCCATGTAGCGCTTGGAATTTTCCTGCCATTGTCCGGGGGTGTGAAGTACGCCGCGTACTTCGCCCGGCAGGTCAATCCCGGTATAATTCCCAATGCCGAAATCGCGGAGATATTTGTAGAACCGGCGCTTTTCGATCTTGTCCGAAATTTTTGCAAATGAAATATTGCTCGATTTTTCGAGCGCCTCGCGGAATGTTAAAATCCCATATTCATGGGTGTCGGTGATCTTGACTCCCTTTTCGGGGTTCCAATGGCCATGCTCGGCATCTATTTTGTCATCGGGTTTCCACGCGCCATCTTCGAGTGCGGCAGATGCAACAAGCACTTTGATCGTTGAGCCGGGCTCGTATGCATCGGTGATGGCACGATTGCGGAGCATGTCGTTCGTGGCTTTGCTGAATCCATTGGGATCGAAATCCGGGACGTTCGCGAGCGCGAGAATTTCACCGGTCGAAGGACGCATGACGATCGCGATGCCTGCTTCCGCTTCGGCTTTAGCTACGCCAGCCTTCAGCGCAGTCTCGGCGGCGGATTGAATGGCTTCGTCGATCGTAAGTGTAAGGTTCTCGCCATCGGAGGCAGGAATTTTCTCATAGTCCACATCTGGCCGGAGGGCGCCTCGTCCATCGCGTTGCAGGAATTGCTCGCCATCGCGTCCGGCAAGTGCGCGGTTGTCGATCAGCTCGATGCCAGCAAGCCCGCGGCCATCGTTGCTGGCAAAGCCGAGGACATGCGCTGCCCGTTCGCCAAATGCATAATTGCGGCGCCAATCCATTTGCCGCAGCAAGCCATGATCTTTGACCGAATCGAGCCGAGACGCTACTTCGAGCGGAACTTCTTTTTCGACAACGATATAACGGCGCGAGGTATCGTTGAAGATCGTCTCATAATATTTTGCGGGCTTTCCGAACGTCTCGGAAAAGATCGCGGCAAGCTGGTCGCGATGCTGAATGGATTTGGGATCGACCGCGAATTTGACGACGAACGCATTCGCCGCAAGGATGATACCGTTACGGTCACGAATAAGTCCGCGCCGCGCTTCAATAGGAACCTCCGTTTTATATTGCTCTGACGCTGCAAGTGAGAACGCGCCGTGATCGAGCACTTGCAGCTTGAAGAGCTTTCCGCCGACGAGCGCAAAAGCAAGCAGAAAAAGCCCCAGCACTGCATAAAGCCTTCCATTCTTTTTTAAGGGATCGACCGCAGGCGGCGCTGCAAAAAAACGCTCGGCGAGACGCTCATGCCACGGTTCCTGCTCGTGTGAAGGGGCCGGTGCTGCATCTTCCGGGTGTGAACTCCTTAGCGGGACGGTGTGAAAATAGGGACTCGGATTTTGGACGTGTTCATCTGACTGGGGGCGCTTGGCGACTCCATCAAATGGTAATTAGTCCTGATCTCTGTATTTCACCTCTGCAAAACTATTTTATAACTACGAGGTCCTCGCCGTTTGACTGGATCATTCCAAGTTTTGATTGCGCGATCGGCCGGATGTGATCCGGCGCGGAAAGCTGCATCTCCTCGGCGCGCAATCGGATAAGGCGTTGTTCGCTCTGCGAGATCTGCGTATCGAGCTTTGTGCGTTCTGCGGACAGTTTATTCACTTGGAGTGTGTTCCAAATGATCATTACAGCGCAGAATACGACCACGCCGAAAAATGCGATCACATAAAGGGTCGGCATCTTTCGAACGACCTTTTCGATCTCACTCGGTACTGCTTTCGGTACTACGGGCGCGGCGGTTCCCGAACCTGCAACGTGTTCATCTTTCGATGGACTCGTTCCAAGCAGTTCACCTCCTCGGTTGTGTCCGAACGCCGGTCGCGGCGCAAAAGCAATGGTTGTCATGCGTGTACGTTCAAATGTGAAGCAAGCCAGCGGGCTTGCCCTACATTTTTTCTGCGGCGCGCAGTTTTGCGCTACGCGCTCGCGGATTTCTAATGATCTCTTCGGCGCTCGGCGTGACAGCTTTTTTTGTCAGCACTTTCAGCCGCGCGCTGGAAAGATCGATCCTCTCTTTTAATGCTCCTATGGAGCCGGCCGCAAATTCTGGCTGGCTCTCGTTTCTAAAAAATTCCTTTACGATCCTATCTTCCAGCGAGTGATACGCCACGACGACGATCCTACCGCCATCGCAAAGCATCCCCACTGCTTGCTCCAGGGATGAGCGTAAATTGTCCAGCTCGTGATTTACCTCGATTCGCAGAGCCTGAAAGATGCGCGAGAGGGTTTCATTTTTTTTGTCCTCACGAATCCCTTTTGCCACGATCGCCGCCAGTTCGGTGGTGGTGTCGATCGCTCGCACCGCTCGCGCTTGAACGATCTTTCGTGCGATCGGCCCTGCATAAGGCTCTTCGCCATAGTTGCGAAAAATTTCCTTGAGCTTCGTTTCGTCATACTGCGATATGATGGATTTTGCTGACATGGATAAACGTGGATCGAGCCGCATATCGAGTGGCGCGTCCACACGGTAACTAAGTCCTACTGAAGTGGTATCAAATTGATGGCTGCTGACGCCAAGATCATAGACGATGCCGTCTAAGCATCCGCCGTACTTCACAAAAGCTGGAAGATGATTGAGTGCGTCACTCAGCATTGCAAAATTCTCTTTGACGAGGATGAATTGCTCTCCAAATGTTGCGAGGCGTTCACTGGCGGTTCGGTGCGCTGCCGGGTCTGTATCGAATCCAAAGACGCGCGCGCCGGCCAACAGCATGGCTTCCGCATAGCCGCCGCCGCCAAGCGTCGCATCGACATAGACACCACCTTCGTCCACTGCAAGAAGCTCCATCGCCTCTTGCAGCAGCACGGGTTGATGATACTCGCTTTCCGTTTTCAATGAACTATATCAATGTCAAATGATGAATGGGGAATTGTGCTTCATCCTTCTAATTCATTCTTCATGCTTGCTTAGGTGTTCCCATCACATGTTCGACGATCTTTTCATAGCTTTCTTTCCGCGATTCGATATATTTCTTAAAATGCGCCGGTTTCCAGAGTTCGATGTGATCGAGCACGCCAATAAAAAATACTTCTTTTGAAATCTCGGCAAAATCCAGCAGGGTTTTCGGGATCAGCAGGCGGAATTGCGAATCGAGCTGGATTTCCTCGCTCCATTGCATCAGCGTTCGTGCGAAGAATCGGTCTTTTTCGCTCGTCGAGGAGAGTGACCGAATGGAATCCTCCATGCGGTGCCACTCATCGAGCGGATACGCATACAGGCATTTTTCTATTCCGCGCGTGACGACGAACGTCCGCCGCGCTTCCTGCTCGAGATTTTTACGCATCTTCGAAGGGATGCTTGCGCGTCCCTTTGCATCGACGACGTAGGTGTCGCTTCCTTTAAATGATGACATATATGAAATAAGGGAAAAGACAAATTACCCACTTCCCCCCACTTTCCTACAAAGATAACTACACTTCTATTATAATAGGTTGCGTTTTCTCAAAAAAATATACATTATTTTGTAAAAAAAGCGCATTCTCTGAGAAAAGTACCTTCGCGATCTTATTTGAGATCCTTAAGGGAATGGAATAAACTAACGATTGTTAGTTAATGTGTGAAGGTACTTGCACGCAAAGACCAAATTCGATCGAAAGCACAGACGCTCTTTCGGGAGCGTGGATACTCCGCGACTTCCATGCGCGATCTTGCAGATGCGCTGGGCATTGAGGCGGCAAGCCTTTATAATCACATTTCTTCTAAAGAGGAAATTCTTCAGGAAATTTGTTTTCGGATGGCGGATGAATTTTTTTCTGCCATCGAGCCAATCGTTGAAAGCGCTCGTGAATCACGAGAGAAACTTCGCGCTGCAACCGAAGCGCATCTTGCCGTCATCGCAGCAAATGCGGATGCCTCTGCAGTTTTTCTGCATGAGTGGCGGCACATGGGAGAGCCATTCCTCAGCGATTTCAAACTCATGCGTCGCCGCTACGAACAAATGTTTCGGAAGATAATAGAAGAGGGGATTGCAAAAAAGGTTTTCAGAGAAGTGGATCCTGTTCTTGTGACAAGAACACTTCTCTCGGCAACTAATTGGACATATGAGTCCCATAAATCCCACGGAGCGGCAGGCAAACTATCGGCATCCGAAATCGGAGAGCTTGTAGCCACCATTTTAATCGAAGGAATTATTACCAGATAACCATGTACGGAAACGCCTACATAGAACCCGACGCAAAGCCGGTAGTCGCACAAGATGAAGATCCGGAAAAATTAGCGGAGTTCGAAGCTCGCATTGCGCGCGGCGAAAAGATCGAGCCGGATGATTGGATGCCTGCGGAATATCGCCGCCAGGTGCTCAGGATGATCGAACAGCACGCGCATTCCGAAATTATCGGTGCGTTGCCGGAGGGAACCTGGATCACGCGAGCGCCAACGCTGAAACGTAAACTTGCGCTGATAGCAAAAGTGCAGGATGAAGTCGGGCACGGACATTTGCTATACAGCGCAGCAGAAACGCTCGGCAAAACGCGCGAGGCGATGATCAACGATCTCATCAATGGCAAATCGAAATACAGCAATATTTTTAATTATCCCGCGAAGTCGTGGGCAGATATTGCTGTCATTGGATTTTTGGTGGATGCCGGCGCTATCGTCAATCAGCTTGCGAACGCGAAGGGAAGTTACGGACCGTATTGCCGCGCGCTCGAAAGAATTTGCTATGAGGAATCATTCCATTTAAAGCAGGGATACGATGCGTTCGTCGCGCTTGCTGTAGGAACTCCGGCCCAACGAACAATGCTTCAGGACGCGCTGAATCGGTGGTGGTTTCCGCCGATGATGCACTTTTTTGGCCCGCCGGATACCATCTCCGTCCACACGGAAAAGCTGATGCGCTGGAAAGTAAAAATGGCACGCAACGAAGAAATGCGCCAGGATTTCATCGAGCAATATGTTCCCAAAATCTGGGAGCTTGGCATGACGCTGCCCGACCCTGCGCTAAAGAAAAATGCCGATGGCACATGGGAATACACCCAGCCCGACTGGGACGAATTCTTCCGCGTCATCAATGGTGATGGCCCCTGCAACAAAGAACGTCTCGCCGTCCGCCGCTATGCCGAAGAAAATGGCCGGTGGGTGAGGGAAGCAATGATGAATCCGGCGATGAAAAGGATGGTACCGTATGCGTAAAAATTTCGACATCGTCAAATTGTCGCCCGAGTCGCCCATTCACGAGGCGCTGGATACTGGTGCTGCATATAAGGAATTCACGGATCACCTTAAGCTTTTCTTCAAAAAGAATCCTGCGCTTATTGCTACAACTTTGAGTAATATTTTCACTATGCGATTAATCGGCAATAAAACCCATGGTGATTTAGCGGAAATTGCAATTGCCGAGTTCATAAATCAATACCTTTATACTTTTAAATCGATTCATGTTGGCAAGGATTTATATCGGGCAAAATCCCGTGAAGAAGATATTACTGTAATCAATGAACTAACGAGGGCAGCGTTTCCGGTAAGTTTAAAAGCCTATGGTGACGGCCCACTACAGCTTTCTACTGATAAGACGAGCGCGATGTTCAAACGACTTGAACAAACCGGTAAAGGCATTACAAATAGGAAAGAGGTTTCGGCATTACTAAAGGAAAGAAGCTTCGATTCATTCAAGCATATCAATGTCCTTCCACTGATTTATGATGAACACCGAAAACGTTGTAACATTATGGTTTTCGATTATCAGGCAGCTCGGAACAGCGCAACGAAGGTTATTCGTGGTAATCCTGGCATTCGGGGTCGCAAACATCCCGTTTATACGTTCTTAGATAGAGACGATGAATACATTTGTGAGGTTCGCTATGGAGATGTTGCTGCGAACGCTCTCCAAAGAGGGCTTTGGACGCATACACGTAATGGCATGAAGTATTTTGATAGTCTTACAGGTTGGATTGACTATTCCCATAATACTGTTCTCGTTAAGCTCTTCTCGCATGCACTCGTTTCTTCGGCGACAGGTCACTCAGAAGCACTTGAAACGATTAAAGCCGATATTCTAAGGCTTAAAAAGATGGAGAATTTATGATTGAACAAGAACTATTTCCCGAAGTTCATGGGAAAATGGCGGTGTCGCCCGATACCGAGGGTATTAAGTATGCCGGCTCCAAGTTAAAGTTACTTCCTCACATACTTGCTCTTGCAGGGCGAACAGATGCTCGAACAATTTTTGATGGTTTCTCTGGCACTACGCGTGTTTCCCAGGCTTTTGCACGGTGCGGTTATCAGGTTACTTTAAATGACATAGCGGTTTGGTCAGAGACTTTTGGAAAGTGTTACCTTCAGGCGCCGAATGACAAAGTTCACTTTAATGCACTACTCGCTCATTTGAACAACGTTACTCCAATTGACGGTTGGTACACGGAACATTACGGTTGTGCGGCTGATGATCTTGGGTTTAATGGCAAAAAATATCCCTGGCAAATTCACAATACTCGAAAGTTAGACGCGATTCGTGAAGAGATTGAACGACTCAATCTTTCAGATATTGAAAAAGCGGTTGCATTAACGAGCTTGATCTTAGCTCTCGATAAAGTCGATAGCACTCTTGGTCATTTTGTATCGTATTTGCGCGAGTGGGCTCCACGGTCTTATAATTCACTATTGCTTCGGTTGCCTGCAATTGTTAACAGTAATCAAAAGCATGAAATCCTTCGGTCAGATATTTTTGAGGCCGCAAAAAATGTCGAATGCGATCTTGCTTATTATGACCCACCTTATGGCTCAAATAACGAAAAAATGCCTCCATCGCGAGTGCGTTACGCTTCGTATTATCATATTTGGACAACCATTATTTTAAATGATAAACCAAAGCTCGTTGGCAAAGCAAATCGGCGGGCGGATGTTTCAGATACTCTCGCAGGCTCTTTATTCGAAGATTTCCGGCAAAACGAGCATGGAGAGTTCCTAGCGGTTAGTGCAATTAAGGAACTTCTGCAATGCACAAAAGCTCATTGGATTTTATTATCTTATAGTTCCGGTGGTCGAGCAACAGCGAACGAACTCAACAAGGCTATTAGCGAAAGCGGGAAGCTTGTTGAGGTTATCGAAATTGACTACAAAAAGCATGTCATGGCAAATATGAAATGGACAAACGAATGGCTATCAGAGGCAGAACAAGCAAATCGAGAATTTCTATTCTTAATTGAAAGATAAAAAATTGTTATGGAAAGTTTAGACCCCCGCATCCGCCCAGCCGATCTCGAAGCATCTCCCGCTTCGAGCGGACTTGCACAAAACGAAGAATGGGAGACTTACGCGGTTTTCCATCAGGATAAGCGCGGTGAGCAGCATGTTTTTGTGGGAATCGTTCACGCGCCCGACCCGGAGCTTGCTTTGTTATTTGCAAAGGAGCAATTTGGGCGCCGGAAAAAGACAGTGAATCTATGGGTCGTCCGCTCGGCTGATATTTTTACATTCCAGCACGAGGATGACGATATGTTTTCGACGGTTCCCGAAAAAACATACCGCGAAGCATCCGGTTATCCAGTTCGTAAACGCATCAATAAATATTTGGAAGAAGTAAAAGCCGTCGCCGAACACATGCGCGACGCAGTTGAATTATGAATGACATCGCAATAAAAGACTTACTCTATCGCATGGCCGACGATGAACTCATCATTGGCCATCGCAACAGCGAATGGACAGGGCTTGGCCCGATCCTCGAAGAAGACATCGCGTTTTCCTCCATCGCGCAGGATCAGATCGGTCACGCGCTTGCGAACTACGCGCTGCTGAACGAACATTTCGGCGAGCCGACACCGGACATCATCGCATTCAGCAGGAACGAAAAAGAATTTCGTTCTTCGCAATTCGTAGAATTGCCGATCGGGGATTACGCATTCAGCTTGATGCGGCATTTCCTTTTCGACCATGCAGAGAGTTTGAGATATTCGTTGCTAACGGAATCATCCTTTGCGCCGCTTTCGTCGCTTGCGAAAAAGATCAAAGGGGAATTAAAATACCATGTGCTCCATGCCGACATGTGGGTGCAAAAACTTGGCAAAGGCACGGAAGAAAGCCATGCTCGAATGCAATTGGCGCTGAACGAAACATTCCCTTACGCGCTTGGAATGTTCGAGCCACCAAACTTTGACCGGGAACTTGAGGGGCAGAACATTTTTATCGGAGAGACCGCCTTGCAGACCCGCTGGCTCGAAGTGATCACGCCCATACTCGAACACGCCAACCTGCAACTTCCCAGCCTTCCAATCAAGGAGCGAATGTATGGTGGTCGGCAAGGATACCATACCGAGTATCTGCAACCTCTCATCGATGAAATGACAGAAGTATATCGGTTGGATCCGGCAGCGACATGGTAACCCAGCAACAAATATATGACGTCCTCGCGACGGTGATGGACCCGGAGATCCCCACACTCAGCGTGGTCGATCTTGGTATGATCACTGACGTGCAGATGAGCGATGATGGTGTGATAGTGCGCTTGCTGCCAACGTTCGTTGCGTGTCCAGCCACAAGTTACATTCGTGCAAACATCACCGACGCACTCACGAAATTCGGATTTGCGAATTCGAAAGTAGAAATGGAAACGGAACTTTCGTGGTCCAGCGACCGCGTAACTCCGCAAGGCCGCGAACGCTTAGAAGCATTTGGTTTAGGCGCGCCTGTTCAAATTGATGGTGTGCTTAACTTGGATGTGATCGAGCGTGTGGCCTGCACGCATTGCGGGAGCAAGAATACGGATATGCGCTCGATGTTCGGCAGCACACTTTGCCGCTCGATCCATTATTGCTTAGATTGCAAACAGGGGTTCGAGCGGTTCAAGCCGTTGTAACTATTTTTTTGAAGAAGATGATCTCTTACAATGCGGATCTTACGCTTCGTGAAGGACTTTCCGAGTATTTGCAGCGGTATGATTTAGGCGATGGAGGATACAACAATCCAAAGTTTTCGATCTATCTTTGGCTCTTCTATTTGTGGGTTCCGAATATTCCCTCAAGGGTTCAGGCTGTAAAATTTCACGATCTGCATCTGTACTCGCGGAATATGAAACAGGAATGAATGGCGAAGCCGAGATCGGAGCCTGGGAAATTGCTTCCGGCTGCGGCAAATATATTCCGGCCTGGATATTGAACATGGCTGCGTTTGCATACGGAGTTCTTTTCATTCCAGTATGAACCTACCGTGCCTTCGTTCGTGGGCGACGCAGCGAATGCTTGTACCACGGCTCGCTGTATGAGCACGTACTTACTCTTTCCGTTGGAGAAGTTCGGGAGGAACTTCATATTGCAGAAAGGAGTCCTCGCGGTCGAATAAGTGATCTCTTCCTTTTTCTTCTTTGGTCTATTCTTTGTTTATTTCCTGCGATTATATTAATTATTGTTGCCTGGGAATTGGCTCGCTTTTTGCGTTAAAATCCATATCCAAAACTAATTCCACCATATGGCTGAAAATTCCCTCCAAGAAGAATAGGAGTAAAGGCAATTCGGAATAAAAACCCACCATCCCAGGGTTCATAACGGTAGCCAATGATTCCCGTATAACCGATCCCATTGAATTCAACGAATGGATCAAGTTTTCTGCTCAGGTTTGCATAGAGAGCACCGGCGCCGATCTCGAGCTTATCGCTGGATGCAGTGTCGCTTGTACTCAATGGGAACCAGCTAAGTGTGAGTGGGGCAGAAGTGATGGAAGCGCGGACCGTTGCGCCTTTGCTATTCGTACCAGAGAGAGGAGCATAGCCAAAGCCAACGCGCAGCCCAAACGTATTCGATAGAAGTCGCTCATAATTCAGCGCGCCGGCTATGGCCGAACCAGCTACTTCAACATAGAGGCTGCTATAGGCCTTCTTGGCTGGTGTTGTATCTTCAAAATTGGCGGAAGATGGGCTGCCGGGAACGTGATCGGCAAGTGTTTGGAATTGTGCTTTGGCGCATGTCGGAGCAATAAGCATTACGAAGAGCAGTATTGGAAAGAGATGCGCTGTTTTCAGATTCATAGTAATTCCTTTCTCACCAACTCGTGAACCAATACACGATAAGAATGCACCAGAGCAAAACGAACGTCACGATCCCCAGCCATGCCACGATAAAAATTCGCTGTTGCTGCGGAGTGGCATCGTCCTTGATCGTAGTAACGCCGATCGCAATGTTAATGCCACGAAAAAATCGGGCAAGCGGGCTGAGCATGTTACGCAGCCAGCGCTTGCGTTACTTTCTTTGCTGCATCTGTCATTCCTTTTGCTACTAAAAAATTGAGGCCGCTGTTTTTCAGGATCACGCCGGCTTCTTCTGCATTCGTTCCTTCGAGACGCACGACGATAGGAACTTTCGGATGCACCAAGTGCGAAGCCTCGACCACTCCCGTTGCAACGCGGTCGCAGCGGACGATGCCGCCGAAGATATTGATCAGTATCGCTTTCACATTTGGATCACTTAGGATGATCCGGAACCCGCTCGCGACAGTATCTTTGTTCGCGCCGCCGCCAACATCGAGGAAGTTCGCGGGTTCGCCGCCAGCAAGTTTGATGATGTCCATCGTTGCCATTGCAAGTCCCGCCCCATTAACCATGCAGCCAACGTTCCCATCGAGTTTGATGTAATTCAAATTCGATTTCGAGGCTTCGACTTCCAATGGATCTTCTTCCGCAATGTCGCGGAGCGCTGCGTATTCCGGATGACGGAACATCGCATTATCGTCAAAATTCACTTTGGCATCGAGCGCGATCATTTTTGCATCACGAGTGAGCACGAGCGGATTGATCTCGAAGAGCGATGCATCGGTATCTTCATATGCACGGTAGAGCCCTTTCAGGAAAGCAACACATTGCTTGAATGCCTCACCGGAAAGACCGAGTGCGAATGCTAACTCGCGCGCTTCGAAATCGCGGAAGCCAATGGCGGGATCGACGAAGACCTTTATGATCTTCTCCGGCGATTCTTCAGCTACTTTTTCGATCTCCATGCCGCCTTCGGTCGAGACCATCACGACGTTCTTGCCTGTTTCGCGGTCGAGCACAATGCCGGCATAAAACTCCTTATCAATATCAATGCCCTGTTCGACGAGCAATCGCCCAACTTTACGACCTTCGGGGCCAGTCTGGTGCGTGACGAGTGTCATCCCAAGCATGAATTGCGCGAGTTTGCCCACATCCTCCGGTGAGCGAGCGATCTTTACTCCGCCGCCTTTGCCGCGCCCGCCGGCATGGATCTGCGCCTTCACTACGGCGATCTCTGTCGGCAGCTTCCGTGCTGCCTCGACGGCACCATCAACAGTATATGCAACGTACCCGACGGGCACCGGTACGCCGTATTTTTTCAGAATTTCTTTCGCTTGATATTCGTGGATTTTCATGAAGTGTGTTTATTTTGGTGCAAAAATACGAATATATCTTGATCCATTTTACGAGAATGCTAAAACTCGATTAATTTGCCTCAATTAAAAGAACCAATCCGCCCCAATACGGAACACAAACCAGCCGAAGTTCGGGGCAAGCGTGCTGAAGAAGTGATTTACAACATCTACATCACCGTGAATGCCGAGCTGATGATTGACAAAATACGCAACACCCGCACCCAAGAAAATACCAACTTGTGTACCGGTTCCTGGCGAGTAGAGCTGAATTCCACCTTGAACGAACGGACTTGCAAGCCCGGGAAACAAATCCGGAAAAAGATAACGAGCAAATGGCGCAACCAGATAGATTGCCGGTGAAGATGCTGAAATAGAAAGCGAAAGCTCCGACTCGAACTGTACGCTTGAATCTATAGCATAGGTGACGGTGAATCCATTCGGGAGGTAATTGGTCATCAGATAAATGCCAGCACCGAATTGTCCGGATGGCGGGTCATTCTTCTGAGCGCGAGCTGTGGAAGCCGCGAAAGTTATCAATATTAAGAAAGCCCCGAAATATCTTTGATTCATTTGAAACAATATCCGAAGTGAACGCAAGGTGAATGAAAGAGCATTCCTTGATTTTTAACAATACATTTTCTTGTCCGGGTTTAGTGTCTTTAATACGATATAGAGATACAATTCACGCTTCACATGTTTGTGGAGCAGGTTTTTCACTTTATTTCCAATTAAACATTATGAACGAATTCGTATTTCTCTATCGCGGCGGGATGAGCGATGGCACACAGCCATCGCCGAAAGAAATGGAAGCCATCATGCAGCGCTGGCAGGCATGGTTCGCTAAGCTTGGCGAAGAAGGCAAACTCAAAGACTGGGGCGCCCCGCTCCAGCGCGAGGGCAAGCATGTCGCCGCCGGCGGCGTGATCACCGACGGCCCCTTCGCCGAAGGCAAGGAAGTCATTGGCGGATACTCCATCATCAAAGCCAAGGACCTCACCGAAGCGGCAACCATCGCAAAAGGATGCCCGGCCCTCGAAACCGGCGGCCGCGTCGAAGTCCGTCCGGTCGCGCCGATGTAACCGCGTCTGGGAACTATATTCAGCCATGCCCCAACGTCTCACGCTGCGAGAATGCAACGTGAGATTTGGGCGTTTGGGTTGATTCCACGCAAAAAAAAATATCATGGCAGAAACCATCGGGATCATCGCTAATATCGCGCTCGCGCTTTCCGTCGTCATCGCGCTCATCTTCGGCATTGCGCAAGTGCATGCCGCCCAGCGGGACCGCAAGGAACGCCTCACGCTCGAAGCCCTTCGAAATTTCTCCACACGCGAGTTCGCGGAACTAATATACACGGTCTCCCGGTCGGAATCCCCTTCAACCTTGGAAGCTTTTTTAGCGTTGCCCGCCGATCAGCAGATCAAGTTCATTCAGGCAGGCCAGCAAATGGAATCCATCGGGATGC
>Ga0206943_1134_pt1 | contig 18671 bp, 18 predicted proteins | sample Alteio_BWOrgHeat_7_FD_153243 | JGI IMG/M metagenome (GOLD analysis project Ga0206943, IMG submission 153243) | Enriched cells from forest soil in Barre Woods Harvard Forest LTER site, Petersham, Massachusetts, United States -... | ecosystem: Environmental > Terrestrial > Soil > Temperate forest > O... | reverse complement strand
CAAAATAAACTTCGATAAGGTTAAAGGGTTAATTGAACAATCAAACCCCTGGTGGATGATAGCGGCGATATTTGCTTATTTTATATCCATAGTAATTTCGGCGTTCAGATTAATGAGCTTTTTTAAATCGATAGGGCTCAATATTGGATGGAAATTTAACCTGCGCTTATATATGCTGGGTATATTTTATAACCTATGCCTTCCGGGCGGTATTGGTGGCGATGGCTATAAGATATACTTGCTTAATAAACGCTATAAACAGCCTGCAAAAAAGGTTTTTTGGGCGATATTATTTGATCGTTTAAGCGGATTTTGGGCCATAGGCTTAATAACCGTTGTGCTCATTATCCTGTTACCTCAATTAAAAATTCCGATTGGGTTAGCCTGGAGCATATTTTTGGTGGGTACGGCGCTGTATTATTTTGTGGCCTACAAATTTTTTAATGATTATGTAAAATACTTTTGGCAGGCACACGCTAAAGCAGTTGCCGTACAATCATTCCAGGTGCTTACTATATTACTGGTGATGATAGGTTTACATCACGCCGGAAAGTTTGCCCCTTACTTATCAGCATTTTTATCGTCATCAATGGCGGCGGTAGTTCCGTTTAGTATTGGTGGCCTGGGCTTCCGCGAGTTTATTTTTAAATATGTAATAACCGAGATGTTTCACATGGACGGAGAACTTGCTGTTGTTTTGAGCCTCTCTTTTTATGTAATATCTGCAATTGTTTCCTTATTAGGTGTTTACTACGTATTTCGTGATGATAAACTGGAAGAATAAAGTTAGTTGATATGAATATCTTAGTAACAGGTGCCAGCAGCGGGGTAGGTTTTGAAGCAGTATTAGAACTCTTATTATCGGGCAAACATAAAGTGATAGCTCTTGCCCGGTCGCAGGATAAACTGGAGCGACTTGCCGAAATTGCCGCAGGCTTAAACCCCGATTGTATTTTATATCCGATAGCCTTTGATATTGTACATGATGATTATCATGACCTGCTACAATTTATCAATACCCATTTTGACAACCGTATAGATATACTGATCAATAACGCAGGTGTGTTGGTTAATAAGCCATTTGCCCAATTGCTGGAAACTGATTTTGTCGAAATGCTGCAAAGCAATTTTATAGGGCATGTGCGTATTATACAAAGCTTGTTTCACTTAATGCCGCAGGGGGCGCATATTTTAAATATCGGCAGTATGGGCGGTTACCAGGGGAGCGCTAAATTCCCGGGATTAGCGGCGTATTCGGCCAGTAAGGCGGCTTTGCACAATTTAACCGAATGCCTTGCACAGGAGTTTATAGAACAAGGAATAAAAGTTAACTGCCTGGCATTGGGATCGGCGCAAACAGAAATGCTGGAGAAAGCTTTTCCGGGTTACGAGTCGCCGGTAATGGCTTTTGAAATGGGCAAATACATTGCAGATTTTGCAGTAACCGGCCATAGGTTTTTTAACGGGAAAGTATTGCCGGTGGCAGTGAGTACGCCGTAAATGAAAAAGCGCACCAGGGTTAGTGATGCGCTTACGATTCTATCGATTTGTAATTACTTTAAGTAGATAATAAATTAAAAGTGTGTTTGTTATTAATTGCGCTGACTGAATCAAAATCACCCACCTGATATAATTCTTACCTGCCAGGTTAAAGCCGAAGCGCGAATTTGTAGCATCTTCTTTGGTCGCGACACATTCAACCCCTTTTACCATATTACTTTTTTAGGTATAACATTATAAAACCTATTGTGGTTCCAACCTGGCCAATCCAAAAGAGGAACATCCATTTAATGTTATCAGTTTTTGATTCAGCAATTTTGGTGCTAAGGTCAACGTTAGATCGCGATATTTCCTCACGTACACCAGCAAATTCTTTATAAACATCGCTAAATTGCTTCGCGATATCATCTTTAGTAGCTAATGTTTTAATGATTGCTTCCACTATTATTTCTTTAGAAGTAGAAAAATGATAGCAAGTATTCCTCCAATTTGACCAACCCAAAATAGAAACATCCATTTAATATTTGTGGTTTGATAATCAGCCATTTCTTTACGAACTGCACCAAATTCTTTGGCTATTTCTTCTTTAGTAGCTAATGTTTTAATGGTTGCTTCCACGGCTCTTTCGGCTTTATTATCGATGTATTTAAACATGGCCTCGGTGGTATCGTTACCCAATTTATCAGATAACAAAGTGTATAGCCGGGCGGTTTCTTTTGCTTCTAAGTACATAACAAATATAATGATAAGGTTTAGGATTTCAATATCTATAAAAGTTTAACTACTTAGTTTCGGCCTCCAAGTTTTAAAAACTCATTAACAACTATTTCAGAAACGTAACGCTTGTTACCGTCCTTATCAGTATAGTTACTGTTGGCAATACGGCCTTCAATTGCAATTTCATCGCCTTTTTTAAGCAGGTCTTCTACCAGTTGTGCCTGGGCACCCCATATTACTAAGTTATGCCATTGCGTTTCGGTTATTTTTTCTCCTTTGTTGTTTTTATAAGTTTCTTTTGTAGCCAACGATACACGTGCTAATTTTTTGTTGGTATCAAATGTTTTAACTTCGGGGTCCATACCCAGGTTGCCCACCAGGCGTACGCTGTTTCTTAATGAGTTCATGTCTTTTAGTTTTTTGTTTTGTTAAGTGTTATTGACAGGACAAATGTGAGAAGACTAAGAAATATTAGTCGGTTATTAAGCGTTTATAGTCGATAGTTTTCGTTTGCAAACGTTTGCAAACGGCTATTAATTTAATTACCTTAGCCTTATGAATACCGAAAAAACCTGTTTAGATTGTGGCAATGTGATCCATGGCCGCGCCGATAAGAAGTTTTGCAATGACCTATGTCGTAATAATTATAATAATCAGCTAAACAGCAGCAGCTATAATTTGGTGCGCAACATTAACAATATCTTGAAACGTAACCGTAGGGTATTGGAAGAATTAAATCCATCAGGCAAAACAAAAACCACCCGTGAACGAATGGCTGCAAAAGGCTTTAACTTTAAATACCTTACGCATAAGTACGATACGCAAAATGGCAAAACTTACCATTTTTGCTATGAATATGGCTACCTGCCTTTAGACGGCGATGAAGTATTGCTGGTTAAACGTGAAGACAAGGGTGAGTAACTTCCTCAATTATACTACATCAGTAACATCATTGTTGGACACGGCTACCTGGGTTTTAGAAAAAAATAAGCCCAGGCTCATTACTACGCTTGTCCCTAATATCACCACAAATAATAACCCTGTTTCAATACCTTTTATTTTCAGATCGGGTGGCAGACTGTAGTAAAGTAAAATGCTTATTAAGCCGCGGGGTATCAGTACCAACTCGGGCATAAGGTCGGTTTTGTTCACTAACTTAATATACAAAACCCTTACAACGTAAATAGCCACTAAGATAGCTCCCCCACTTAATAATACCGGCCAGTTTTGCAGCTGCGAAACATCCATTGTTAAGCCAAAAATAATGAAGAAGAACGTGCGCAATAAAAAGGCGCTTTCGGCAGAGATATGGAATAGTTGCTTAATATCAGACCCTAATTTGGGGTATATAAAATACTTTTTGAAGAAAGGGAACTTGATCTGGTTGGCGTTATTTAAAAACAGGCCCAATGCCAGTACAATAACCAGCGATGATAAACGGAACACCTGCCCAATTGAATAAACCAGGATGAGTAATGAAATAATAAGAAATGATTTAATATGGTGGTTTAAGCGGCCAATTAAATAAAGCAGCAGCAGGCATGAGCAAATTGATACCAGTAAAATTGAACTTAATTCGATACCTAAATTAGTGAATGATAGTACGCTGATATGCCGGTTGTTGATCATGAAGTTGAATAGGATAACCGTCAGGATATCTGAAAAAGAAGATTCATAAACAATAAACTCCCTTTTCTCCTTACTGATATTTGATGAAGATGGAATAGCAACCGCCGAACTCACCACGCAAAACGGGATGGCATTGATAAAGCAGCGGTAATAATCTTGCCCGCTGATATAGCTTATTATCCAGGTAATTAAAAACGAACTCACAAATAGCGTTACTAAAGCCGATAGGAACGACTTTTTGATCACCTGATTTTTATCCTTACTGTATTTTAATTCCAAAGCGCCTTCAAATACAATAAGTATTAAACCAAGCGTACCCAACGTGGGCAAAAGCGTGCCAAAATTATAGGTGGTTAAGCCAAAGTAGGTTAAAACCTGCTTAATAATAATGCCCAGCAACATCAATAAAATAACCGATGGTATTTTAGTTTTACCGGCCATAATATCAAACAGGTAGGAGAAAATTACCAGTCCGCTTAGTATGATCAATGAGGTATTTGATGTCAAAATAATGCTGGTTTAAATAAGAAGATAAATCACTCTGAGTGTAAACACCTAAAATAGGTTAAAAGTTCGTATCATTTAATTATCATCAAAAGGTATTTTACAAAACAGTGAGACTACTGCCGGTGTTACTACTCATATTTACATCAAAAAAGTTATGCCGCACCTGTTTTCCCCATTAAAAATAAAAGACATTCAATTTAAAAACCGTATCGTGGTTTCGCCGATGTGCGAGTATTCCAGTCATGACGGTTTTGCTACCAACTGGCACCTTGTACATTTGGGCAGCCGGGCCATTGGCGGTGCGGGGCTAATTATTACCGAAGCGACGGCCGTATCAGCCGAAGGACGCATAAGCTATGCCGACCTGGGCATTTATAAAGATGAGCATATTACCAAACTAAAGGAGATCACTGATTTTATACATCAACATGGCGCGATAGCAGGCGTACAACTTGCCCATGCAGGGCGAAAAGCCAGTCATAGTGAACCCTGGAATGGCGGCGCCCAAATACCTTCCGATCAGGAAAATGGCTGGAAAGCGGTGGCTCCAAGCGCAATACCGTTTACCGAAAAGGAAGAGGCGCCGCTTGCATTGGATAAAGCCGGTATAGAAAAAGTTAAAGCCGATTTTAAAGCGGCAGCACAAAGGGCGATTGAAGCAGGGTTTAAAGTAATTGAATTACATGCCGCCCATGGTTATTTGGTGCACCAGTTTTTATCGCCTTTGAGTAACCTCCGTAAAGATGAATACGGTGGTCCGTTTGAAAACAGGATAAGGCTGTTGCTTGAAATTACAGCGACGGTGCAGGAAGTTTGGCCTGTAGGATATCCGTTGTTTGTACGCATTTCATCAACCGACTGGACAGAAGGCGGGTGGACTATTGATGATTCAGTAGCTTTAGCCAAAATATTGAAAGATAAAGGCGTTGACCTGGTAGATTGCTCGTCAGGCGGGAATGTGGCTGCGGCTAAAATCCCGCTAAAACCGGGATATCAGGTTGAGTTTTCTGAAGCCGTGCGTAAAACCGGGATCTTGACCGGCGCAGTTGGTTTAATTACCGAACCCAAACAGGCCAACGACCTCATACAAAATGACCAGGCCGACCTGGTGTTCCTGGCCCGCGAAATGCTGCGCGACCCTTATTTCCCGTTGCGTGCCGCGCACCAACTGGGGCACGAGGTTGAATGGCCGGTGCAGTACGAGCGGGCGAAGTTTAGGGATTAGTTAATTGTAGATTAGAGATTAGTTAATGAGAGATTAGTTAAATTTGCTCAGCATCACAGAAATCCGATAATCAAAATAATCAGCAATTCAGACAATCAATCAATAACTCAAAAATAAACATTCACTAATTCACTAATTCAATCATTCACTAACCATGAAACGTACAGCAAAAGCCCATTGGAATGGCACATTAACAGCAGGACAGGGAGAAATATCTACCCAGAGCACTACGCTAAACAATACACAGTTTTCATTTAAGACCCGCTTTGCCGATGGTGTGGGCACTAACCCTGAAGAGCTGATAGCCGCCGCCCATGCAGGTTGCTTTACTATGGCTGTGGGCGCTCAACTGTCACAGGCAGGTTTTACCCCCGGCGACCTTAATACCGAAGCTATTTTAGACCTGGATATGGCGGCCCTGAGCATTACCGGTATCCATTTAGAACTAACCGGATCAGCAATTGAAGGTGTATCTGAAGCTAAATTCAAAGAGATTGCCGAAGGCGCTAAAGCCAATTGCATTATTTCAAAAGCATTGAGCGTGCCTATTACCTTGAATGTGAGCTATAAATAATTAGCCGGTAACCCGGCATTGAAAAGAGCTGTGGTTATACATAGCTCTTTTTTTCTTTAAAGTGTTCCAATTGAAATGGAACACCTGGAACAGCTGGAACACTGACTCGTCCTGCAATTGGTTTACCTCAAGCTGCCTAACCTTACCTAATTTCACCTTTACAACACAATCAGCTTGTTTTTAATGGCATATAAAACCAACCCAACCCGGCTTTTGGTTTGTAGTTTTTCAAATAACCGGTCGCGATAGTCGTCAACGGTGCGAACGCTGATGCACATCTGGTCGGCAATTTCTTTGTAGGTGAGTTCGGTGCCGGCTAATTTTAAAAATTCAAGTTCGCGGGTATTGAGCTTTACCTCGTCGTCCTGGTGGTTAAAGTTGTTTATCAAATGGCGGGTAACAAATTCGGGGAAATACACCTCGCCCTGCGACACACTATGCAGGGCCTGCTCAAATTCGGCCGGCTCGGCATCTTTTAACAGGTAGCCTTTTACCCCAATTTTTACCATTTGCAGCACCTTTTCGGCATCTTCAAACATTGATAGCACAATGATATTTATATCGGGGTAGGTGGCCCTTATCCATTGCGCGGTGGCTATGCCATCTTTATTAGGCATATTGATGTCCAATAACACAATATGCGGCTTTAGTTTTGGGGTAAGCTTTCGGGTTAATTCTTCACCATCACCGGCCTCAAAAAGGATTTTATATTGCGGGAATTTATTAATGAGCGACGCGATGCCGCTTCTAAATAAACGATGATCATCAACCAGCACTATTTGGATAGCTTCCATCCGCGTATATATGTTGTTCTATAGGGTTTAGTGTTACCTTAATGCTACAACCTTTACCTGGTAAGCTGTCAATAGTTGCTACAGCGCCAATTAAGGCTGCCCTGTTCTGCATGTTTTTTAACCCTGCTCCGCCACTCATATCCATCGCGCCGGGCGTAAAACCATTGCCATCATCTTCGACGATCAAATTAAATATTTCTTTTGAATACTGCAAGCTGATTTTTAAGTGTTTAGCATGGGCATGTTTTAGCGTATTATTTAACGCTTCCTGAAAAATACGGAACAGCACCAGCTCGCGCTGTTGCCCTAATGAAAAACTATCCCCGGCGATCAGCAACTCTACATTAATCAAACCGCTGATATTTACCCGGTCGGTTTCTATTTCAATGGTTTTTACCAAACCAAGCGAGGCAATATGTTCCAGGCTTAGGCTTTTCGATAAGTTACGCAAGTCGGTAATTACTTGCGCGATTAAATCGCGACATTCATTGATCTTTAATTGCTTTTCGGTTTCATTAACGCCGCCGGCCATGGCCAGGTTTAATTTTACAAATGATAACACCTGGGTAATGTTATCATGAATTTCGCGACTGGTATGGTTTAGGGTTTCTTCCTGTACCTCAATTTGTGTTTTTAAAAGTTCCTGGCGAAAGGTGGATTGAAGCTGCTGTTTTTCTTCGATATGCTTCCTTTTACGGTTGTTGTAAATAAAAATATATATGATAATAAAAGTGGGCGCCATAAAAAAAATGAGCGTCGTAATTAATATCAGGCTATTGATGTTGTTCCCAGCCATTTTTTACAGATAAAGGCATAGCTCCAGCAGCTATATAAAAGTATAATAAATATATTAAGGATATAATAACATAAAGCTTGTTTAGAGTCGCTTTCATCTATGCCACGATATATATTAACGGCAGTGCTGCCAAAATAAAAAAACAAAACGCCTATGACCCACCAAAATTGAGGCGAAAACCGCAGATCGATATATTGACTGTCCCTAAGTAACAAATAAAAGTAATAGAGCGAATAAAACACAAACAGAACCGACATTACGTTATTAGTTGTATTGTTAAAATAAAGAAAACCGGGTTTCATTATTTTATGCGAGTTGCCAATTGTTTCATAAATGTAAACACCGGCAAATGACACAAAGCCGGTTAAGATGATTGGTTTACTTTTAATATATTTATTAAAAAGGTTAGCAAACATTAAACTGATAAACAACATTTCAAATAGCATTGAAATATTATAAGGCCATCCGTTTGAATGGCGGTGCCGCTTTAAATAAATAGCGCCTAATTCTGTTACGCAGGTGATAAAAAGATAGAAACTGAAGTATTTCCATACCCGGTTCCTATCTTTTATTAAACAAACCATTGCTATTAAGAAGCAAATGAGCTCACTAACAGTATTTGAAGTAAAAAAATCTTTGAAATGCATTTTTATTTTTTTGCTTTATTAGTTGCCCTTAAAACAAACTGGTCCATTGAACCACTATCTATGTTGCAATTTTCGGGGCATAATTCGCCTTTATCTAAAGCCGGAACATTATGCAAACGAAGTTTGGGTATTCTTAACAAAGCCTGCATTGTAGCGCAATCAAAATAATCAACATAATTATTAGTACCGGGGTCAAGGTGTGTTGTAGTTATTACAAATGCGTCTTTGTTTTGATAAGCAGTAGTTGGGTCGTTATTGGGGTGCGTTCCAAAATAAATCCGTAGTGCATCAAGTTTTGTATCAGTGGCCAATTTTCCAATAATATCTATATCAAACCATTCCGCGTGAGTATTAAATGGCCTTTGCGGTAATGCAGCTCTACTTTTTACCATGATTTCAGCAAATTGCCTTGGGGTAAAATGTAGGTTAGCTATATTGGTACACGTAGCGTCTTCAGCGCAGCCAGTGGGCATAGAGGCGCAATTACCGTATAATGCTGCGCCGCCGGCAACAGTTGGTGTAGGTTCGGGCACTATAGGTGGACTTGAAAACAAAGTTGCCGAAGCTGCATGAGAGTAGTAATCGTGATGAAAGCCTTTTTTTCCGGTAACCTGATTTGTGCTATCAAGAGTTGACACAAACAACAATGAAACCGGGGCGTTTGGCGCGGTCGGGTCCATTGATAAATAGATACGTATGCCATCTGTTACATGCTTCCAGCCCGCAACTGTTTGTGCCTTTTGCTCAGCCTGAAGTAAATTTGATATCTTGATTAACATATCTTTTTTTAATAAAAAACATCTTATTTTTTGCGCCGGGACGGTAGTGCTGTTATTTTCAAAATAGTTGATACCCCTTACAGCAGTAAGCGAGTCAACACCATCTAACGTTTTAAGGATAATTCCCGGTGGGGTGCGGGGTGCTGCGACTGCAACGAGTGCTGCTTTCTCCTCTTTTTTTGTGCCATTGCCACTACAGCCGGCAATTACTGCCAATAATGCCGTAGTTGTTAATACAAGCAAGAATTTTTTCATGATGATTACAATTTGGGTTTAAGTAATTTTAGAACTAAAGTACAGGGTATCTGTAACATTAGTACCCCGTGTTTTCACGGTATTTTAGATGTTCATAAAACGGTGAAAATACCGCTATATCCTCATTCCGTTGCCTTTGTAGTTTATTGAATTTTGGGTTAGACAAAATGTTAGGTCTCTAATCTTCAACGCAATGAAAAAGCTAATTATTCTACTTTTAGTATCCCTTCCTTGTATTGCCTTTTCCCAGGGAATGCACCTTTCTCCAAGCACGTCTATTCCAACTTCCAAAAAGACTACAAAGCTTAATAAATCGGGGCAAAAAATTATAGATAGCATGATTACCACTGGTGGCACAACATTAGGTGGTACAATTACCGGCGGAACAACTACGAATGGAATAATCATAGGTGCAACAATTACGGGTGGCATAACAACAGGAGGCTCAACTTATAACCAAAATACAAGGGTTACAACTACCGGTGGAACAATTACAGGCGGGATAACCACAGGCGGGACAACTATAGGAACAACAACAACTGGGGGCATTACAACTGGGGGCACAATGACTGGCGGGACAACCAATGGAGCGGCAAATCTTGACCCAGACCATGTTATGACAACTACAGACGGTACTACTACGGGTGGGACAACAACTGGCGGAGTAATTACCGGAGGAACAACAACTGGCGGAACAACCAGTGGGGGAGTTACTGTTAATGGTGTAACCACTGGTGGAATTACTATTGGCGGAGTTACTACTGGTGGTACAATAACTGGTGGCACAACTATTAATGGAGTAACAACAGGTGCAACAACCTACGATCCAATTAGTGGCGGGATTACTAATGGAGGAACAATTACCGGTGGTATAACTACCGGTGGAAGTACCACCGGTGGAGTAACAGTTAATGGGGTAACTACCGGTGGAACAACTACCGGCGGAGTTACAACAGGCGGGACAACTGTAAATGGCGTAACAACCGGAGGCATAACAACAGGTGGAACAACAACCAACGCTACAACTTTACATGGTACAACTATTGGTGGTACAGTTACAGGTGGAATAATTAAATATCATGCTAATGTTATAAGTACAAATTTTACTATTCCATTAATACGGGCTAACTTTTTATATAACAATCCCAAAAATGCAACAAATTCAATAATAGGGACATCTTTTTTAAATTCAGTAGGCGCCGGCGTTAATTATTCATGGGGCGAGCTCGACATAACAAAAGACGCAAACAATGTTAATACTTCAGTAGATTATTATAACCATATAGGCCTGCAGGCCGGTTTTCTATTTGCTTCAAATTCTTCGGCCGGTTCTTCAATACCACAATCAGGTAGCACCACCACCGCTACTCCATCGAGTACGGTATTTGCATTGGTTGCTGGTGCTGATATATATAACTTTCAGTTAGGGGCTGGTTATGAATTTGGGTCGCTTGCTACCGGGCAAAGGAGATTGTTCATAACGATAGCTTATGCCATACCAATAAGTACGTTGATAAACGGTGGCTATAAGGTAATTTCTACCAGCAAGCTCAAGTAATAAAATCGATATTATTATAAAAGCAGTATTATGAACCAACGCGGGCATCCCAACAACCAATATCCCCGCTATCCGTGCCATTTTTAAACACCTGCCCCCACCATCAACCCAAACCCCAGCTCACTGCCCACCCCCAAGCTACTTTTTGCCCAAATTTTACCTTTTTGTTTTTCAATAAGGTCTTTGCAAAAAAGCAGGCCCATGCCGGTGCCGGTTTCGTTATCGGTGCCTGTTGCGCTTATGACCTGGCTTTTAAATAAATTTTCGAGATAAGCTTCGGTCATGCCAACGCCATTGTCCTTTAAAGTGAATATCACCCATTCATCGTCCTGCACGTATGAGGTTATTTCAATAGTACCGTCCCAGTTGGAGAATTTAATGGCATTGGTTAAAAAATTATGGATCACTATGCGGGTCGAGTTTGGGTCGGCAAATGCAGTGGTATCGGGGGCAATATTAATTATGGTGCTAATGCTTTTATGCTTTAACTGATCGTCTAAACTCATCAGTTCGCGGGTAACCAGGTCGGCAATATCAAAACTTTTAGCTGTGTTTCCCGTATTGTCAACCTGGCTGTTTATCCAAAATAATAAGGTATCTAAAAAGTCCGAGGTATGCTCCAGTTTACCAAATACTTTGGGTATCATTTCTGCAAACTCTTCGTGGGTAATGCTGTCGGTGGTCATTAAATTAAATAGTCCTCTTAAGGTGCTTATTGGTGCCCGCAGGTCGTGCGCCAAAACGGCAATTAACCTGTCCTTTAATAAATTCAGCTCGTTTAATTTTGTTGCCTGGCTATCCAAATTTTCCTGGTGGCCTATAATCTCCGTATTCTTTGCGGCTAAAAGCAGGTTTATTTTTTGTTGTTTGCGTTTACCGTTATAATATATTAAAACCATAATAGCCATAACCACTATAATAGCGGCATAAACCAGCAACTCATTCCGCTGACGGGCTATTTTTTGCTGGTAAACATTGTCACGCAGGTGCAGCTGATCGGCAATTTCTTTTTGCTTTTTTAAGAAGTCAATTTCAAGGTTGTATGAGATTATTTTGTTGATACTTTCGTTATTGTTCAAGCTGTCTTTTAAAGCCGTATATAACTGGTGCTGACTATAAGCCTGTTTAAAGCGTTTTAACCCGGCCAGGGCCTTGCTAACCTGCAAAGCAGCATCGGCCTTGGTGTTAAGGCTGCCTAAATTATTGGCTGTAAGTTGCGCCTTTAAAGCGTAAGCATAAGCCCGGGTATAAGCTTTCTCCAAATTATATACTCGTGCAAGCCCTTCATAGGCATAAGCCTTGTTGTATTTTATTTTGTTTTGCGCGGCCGATTGTAGCGAAAGGTTGAGATAATGCAGTGCAACAACCGTATGCTGGGTATAGTAATTATATAAACCCAGGTCATAATATATGAGGCTTTTCCCTTCCCTGTCATCTATTTTATGAAAAATGACCGACGCCTTGTTTAGGTAACCAATAGCCCCGGTATAATTTTTCTGGGCCATCAATACTTCGCCAATATTTTCGCTCGCGGTGCTGATACCTTGCTGGTCATCCAGTTTTTGCCATATATTAAGCGCCCGGTTAAAATAGTTTAAGGCTTTTGGGTAGATCTCCATGTGCTGCATCACAACGCCAATATCACAGTAATTGTCGGCGGCTGCCAGGTCGTTTTTATACTTAATATCTGTTATAAGCGATTTAAAATAGCAATCAAGCGCTTTGGAAAATTCGCCTTTATTGTCATAAGTAATACCTATTACATTATAACAATTAGCCACATCGATCTCCTTGCCGGTTTTAACGCACAAAGTCAGCGACTTATTAAACAACCCAATAGCATTATCATAGTTCCCTAAATAGTCCTGTACCCGGGCTAAACCTATATAGCTTTCGCTAATGCCGTAATTGTTGTTTAGCTGTTTATATAAGTTTAAAGCAGTCGTATAATTTCGGGCCGATGCAGCATAGTCGCCCCTGAAGGTGTTTACGGCCCCTATTTGTGTATGGCCATCGGCAATACCTTTTAAGTAATTGATTTTTGTTGATAAGGCAATTTCAAGGTTGCCGTAGTAAGCGCAACTATCTGGGTACGATTCAAAATATTCGTCGGCAAGTTTGTTAATGCGGCTTATAGTAAGTGTATCAGGTAATTTGGAGGTATGTTGTAAAGCAGGGGTTATTAATTTTTTTAGGCTATCGATTGCCGAACTTTGTTGCCTTGCAAACAGGTTAAAGCTAACCAGGTTTAAAACAATAAGTGAAGCGTAAAAAGGTTTCAATATTATATTAGTATAAAGCAATATTAAATTAAATGTATAACATATTATTAAAAAAAAGTGAAGTACAAATAATAAATACAAAAACGCCCGCTTAAAACCTTGTTTAAACGGGCGTTTTAAATATGGGGTAAGCATTGCTTTCAGCTTTACGCTTTCGGCTTTTACCTAACCTTAACTCAGCAAATTCTTCCAGCTTACCAACCCGCCAATTATCTTGTCCAGGTCATCTGCGGTAACACGTTCCTGCTGCATGCTGTCGCGGTGGCGTATAGTTACGGTATTGTCTTCTAAAGTTTGATGGTCAACCGTAATACAGAACGGCGTGCCTATAGCGTCCTGGCGGCGATAACGTTTGCCTATGGCGTCTTTTTCTTCGTATTGCAGGTTAAAGTCGAGCTTTAATTTATCCATTATCTCGCGGGCTTTTTCGGGCAGGCCGTCTTTCTTGGTCAGCGGGAAAATGGCGGCTTTAACCGGGGCAAGGCAGGGGTGCAGCCGTAAAACTGTACGGCTATCCTGCTTCTCATCGGTGCTCAAATCCTCTTCTTCAAAAGCGTTGATCATCGTTAGCAAAAACATCCTGTCTAAACCAATAGATGTTTCAATAACGTAAGGGATATAGTTACCATAAGGCTTGCCATCTTCGCCAAGCTCAGGGTCGAAATACTGCATTTTTTTCCCCGAGAATTTCTGATGCTGGCTCAAATCAAAATCGGTGCGGCTATGTATGCCTTCCACCTCTTTAAACCCAAACGGAAAATCATACTCAATATCAACCGCGGCATTGGCATAATGTGCCAGTTTTACATGATCGTGGTAGCGGTATTTAGCTTCGTCTGTACCCAGGGCCAGATGCCATTGCAGGCGGGTTTCTTTCCATTTTGTGTACCACTCCATTTCGGTGCCGGGGCGTACAAAGAACTGCATTTCCATCTGCTCAAACTCGCGCATACGGATAATGAACTGCCGAGCAATAACCTCGTTACGAAATGCCTTGCCAATTTGCGCAATACCAAACGGAATTTTCATCCTGCCTGATTTTTGCACATTTAAATAATTTACAAATATACCCTGCGCAGTTTCGGGGCGCAGGTAAACCAAATCGGCATCATCAGCTACGGCGCCCATCTGGGTGCTGAACATCAGGTTAAACTGGCGCACATCCGTCCAATTACGGGTGCCACTTATAGGGCAAACTATTTCGTGTTCAATAATGATCTCTTTTAAGCGCGGCAAGTCTTCCTGCGTCAAAGCGGTATCGAGGTCATGCTGCAATTGCTCTGCCTTAGCTGTCTTGCCGTCTTTGGCGTAACGTTCTATCTTATCTTCAATTAGCTGATCGGCACGGTAACGTTTTTTCGAGTCTTTGTTATCAATCATCGGGTCGCTAAAGCCGTCAACATGGCCGCTGGCTTTCCATATTTTGGGGTGCATAAATATGGCCGAATCAATACCAACTATGTTTTCATGCATTTGCACCATAGCTTTCCACCAATAGGTTTTGATGTTGTTTTTTAACTCCGAGCCAAATTGACCGTAGTCATAAACAGCGCTTAAACCGTCATATATTTCGCTGCTGGGGAAAACAAAGCCATACTCTTTGGCGTGTGCTATTACATTTTTAAAAAGTTCGTCGGTAGTTTTACTCATAATGGCGCAAAGATAGGGCTTTTTGATAATTGTCTGAACCCTGATTTGCACGATTTAAGGATTTTCAGGATTGCAATTGATGCATCATGGCAAATCAATCAAGTAAATCCAATTAATCCTACGAATCATGGTTAAGAAAAAGAAGAATGAGGGCTATTTATCGGTCAACCCACTAAAGACATTTTTGGGACATTTATTCACTTAGCCGTTTTATTATTTTGTGTTAAGATAAAATCCTTTACTTTGAAACCAAACTTTGGTTCAAAAATTGCCGCAGAATGTAAAAAGTTAATTTATGATCAGATACTTATTGGTTATTGCTTGTATAATGAAGTGTTTTACTATTAATGCACAACCTGTTGCTGATACCGGTAAACGGTCGCTGGTAACCACAATGAGTTACGCCCAGGTACAGGCTTACTTAAAAGGCGATGCCTTAAATGATATGGCCAGGTTAGCCGAAATTAACCACTTCCCCATGCCCGATAAGGTGTTGAAATTTAAAAAAGAACTTGACCTGAGCCCTATACAGGTAAAAAAGATCGGCGACATTAACCTGCGTATGCATAAGTTAAGGGTACAAAACGGCCAATTTATTGTACGGAACGAAAGAACGCTCGACAGCCTTTTTAAAACAGGGAAAATTGATAATGGTAATTTAATATTTTTTGGTAATCGTTACGGCGCCTACCAGGCCGAGATACGGATTGCTATTTTACAGGCCTGTATGTCAACCCAACAAGAATTAACACCGTATCAAATTACCCGGTTTGAGGCTTTACAAAAAGCGAATTGAAATATGCCGATTGATTTATTTAATTTAGCGCCCTCATTATTGTAATATGAAGATTACGTTTGATTTTGAAAAACCATTGGCCGATTTGCTACAGCAAATTGAAAAAGTGAAGCAGGTTGAGGATAAGAACAAGTTGGATATGTCTGCAACGCTGGCCGAATTGGAAAACAGGTTTGATGCTACCAAGCAAGAAATATATGCTAACCTAACCGGCTGGCAAAAAGTACAAATATCCCGTCACCCCGAAAGGCCATATACCTTGCAGTATATCGAGCTAATGTGCGATGACTTTATTGAGCTGCATGGCGACAGGACCGTAGGCGATGATAAGGCCATAATTGGCGGCTTCGGCACCTTAAACGGGCAAACCGTTATGTTTATAGGTCACCAAAAAGGGAAAAACACCAAAGACCGCCAGTACCGCAACTTTGGTATGGCCAACCCCGAAGGCTACCGTAAGGCGCTGCGGTTAATGAAAATGGCCGAAAAATTTAACAAACCGGTTATTACACTGATAGATACACCAGGGGCATTCCCCGGACTGGAAGCTGAAGAGCGGGGGCAGGGTGAAGCTATAGCGCGTAATTTGCTGGAAATGTCAATACTAAAAGTGCCCGTTATTTGCGTAGTTATTGGCGAAGGCGCATCGGGCGGCGCGCTGGGCATAGGCATTGGTGATAGGGTATTAATGCTTGATAATTCATGGTACTCGGTTATATCACCCGAAAACTGCTCAACCATACTATTCAAAACCTGGGAGCAAAAAGAGCGCGCGGCCGAAATGCTGAAACTAACTTCGACAGAAATGTTGAAGAACAAGCTGATTGACGGCGTTATTAAAGAACCACTTGGGGGCGCCCACCAGGACCCGGTAGCCATGGCAGCCATATTAAAGAAACAACTTTTAAAAGAACTCAAATCATTAACCAACCGCAATATTGACGAACTGGTTACCGAGCGTATCGATAAGTTTTGCGCGATGGGCGTGGTTAACGAGGGGTAAATTATAGCTGCACGGCTCTAACTTCAGTTACAAAGTCAGGGTCATTTAGAAGCAGTATTATTACTTTTTATCATATCTACAATTGGTGTGTTTTGCTTGAAAACTATTAATTTAGTATTTTTAGGTTTTAACTGCCTGCGCCAATGTTTATCTATAAATTAAGAATCTGTGTCTTTTTAGTAGCGTGTTACCTCCCGTTTATGCTATTTGCACAGGTAAGCCCTACAGATGGTAATTTTATTAACCGCGTTACCAATGTTTTGCATTATCAGCCACCTGTAGAAAAAGTATATTTACATCTTGACAAGTCTTTCTATGTAGCCGGCGATGATATCTGGTTTAAGGCTTATTTAACTTCCGGCGGTTTACACCAACTATCCGCTATCAGCGGACTATTAAATGTGGAGCTTTTGAGCGATGCAGGTCAGTTTCCTTTACAAGCTATTAAATTAAATGTGAAGTCGGGTTTAACATTTGGCGATTTTCACCTTCCTTACAATATGCCGGCGGGCCGCTATCATATTAGGGCCTATACCAATTATATGCGCAATGAGGGGCCTCAATTCTTTTTTGATGAGCCAATGTCAGTTGGAAATTTAACTGGTTTGATTACCCTACCAAGTAAAGCGCTAAATAATGGCGCAGTTAAAAATGGCGCTAATAATGAACCGGTTACATCGTCGGCACTTGCACCTGTTATTCAATTTTTCCCCGAAAGCGGCAGCCTGGTAAATGGTGTAAATTCCGTGGTTGCCTTTAAGGCGATGGGTGCGGATGGCTTGGGAATATCGGTATCCGGGATAATTAAAGACAATGATGATCACGAAATAACCCGTTTTTATAGCACATACCTGGGTATGGGAAGTTTTAACTTATACCCGGTTGCCGGTAAGGCTTATAAAGCACTGCTAACTTTTGCCAATGGTTCACAACAAACGGTTACTCTGCCCGTCGCGGCAAATCAAGGCTATGTATTAAGTGTTTACAACAGGCCCGAAAGTCGTGATATTGCTTTTAGGGTATCATATTGCAATACAAATAATTCACATAGCGCTGCCGACAGTTCGATGATACTAATTGCACGGTCGGGCCCTTTTATGTGTTATGCAACTAAAATTTCAATGCGGGGAAGTATAGTAAGCGGAAGCATACCTAAAGAGAAATTTCCTACCGGCATAGCCCAATTTACCTTATTTAAAACGGGCGGGGAGCCATTATGCGAACGCATTGCCTTTATAAATAATCACGATCAGCTTAACGTAACGTTAACTGATAGCAACCAGATCAACATTACACATCAAAAAACAACCATTGTGATGCAGGCCACCGGTGCCGATGGAAAACCTGTGACGGGCAGTTTTTCGGCTGCTGTAATGAATGAAGAGTTGCTTTCGGGCAAAGACGCGATTGATAAAAATAATATACTCAGTTACTTGCTGTTAACTTCTGATTTAAAGGGAAAAATAGAACAACCCGCCTATTATTTTAACAATAATAGCGATAGCGCGCAGGCTTCTCTTGACTTACTGATGCTTACGCAGGGGTACAGGCGCTTTGAGTGGAGGCAGGCATTGGATGGCTCAATTAAAGAAGGCCTTTATTTACCTGAATCAGGAATATCCATCTCGGGCACGGTAATAACATCCAAGGGAAAACCGGTAAGTAAAAGCCATGTAACGTTATTTGATAAAGCTACCAATTTTGGGGCCGATACTGTTGCAGATGATGAAGGCAAATTTACTTTCCGTAACCTGGCCTATACCGATAGCGTACATTTTATTATATCAGCACAAACTGCTGATGGCAATAATGATGTACGTTTAACTTTAGATACTACTATAAACACCTTCGGTGAAGTTGCCATACAGCGATCTAAACGTACAAATAGCAATTTAAATGTAGATAGCACTGCAATACCCCAATATTATAAGCTACAGATGCAACAAAAATTTAATGTTG
>Ga0206943_1133_pt1 | contig 18792 bp, 14 predicted proteins | sample Alteio_BWOrgHeat_7_FD_153243 | JGI IMG/M metagenome (GOLD analysis project Ga0206943, IMG submission 153243) | Enriched cells from forest soil in Barre Woods Harvard Forest LTER site, Petersham, Massachusetts, United States -... | ecosystem: Environmental > Terrestrial > Soil > Temperate forest > O... | reverse complement strand
GTCATCATCGCCGGCGTCAAAATTTTCGGGCAACCCATTGCCATTGTCAGCCACCTGCAAAGTAATCCGGGCGTTTTCCGAAAACAGTCGGATGGAAATCCGGTCGTCCATCCCCTTTGGAAAAGCATATTTGAATGCATTGGTAATGGCTTCATTCAGGATCAGACCTACCGAAACCGCTTTCGATACATCCAGCCTGATTCTCTCTATGCTCAAATCGAATACTACTTTCCCGGACATGTCAAAACTATCCCTGAGGTAGTCCACCAGGTCTCCGATATAGTCCGGCATATTCACATTGCTGAGATTTTCAGAATTGTACAACTTCTGATGGATAAGCGACATCGCTTCGACACGGTGCTGGCTTTCCAGAATGACTCTTGCCGCGGTCTCGTCCTTCAAAAATTCCGACTGTGACGAAAGAAGACTGGTAATCATTTGTAAATTATTTTTTACCCTGTGGTGTATTTCCCGGAGAAGCCAGTCTTTCTCTCCAAGTAAAACAAGTTGCCGGCGGTTCAGATCATGCAGCTCGATATTCTGTTGATCGATCTCGTCCTTCTGAGTCCTCAACCGGATGTTTGTCCTCTTATTATTACGGTATCGGATATATACCATTACAATGACGAAACCTAAAAAGACAAATCCTGCAAAGTATAGCTTTCTTGCATTAGCAGACTTCTGGACCTCCATAGCAGCCTTTTGAACCTCCATTTGATTTTGTGCGCGCAGCTCCTGAAGACGTTTCTCCCTTTGCAATGTTTCATATTTTACATTCAGGTCGATTATCTGTTTGTTTTGCGACTCATCGTCAACCTTATCATGCAGATTGTTATACTGCACCAGCCAATGCACCGCAGATTTGAAATCGCCAGTGGCCGAATCAAGTGAGTATAGAGTATAGCATGCTTTTGCAAGATCTTCCTGTGGTACAGTTTTGACAAGAGTTGGCGAAAACAACATCATGAGGAATTTTCTGCCTTCCTGAAAGTTGCCCAATAAAATGTTTATCTGCCCCAGCCTGCGTATCAGATAGGAATTCATCATCCCGGCTTTGACATTATTTGATAATTCATCCTCTAATTGCCAGGCCCGCATAAAGTAGTCCCTTGCCTTCGGATAATCTTTTTTACTCTCATAGCAACTTCCCAGTGCTTCGTACGCCAGCTGTGACTCACTGGCGCTTCCAGGCGGATATTTTTTCAATAGAAGTTCCACCGTATTGACAGCACCTGATGACAAGTCAAAATCGATATTCCGGTTACCCATGTTCTCCAAAATCTGATAGAGGTCCTCACCCCTTCGGGTTTCGATACAAGCCTGCAAAGCCAGGTTATACCAGTTTCTGGCGGCAGTGAGATCGTGCAGCTCCTCTGAAGAACGGGCGATGCGAACGTATGCATGTGCAGCATAAAACCGGTCGTTTGTGGCCTCCACTGCTTTTAATGTTTCCATAGCCAGTTTCAATGCGTCGCCGTATTCATTGGTAATCGTTTTCAGGAAAGCCAGCAGATCATAGCTGTATTGCTTATATGGAAACTGCCAGGCATCCTGCAGGCGCAGGGATTCCTCAGCAGCTGTATTTGCAGCTATCGGGTTGCCGGCCGCAAAGCTCAGATAAGCGATGTCCATCGAAACATTGATCTGATTACCCGTGTCCTTAAGATCCCGGTAACGGGTTAATGCATCTGAAAGGCAGTTGAGGCGGAAACCGGTCGTTTCCCGGGTAAAAGGACAAAACATACCTGCATAGCTGCGGGTTTTTGCCTGTAATGCAGGAAGATTTTTAAATCCAGTGTTGTGAATAATAGAAAAATACCAAAAATTCCCCTTCACGGTATCCTTCAGCATATAATATGACTTCATCAACAAACACCAGGCTTCAGCAGTCCATTCTGCGTTTCCCATTTTTTCCGCCTCGTTATAAGCTATGGTCAGTTGCCCGATCGCTTTTCGATAGTATTCAGCACATGGCTGAAACGCATACCAGGCACCCACCAGGAGCCGCGCGGGAATTCTGATATTTTTTTCCAGGGCAGGCAAAACGGTTACCATGCTGTCAACGTTGCCCGTTTTCATCCACCCTGCATACTGTTTACAAAAAGCTTCGTCGAAAGTTTCTGTAATAACAGCCACCCGGCTTACACTACGATATTGAGCGCTTAGTATGAGGGTACTATCCAGTAAAATAAGTCCCTGCGTGCTAACCGTGATGCTTGCTGCACTCATCTGCAACATGGTTCGCTGCATTGCCGTCTCTTTATTTTGCTGTCCGCTAACCGACAGCGGTTGGAAATAGAAAAGCAGAATTGATAACAGGAAGACCAGCGCAGCGTGTCGCTTCGATAAGAAGGGGTAAACTGTTAACGTGTATATGTTCATGTAATGGGCCACTTAACTCCCAGCCGTTTTATTTTCGAGTTGAGCGTGGTCGGCGGCAGTTTTAGCAATTGTGCCGCACCCCCGCGCCCGGAAATTTTGCCATTGGATTTTTTCAATGCGGCAATAATATGATCACGGTCGATTTCAGCGAAAGATTTCAACTCTTTCTCGGTCGATGGCAATTGCAATAGTGGTATGGGTTCCGGCATTTCGAATCTGTCGATGATGCCTGTCCGGCTCTCCAAAACATGCCGCTCAATCAAATGCTGCAGTTCGCGGATATTACCGGGCCAGTCATAATTCTCCAGTTGTTTAATGGCTTCTGCTGTGACGATAGTCTTCATTCGATGAACCTGCTCTCCATACACCTGGAGAAAATGGGAAACCAGCGCTTCGATATCTTCCCTGCGCTCACGAAGAGGCGCCAGTTTTATTGGAAAGACGTTTATCCGGTAATACAGATCAAGCCGAAAGCGACCTTCGGCAATTTCCGTCAGCAGATTCCGGTTGGTCGCCGCAACAATCCGTACATCCGTGGGAATGGTCGCTCTTGCACCCACGCGCTCAATCTCCTTTTCCTGGATAGCGCGCAGTAGCTTGCTCTGGATCTCCGGCGGCAGCTCCCCGATTTCGTCCAGAAAAAGTGTTCCGCCGTTTGCCTGTTCGAACTTCCCGATGCGCCTTTCAAATGCGCCGGTAAAAGCTCCTTTTTCATGGCCGAAGAGCTCTGATTCTACCAGGTTTACCGGTATCGCCGCACAATTAACCTTGATCAGTGGTTTGTCTTTTCTTGACGAAAGCTGATGAATCGCCCTCACCAACCCTTCCTTACCTACACCTGTTTCACCAAGAACGAGCACAGTACTATCAAACGGTGCTACTTGTGATACCTTATCAAGTGCCTCCAGCAATTTCGTACTCTTGCCAATGATTCCCTCGACACCAGGTTTTAGCAGCTGGTTTGGAGCCCGGGAATGACCATGCTTATGCCCCGGATTCGGGTTCCTGTTTGCGGATTTGATATTTTCAACCACTTCTCTAAGCAGTTCCTGTACTGAATTTATCAGTTGCAGGTGATCTGAATTGTAGTTTTCCTCGTTGCAGCAATAAAATACGATGGACATTTCGACGTCCCAGTGTTTTAGTAATGGCACCCATAACTTCGACTTGAATCCCATCATCCGGGTGAATTTCTCTTCTGTCGGGTTCTTCGCCATTTCTTTCTGCAAATCATTTTCATCATGGAAATAAGCGCTTCGATTTTCCTGGTTCCTTTTGCGAATCGGGTTGAGCTTTTCAATCCCCAGCTCGTAAGGTGTGGACCTTCCCTCATCGTATAATATGTATTCGTCAAACCCGACGCGCCGGAACCTGAAGACCGCCTCTGCAGACGGATCATGGAGGTTTGTGTCGATCAGTATAAAGTCGAAGGGTAGAAATGAAGTGAGTGCCCTTATAAGTGAAAGCGCCTTTTCACTCCTGGTTTCATCGTTGGAAATAATATTCTTAAGCAGAATCGTAAGCCATTTTCGCTGACGGGATATAAATTCCTGGTGGTTTTTATACCGGTAAATGGCAATATTAAGAGCTATCAGAATTTCCCTTTCCCGGAATGGTTTTACAAGAAAGCCATAGGGCTTTGTCTTCATCGCTTCCTCTAATGTTGAGGTATCTGAATTGGCCGAAAGATATATAAATGGAATATTCCGCTGATCGAGAATCCGGGCCAGGTCAATCCCGTTCTGATCACCTTTTAAGTAAATGTCCACCAGGACGATTTCCGTCTTTTTCTTATCCAGGATTTGTAATGCCTGTTCTACCGATTTTGCCATGCCTTCCACTGTATGACCGGCGTTTTTTAGCATGACGCCAAGGCTCCTGGCTTCCAGAAATTGATCTTCTACTATGAGAACCTTTAGTCCCATGGCGACAATTGTAATCGGCTATACGGCCAAATTCAGCTGGCCGGTACAAATTTACTTCCAAGTTACTGCATCGACGATTAACCCACTCCTTCAAAATATTTATTGTACTCTCAAAATAATTTTACCCTGGGCATGGCCGCTCTCACCGAAATCATGCGCCGCTCTTGCTTCTGAAAGCGGAAATTCTTTTACAGTCATTGCCCGAACTAAACCGGCATTGATCAATTCACGAATCTGGTGCAATCGCGCACCATTTGAAACCAGTCGGAACGATACGGCATGCACATTAAATTGCTTACCCGTTTTTTCGTCTGCTCCGACAGTGGACACCAACGTTCCTCCTTTACGAATTACCTGCCACGATTTCGATTGCGTATCCCCACCCACCACATCCAAAACTAAATCTACACCAGTTACTTTTTTGCTAAAATCTTCATTTTGGTAATCAATCACTTCGTTAGCACCAAGTGATTTCACTATATCGATATTTTTAGCCGACGTGGTTGCGATGACATAAGCATTCGCAAGTCTGGCAAACTGCACAGCAAAACTTCCTACGCCGCCCGATGCTCCATGTATGAGGATTCTCTGTCCCCCCTGTAAATTTCCCTTTTCAAAAATCGCCATCCATGCTGTTTGGGAAGCCAATGGTATTCCTGCAGACACCTCTAAAGGAATATAAGAGGGAGCATACGCAAGTTCAAATCCCCGAACCGCAACATATTCCGCATAAGCTCCATTTCTTATTGGTTCGGGACGGGCAAAAACAATATCTCCCGCTTTGAATTTTTTTATGAGGGGACCCACACTTTCTACCGTTCCGGCTACGTCCCAACCAAGGATGAGGGGAAAGTTAAAAGCATTACGATAATCACCATATCCCATTCTGATTTTCCAATCTACAGGGTTGACGCCTGCTGAATGCACTTTGATGAGAACTTCATCCGGGAGAATAGAAGGTACCGGAGCGTCTTCATAAATAAGAACACCTGAATCGCCATGATGATGAATGCGTACCGCTTTCAATTTTGTCGAATTTTTTTTTTAAATAAAGTTTTTCTATCTGATACCGCCACTTATCTTAGCAAACGTTTTTTTCATTTCGCATCCGCTGCTTTAATTAAGTGTTCCATTTTTTGGTCAAGGCTGATTCCTACGCCGGTCACTTCCGGAATTCGGAACTGTCCAAATAAAGAAGATGGCAGGTCATATTCGATTTGAGCTTTCTTATCGTCTTTTTCAAAAACCAGAACGCGCAGTGGAGCGTAAAGACCGGCCCTGATATCGAACCGGGTCATCGTGGAAGCTGTATATGGATTTCCAATCAGGTACTGCTTTGCTTTTCGTGGTTTGCCCCAAATATTCAGCATGCTTCCATGATCGTACTGATTAAAAAGAATTAACTCAGTCGCTCCCTGCATCTGATTAACGATGGCATTTTTTACAAAATCAGGTTTTTCCATAACCTGACTCAATATTGCAAAGTCGAGCCTGCCCAATATTGCTTCTAACCTATTTGTGAAATGTTCATAATCACTCGAAACATCTACGCTTAGATGGATTACATGGGTGACTGAGCTGGTAGTTGACATATTGTATTGCGCTTTTTTTTATTGAACTACTTTTATGCGGACACCGAAAGTCCCCATATTCCACCAAGGATATGCCAATTCTTATTATTTTGAAAGTCAAGGGACTGAGTATAATTGTGATTATTGACTAACGATATTTCGTATTTATTTACGTCAGGCCGTCCCAGGTTCAAAATACTGTTGCCCATTTTTTGAGTGTGTACCGGTCGGCTTCACTGATCCCGAGACCGACAATATCAACATTTTTATAACTTTGCGTCGGCTATTCTATCTCGAATACTATAATAAAATCAATATGGAAACGGCACCCAGGAATACGATGGTCAAATACGGCGACATGGAGTTTTTCATTTATTACTTTATCCATGATAATGATATAAACCCCGGTTCAGGATTCTTAAATCTTACTTTGGGAAGTGAAGATGACGAATTTGAACGTATTACGTCCATTGTTCCGGCAAGTATCCTGGACAATGATGATGAACAGGAGAGAACAGCCCAGGGGCTTGTTACTGAATATTTGAAGACATTAGGCAAATAAAAATTTCGATTATTTTTCTCTGGAAGGAATTTGGTTTCTATCGTAATCTTCTTTGGTGACCTCCCATTCCGCTGCGATGGGCGCTATTTGTAGCAATTAATTCTTCGTCTCCCAGGTTCCGGTAGCATGGGTGACCACGGTGATCCAATCACCACTTCCGAACTCAATCGGGTACGGAGTGTGAACGTGGGCATCGGGGAACATGTGAATGAACTGCTAAAGCGCGATATCTCAATTAAGTTTGTCTTGATTATAATAAAGTATTACAGCAAATGATTGTTTTTATTTCTATTTTATCAATTCGGATTGAAACTGACTTGACTGTTTCGTGAGGGATATTAATTTTCACCACTTCATTTCCCCTGTATTTACTTTTGCACCGATTTCGAGCACCGCCAGAAGACCTGCATCAGGATATTTTGCTTTTAAAGTTTTTATCAAACTTTCAGATGTGGTATTTGTTTTCAAAGATTGCTCATAAAACAGAAGATATTCCATAGTATATCTGACCGAAGCAAGATCAAGCGAAGCCGCTTCGTTCATATGCGCTGGTATTACAATTTCCGGATGTAAGCTTATTATACTATTTAATGCCGCCACCCAATTTTTGCGGACATCTTTTTCGGTTGATTCCTTATCTTCTGCCATCCATACATGGAAAGTATTGCCAAAAACATTGATGCCGCCTACAACTGCCTTTATAGAAGGTATCCAGATAAATGTTCGATGGGGGAATTTCTCCAGGCCTATTACTTCCAGTTTTTGTCCTTCCAAATCAATCCCGGAACCTTTTAGTATTTGAGGCAACACGATATTCTTCGTAATAGCATCGCCCATTTGCGCGCCCCACACATCCAGCTTTTTTTGTTCCGTTAGTTTTATATGGTTCACCGTTGCTTCTGTCGCATAGACTACAGCTTGTGGAAAATATTTCTTAAAGACTTCTAAACCAAAATAAAAGTCAGGGTCACCATGACTTATAAAGATGGCGGTAAGATTCTTTCCTGATTTCTTAATTTCCAGTGCTACCTTTTCTGCGTCTGCCAAGGTGAATTGCCCGTCGATAAGTACTGCGTCTTTTTCCCCGGAAACAATAACAGATACCGCGCCAAAGCTGGCTTCCGAAGCATAATAAACGGTTAGCCCTAAATTTCCAGATTTAATTATTTTCATTTTTTTACAGATTGGTACTACAAAGATGCAGTAGTCAGTACCTGAAAAACATTGAACTAATTCAATAAAATAACCGGAATATTATTTCTTAAGAGAGATTTTTCTTCTGATTTTGCTAACAAACTCATGGGAGATACCAAGATATGAGGCGATTTGAAGATTAGTCAACCGTTGGGATAACCGGGTATTTTTTTCAATAAAATCTATATAACGCCGGTCTGCAGTTTTTCTCAGATTTTCACTCATTCTGCGGTGCAGTGCAATAAGTGATTTTTGTCCCATTATGCGAAACAGCCGTTCTACCTTGGGGATATTTTGATACAGCCTTTCTTTATCTTCTTTACTGATAACCAGAATTTCGGAATATTCTATTGCCTGGATAAAATAATGAGATGGGCTTTGATTAATAAAACTGTCAATATCGCCAATCCACCAATCTTCCCGCGGAAAAGAAAGAATTTGCTCAAAACCTTTTTCATCAATCAGATATACCTTGAACAATCCTTTATTAACAAAGCCTTCAAACTTGCAAACGTCGCCTTCTTTTAAGAAATAGCCTTTTTTCGGGATGGTTTGTGGTCGAAATAATGCTGAAAATTCCTCTGCTTCTTTTTCTGAAAGCGAAATGTGTTTGCTGATATTTTGTTTGAGAAGCGTCGTCATTGAATGATGAAGTTAATAGATTTTATTTCCGGACAGGTAAAGATCCGTTTTGACTTCAACAAAAGGCGTTTTGGCTACGACTCCCTTTTTCCACAAAGCGGTCCGCTAAACTGTCTAATAAAATTTCTATTCATTTTTTGGAATGTTCAGGATCATCCAGAGGGTTTACATAAGTTACTCCGGATGGACCATAGCCGGTAATTTCAACAATTACCGGGCCCTTGGTCATCGCAAAATGATTTTGACCTGCAACTTCCGAATACACGCTGCCAGTAGGAAGCATCTTTAATTTTGTCTTATCAAATGTATCTCCATAGCCAAAATACCAGTTTCCGGAAACTACTGTAGCCATCCGTTGATCAGGATGTTGATGAGCAGCAATAGTCGTATTCGCTGCCACTTTTAATAAAATAGTATACAGGCCTGCTTTTGAAGGGTCTCCAAAAATTACAATTACATTGACTGCTGAATAATTGGAAGATCCGGGTGCGTCATGTCCTGTTCCTTTCGCAGATATGATTTCCTGCTGGGTCATTCTAAGCTGGCCATTATAGCCGACCTGAGCCAAAGAAGTAAAGCTCATCGAACTAAAAATCAAAATAAATAAAAGGGCAAGTGATGTTTTTGCCAGTTTCGGTTGTCCATTAAATGCATTCATGATGAATCCTGTTTTAGTATTATTAATTAAATTATCTACAGAGAAATTATTTGCTCAGAAAAAAATCCAGGAGGTCTTTTTGTACCTCATCCGTTTTTTCCTGTACTATCCAGTGTCCTGCACCGGCGATGACATTTTCTGTAACATTCGTTGCCACAACACGGCAGTGTTTTGCCAGAAAACTTCCTGACCCATATTCAGCACCCATTGCCAGAACAGGCATTTGCAGCTTCTTTTTTTCAAATTCATGGTTGTCCAGGGCGTCGTGGGGAAAATTCCCAAACCAGTGAAAGCAAGCCGTTGTAGATCCCGGAACGGAAAATGCCCTTATAAATTCTGCAGATTCTTCTTTTGTAAATGGATCTTTTACATACCCGACCACCGGCCAGAAATCCATTAAAAATGGGCCTTCTTTTCCTTTTACCAATTCACCCGAAACCGGCCTTGCGAAAAAACCAAACCACCATGCTTTGGAAGAAAAGTCAGACCATACCGGTTCAACCCCAGGCAAAAGTGCATCCATCAGAGCAAGCTTTTTCACTTCCGAACCAAACTGTGCAGCATAAGCATAGGCTACCATTAGACCGATATCATGACCTGCTAATTTAATACTGGAGTATCCCAGTCTTTTCACCAGTTCATGAATGTCTACTGCCATATTTTTCTTATCATAACCACTATCCGGTTTATCCGATTCCCCCATTCCTCTCATGTCGGGAGCGATGACGGTAAAATGTTTGGAGAGTTCGGGTAATAACCGGTTCCACATATACCAGTTCTGACCGAAGCCATGAAGCAATACGAGTGGCTCGCCGGTGCCACCAATTACATAATGAATTTTGACAGCATTTACATTTGTATACTGATGTTTAAAATTGGCTGGCGGATTGGCGGGTTCAGCCGAATCTGTTTTTTTAATTTCTGCCGTAGCTTGTGCAGGCTGAACAGAGCTATCCTGATTTTGGCAGGAAAGAAGAAATATCATCAGGATCAGCCATCCAGATCTGATCATAGTTAAACGTTTTGAATTTGCCAGCATTTGTTTTTTCATTTTAACAAGATTGATAATTAAGAATCGTATCAAAAATTTAGAACCTGAATTGAATTGTTCCCGCTGCCATCAGAATATCTTTTCCCGGCCCCACCTGTTTCAGGTATTCGCCGCTGTTAAACCAGGTGAATTCAGCCCTGAAATACAAAAACTCAGTGGGCGTATAGACCAACTCGTTTCCCAATTGTTTTCCAATTTCATTAGAGGATGTTTTCTTACCACTATATATCATTTTTACATTGGGTCCATACACACCATCATTTACACTCATTCTCCAAAACAGATCATACCCTGTCTGCCAGCTTAGATTCCTGGATAATTTAAATTCGATGTAGGGATGAATATCCGCCAGATTTGACGGGCCTATCAGCGCTGCCAATCCGAAGTAACCCCCTCTGGGGAAAAGCGGATTGAACGTATTTAAACTGTCGTCGCCATATTTTTTATCTCCGCTGATCAATTCTGTTTTTAATCCAACCTGAGGTTTGAAAAGGGAATGAAAAAATATATAGGATATATTACTGGAAGCCGTCCATGCCGAAATGGTACTGCTGGAAAATTTACCATATTGATACACCGATTCACAATCGTATTGCCATTCGTTATTCATCCCCCATATCCGCATCCCCAGGGAATGCCTGAGTTCCTTCCCGCTTCCGTCGTCAAAGGCGGCAGACGCTTTCCATATACCAAAGTAATAGAGATCTATATTTTTAATAATGGGTACATGGTTCACAACCGTGTAGATTCCCCAGAATTTTGTATTCGGATTGAAACCGTCGTTAAATATTCCAGTCCTGGCTACCACATAATAAGAATAAAATAAACTGCTGCTCATATTCCTGGCGTTATAAATTAATTTCACCGCATCAAATGACTGCCTGTTATTCGGACCGTCTCTGACAGAAACCAGTCTTTGTGAACCATAAGAACATTCCTGTCTTCCAATTCTTAAAATCAATTCACCTTGTTTTTGTAATGGCAATCTGAACTCCACAAAACCTTGATGTAAATCAAGCTCATTCTCATCAACAGAAGACAGAGGTTTAGTTTCACCGTTGGCAAAACTGCTTTGGAATTGAACGAATGTCCTGAAGTATTTACCAGCATGAAAATCAACCTGAGCCAGATAGCGCGTGAGGATAAATCCATCAGGATCCGGTGGATCCTCACCCCAGGTCTCATTCTTAAACCAGAAGTACTGATATCTCAGTTCCCCTCCAATGCTCAGATATGTTTTTCCGTCCTTTGAAACGGGATTGAATTTTAATCTCTTGTACCAATTATTACTGGTATCGGACGAAAGAAAAGAATAATCCTCATCGTATCTCAGTGGCTTGAAGCTTATGGTATTTTGAGAAAAACAATTCATGGTTATCATTAAAGCCAAAAAAATAATATTTGCCCACTTGATCATTGTTTATAAAATAGCTTCCACATAGTCATTTTAGATGTTCGAGCCAGTTAAGTATATAGTTAGCGTCTTCCTTCCAGGTAGGCTGACCCAGCACAAAATGATTACGACCTTCAAATTCTTTGTAGTCGGTGACCGATTGGTTGTTTTTATATTTTTTGTAATTCGAATAATTCAGGGAAGCCGGAATGGTATGATCGGTACTGCCTGACGTAATGAGCAGTGGTGCGCGTTGCTTGCTGAAATTCACTTTTGCTGCGGAGGTGATGGTATCCCGAACAATTAACTTCGACTCCGGAATTGCAAATTTTTTATAAGACTGTTTCTGATCATCCCAATTCATTCCATTGGTAAATGCGTATTGCCACTGCTTAAACGACATCAAAAAAGATTTTCTGACAGGCGTAAAAAAACCCAGCGGTCCCCACCCCGCTTTCAGGAATGAAAATTTAAAGGTTATGATACCTTGCGGAGCCACGGAATGAATGGCTACTCCCGCAGCCCCCAACCCACGCTGGAGCAATAACTGCACGATGAGGCCGCCAATAGAATGCCCTATAAGCACAGTTTGTTCCGGCAGCCCCTCTATAATGTTTGAATAATGATCGATCAGATTTGTCAATCTGTTGGCCGCTATCAATGGATCTGGGTGCCGGTTTCTTAACGTCTGCGGATCAAAGTCTTTAGCCGGCCATGGCGGGGCTGTCGTCGTGTAGCCTTTGTTTTCAAAATAAGTTCGCCATTCGTCCCAGCAATTATTACCAACAAAAGCACCTGTAATAAACAAAACTGATTTTTGCTCTTTCATTTTCATTCCGTGTTATGAATGACAAATGACCAAGGGGGTGCCAAAATATTAAACTAGTGCAGATCAGACGCTTATATCAATTTATTTTGGGAGAATTGTTTTATTTCGTGGTTTTGATGCAAAGTTCCACGAAATATAATGGTTGGTATACGCCGGGAATGAACTTTATTCAGAAAATACTTTTTTTATCCCTAATTTATTCATTTTAGATTTCAGTGTTGTAGGAGGAACATTCAAAACTTCTGCTGCACCGCCTTTACCCCATATCTTTCCATTGCATTTTTTTAAAACGCGAAGAATATGTTCTCTTTCATTTTCTTCAATTGTCTTTGTATAAGTCTCTTCAATAATATGGTCCCCCGTTTTCAGAAAAACAGGCAGTTGCACATCCTCAATGACGGATGTTTTAGCCAGTAATACACTACGCTCTATCATGTGTTCCAGTTCCCGAATATTGCCCGGCCATTTATATTCTCTAAATTTTTTTTCGACTATTTCACTGACCCCTGTTATTTTCTTACCTGTCTTTATATTAAAATAACGAATGAAGTGATTCACCAATTGCGGGATATCTTCGATTCGTTCTCTTAATGGTGCAAGGGTTATAGGAAAAACATTTAGCCGGTAGTATAAGTCCAGCCGAAACCGGCCTTCAGCAACTTCCCTTTCAAGATTTCGGTTTGTAGCTGCTATGATCCGGACATTAATTTTCAGAACATATCTCGAACCAACACGTTCCACTTCTTTTTCCTGCAAAACACGTAATAACTTAACCTGCAGTTCCAGGGGAAGTTCCCCGATTTCGTCCAGGAAAATGGTTCCGCGATCTGCCTGTTCAAACTTGCCAATCCGTTTATCCGTAGCTCCGGTAAAAGCGCCTCTTTCATGCCCAAACAACTCCGATTCGATTAGCGAAGGTGGCAAAGCTGCACAATTAACTTTAATTATGGGCTGATCCCTGCGGCCGGAACTGGCATGTATACAATCAGCGATTCTTTCTTTTCCAGTACCGCTTTCTCCCAGGATCAGGACGGATGTTTCAGATGCTGCTACCTGATAGACCAGGTCCAATACATTTAGTATGGAAGAACTGTTGCCAATGATGTCACGGAAATGCGATATTGTCCTTTTTGGAACCAGTGCAGTTTGGCTCGGACTAAAACGCAGGGCAAAAGTTTCATTTTTTTGTTCCTGCGAAATACTATTTATTAATATGCTCACGGGTTGTTGTATCCGAAATATGCTATTGAGCTTTTCCGTGTTGTATCCATCCGGGAGTTTCCTAAAAAAATTTAGTGTAACAGATTGATGTTCCGGTGATAAAATAGGGAATACCATATTGGAACAGAATCCAAATGTCCGTGCTATAAATGCCTTCATCGGATTTACAGGGAGTAAGGCAGTGAATTCATCCCCATTGTACCAGCCTGCTGTATGATCAGCTGGAGTATTCTTCATCAATATACCAATTTCGTTTATTTTGATTCCGGAAATGGCCGACAATTCATCCATTCCGACCGTCTGATATTCATCAAAGCCGGTTCGCTGGAAAAGCCATTGTAATGACTGACTATGCTCAATGGAGTGGAAAGTTACAGTCAGGCAATCGAAAGGTATCAATTGCTGAAGTACACGAGCCATTGCCAGCAATTTTTTTGTCCAGGTGCTTTCTGCATCCATGATATTGTTCAATGCCTTTTGCACATTCATTTCAATCCGCCAGGCGGCTTCTTTACTTTGTTCGTGACGATAAAATGCTATTTCGAGGGCGATCATCAGATCTTTTTCCCGGAATGGCTTCACCAGGAAACCATATGGTTCTGTCGCCTTTGCGGCCATCAAAACTTCTTCATTTGAATTAGCAGACAGGTAAATAAACGCGATGGCTTCTTCCTTCAGTTGTTTAGCTAAATCGATACCGGTGAGCTTTCCCTTCAAAAAAATATCCAGTAATGCCAATGCCGGTTTCTCAACTTTTATTATTGCCAGTGCTTCTGATACTGACCTGGCAATTTCACAAACCGCGTAACCTGCTTTGGTAAGCATCATTCTTAAATAGTCGGCTTCCACAAACTGGTCTTCAACAATAAGTATCTTTTTTTTCATATTTGCTGGCTTATTTCATTGACGGCGATCCGATGATCTCCTACGCCATTTTCCTGATCGCTAAACGTAATTTTAATTGTTGTACCACCCGAACCATATATAATAAAATGGCCATCAATATCCCCGACAAGCCCCTTCATCAAATGCATACCCATGGTCATACTGTTGTTTTCGTCAAACGTGGCGGGCAAACCCTCGCCGTCATCCGTTATAATTAATACCAGCCTGGGTTCCCGGCTTTTATCTTTCGTAAATGAAATACTGATATTGCCATTTCGGTTTCCGGGAAAAGCATATTTAATTGCATTGGTAATGGCTTCATTTAAAATGAGACCGATGGGTACAGCATGGTATACTCCGAGTGAAATTCGGTCCATTCTAAAATGGAACTGAATCCTTCTGTCGGTAAGCAATGAATCTCTAAGATAGTCCACCAATTCGTGGATATAATCTGTCATATCGATATGGGACATATTTTCTGACTGATATAATTTCTGGTGAATAAGCGACATAACATGTATCCGCTGCTGGCCTTCCGCCATCGCTCCAATCGCTTCTTTATTTGTTAAGTAAGCTGATTGTGTGCCGAGCAGACCTATTACGGTGTGAAAATTATTTTTTACACGGTGATGAATTTCCTTAACAAGCCACTCTTTTTCCTGCAGAAGATGCTGCAAATGGATATTTTTATCCGTGATATTTTTCTGCTGCGCTTCCAGTTGAGTGTTATTTTTTTGTTTCAGTTTGTACCGGTTGTACCCCAGTCCCAATAATAAAATAAGCAATCCGGTACAAATCAGGACCATATTTCTTGTATTTTTTTCTGTTCGCAAATTTGCCACTTGTAATTGGGCTTGTTTAGTCAACAGCTGAATATTTTTATCTTTGAATGTCAAATCCTGATCTTTTTTTTCAGTTTCGTATTTGACCTGTACTTCCTGCAGCTGCCAGTTCTTTACAATCGTAAATATTGAATCACTCAGCAGCCTGTATTGATTTAAATTCCGGATGGCTGAAAGATAGTTTTTAAGAGAAGAATCGGTTTTAAACAGCATAAGATAAACGTCTCTTTTCCTGTAGGCAGCATTTACGTATGTTGCTTCTGCAAGGGCCCGGTTAAAATGAAGGGATGCTTTTGAAAAATCTTTGTTATTCAGAAAATAACGACCCAGCGCATATTCAACTTCCTCGGATATTTCGTTGTCTTTCAATAAGAAATACTCCAGGTGCACCATATCGAGCATATATTTCTCCGACTTCACAGGATTGCCGCCGCATTCGTAACACCAGGCCAGTGTACAAGCAAGGCTCGCCTTACCATATCCGTCAACGGGCGGATATTTTTTTGCAAAATGGGTGATGAACGAAAGAGCCTGTGGCAATTTATGTTGTTTAATCAGCACACGGGTATAGAGCCCGGCAGTCCGTATCGAATAGAAATCAATCGGATTTTCCAATGTCCGGTTTAATGCAAGGCTAAAATTTTCCGCGCTTTTACTCTCCTGCCCAAGTTCGTCGTATAAATTAGCCAGATGAGAATAGAAGTTAAAAATGCCTGCTGTGTCCTGGGTACTCTTCATGCTTTCGATGGTCAGCAGGGCGTAGTGGAGTGCTGTATTATAATTTCCCTGAAAGTTGTAGACGGATGAGAGTAAATTGTAGGTGTAATGTAATCGTGTAAATCCAATGGATTTGTATTTTTCAAGAACGGAAAGCAATTCAGTTTCAGCTATATCCAATTTACCTTGTTTCAGATGGGTATCGGCAACTGCCCTTTCCATTTCGATTACTTTGAGCCTGTTGCCCATCTTTTCATACAAGCCCATCTTTTTCGACAGGCAATCTATTCTCGTCAGTCCCATGGTATCAAGCGCCCTGATGTTGCCCGCAAGTTTACCCCAATTCCTGATTTGTATGGGTATATCGCCACTGTTTTCAATATCGTGAGCAACCTTTACGAAATATTGCGTCCCTTTGTTTTTGCTTCCTTTTTTCTAAAAAATATTTCCCATAATAGCAATCGATTTCATTTTGATAGTTCGGCTCAAAAGATTCTTTGTTTGTCTGTTCCGCCTGTTGCAAATAAAAAAACATTTTATTCAGGTTTTTCCCTGTTGCGTTTTGCTCAAAATAGTAGTAGAGCGTGAGTTGCAACAAAACCTGAACTTTTTCTGCACCGGAGATATCCTGTTTTAACAATTCTGCAAGTTCTGTTGCAGGTTTCGCATCCAACTGCGCATGCAATTGCTGATAACAAAAAAAGATTCCGAAAAACATGATCACAATCCTTCTCATAGCTGCTATTCACTGTTGAATTAAAGTTACTGTTTAATATCAGGACGATTCGAAGGAGCAACGCGAGAACCACGATATATCGCGGTGGAGTAATTCTGCCTAATATTTGATCTGTGTAATGAGACTGTTTAACGCCCATAACATAGTCCGGGTATCTGCTACAGAGTTCTTCAGCATGTGGTCCCCATAGGAAATACTGAATTTTTATTTATTTGTTTATCAACCTTTTAGTAAAATATTAATTTAATATCGCGATATTTCATGGTATGCTGGTGGGAGCCGGAACCGTGTTGAGCGCCGTTAATCAGGTTATTATTCCCAGGGTTAAGTAATCTCGTCTGGCTGGAATTAAAAAGCCTCCCTGAGCAAACGGGGAGGCTTATTTTCTTAGATGTTCCGGAAATTATAAATATTTAATTACCTCATCCGGTGAATCAAATCGAATTCAAAATTTCCGGAATCAGCTATTCTGCGGTCATAGCTTCCAGCAGTTCTCCGTATAAATTTTTTTTCTGCGAAATGAGGTCATCGCCTATCTCCAATGTTATACCTGTTTTATAGGGTTCCCAACGGGGCAGATCGGAAACATTCGGGTTGCCGGTACGGATAAATTGAACCCAGTATGCGCTCATGCTTTTTTCTGTGGCATAGTCCGATTCCCGCCAGGGACGATCCCAGGTATGCAAATTGCCGAGCGCAAAGGGAACATCGGCCGTATGGAATGCACCATAATTGGGAAAGCCGGGTTTGTCAACCGGCACATGAGAAAACTCATAGATATAAACCGGTCTGGAATTATACCTGGACAGAATGTAAGGACTGGTAGCAGCGAAAGAAAGTTGACGAATTTCCCGCAGGGATGCTGAAGCTTCTGCGGAATCTGCATGCGGAAGCAGGGCAATCAGTTTGTCTGCGTTACCGCTATATTCTTCATGAACCGTTTGAATAAATTTTTCTTTGCTTATTTTTTCTATTCCGAACATCGTCAACTCATCGGTTACCCATCCGCCCAGAAAATCCACCTGATTAAATTTTCCCTCCCTAAATGCTTTATAAAAATCCGTTGGCAGAAATCTGCCGTCCCTTACCGGTGCAAAGTGCAGGCCTCCCCATCCGGGGCTTGCAGAAAGTAAACTATCCGTCGGAAGACTCCTCAAGGCTTTCAGATTATCAGCATGAAGTTTTTGCTGCAGGGCCATACCGGTTTTTTCTCCATCCTCCAGGGTGCCCATTTGAAAGCTGCCGAAAATGCCACCACTTTCCGCGATGGCTCTATGAAACAGCCCCCTGGCTGCGGGACTTGCTATCAGTGCATACACACTGATGGAGCCCGCGGATTGTCCACCGATCGTAACATTCGACGGATCTCCACCGAATGCTGTGATATTTTCCTTTACCCATTGTAACGCGGCTACCTGATCCATCAACCCATAATTTCCGGATGAACCATTTCCTTCTTTTGTTAGTTCCGGGTGCGCCATAAATCCCAAAGCTCCGACCCGGTAGTTGATACTCACAAATACGATTCCTTTTTTTGCGTATTCCAAACCATCGTAAATAACACATGCGGCGGAGCCCGAAATAAATCCGCCGCCATAAATCCAGACAAATACCGGATGTTTTTCAGATGCCGACGATGCACCGGTCCAGACATTCAGATAAAGACAATCTTCGCTTAATGGCGCGGGCGGAGCCATAAATTCTTTTGACCAGCACAGGAACGGAGCCGGCTCTGTTTGTATGGGGCTGGCAGAGAAGGCCGTGCATTTTTTTATCCCCTTCCAGGCAACGGGAGGCTGAGGCGCCTTCCATCTCAGATCTCCAATAGGTGGCGCCGCGAACGGAATGCCTTTGAAAATCCGGATATTTCCTTCACGGTAGCCTTCTATCTTCCCATACTTTGTATCTATGATTCCGGACTGGGCAGAAACAATTACCTGCAGACATAACAATAAAAAACCGGGTAATAATATCTTTTTTAAATTCATCATGACGACATATTATAAATTCTTGCCGGACAAAGAAACAAAAAATAATATGCCGGGTACGAACTTAATTTGAACAACACGGGCCACCCGTTACTGAAACCCGTGATCATTTGGTAGGCGGCCTGAATTCACCTTTCCCCGTCGTAAAATAGGAAAAAAGACTTGATTTGATCCAGTGCGTCCAACCCGGTTCACA
>Ga0206943_1128_pt1 | contig 19055 bp, 12 predicted proteins | sample Alteio_BWOrgHeat_7_FD_153243 | JGI IMG/M metagenome (GOLD analysis project Ga0206943, IMG submission 153243) | Enriched cells from forest soil in Barre Woods Harvard Forest LTER site, Petersham, Massachusetts, United States -... | ecosystem: Environmental > Terrestrial > Soil > Temperate forest > O... | reverse complement strand
AGTTGCCACAGAGAATGATGCGCCAAATGCCTGCACACCGAATCCGAATAATACAATACCGGTTTGCCCGTAAGTAAGGTTCCCTGACGTAATGCCGTTAGTCGTGGTGCTATTTTCGCCGGTTACAAGTAATGTAGGCGATGGCAGTGTAAGTGTATTGCCCGATATGCTAAATGTATTGTAGGAAGACGCTATCGGGCTGCTTTGTGTTATGGCACTTGAAGTTTGCCCACTGGTAAAATTAAACGCAATGGTTGATGATGCGGCCCCTCCGGTATTATCGGCTGATTATACGGTTGCTAACGGCCCTGCTGCTACCGGGTACGCGTTTAGTTTTTCAACCAGTCAAAGTGGGGGTAATTCATCATTTGTTACTACTCCATATAGTACCTATAGTTACAATGTAACCGGCAACGGATTTACCATAATTGGCACCGAAGACTGGACGGGCGGCACCAGCAATGACTTTACCAACGCTGCGAATTTTACTTTACTTACCGGTGGTGGCGGTTTTGCGCCAACCACTACCACCGTGGTTAGGATAGGCGGCGTAAATTACACCAATGCTCCCGCAATAGCTGCAAATACTTCAATTGCGGGTATAACGTTTGGCAGCGCGAAGGTTTCAACGCTTACCATAAATTCGGGGAAGACATTAACACTAAGCAACGGCTTAAGCGTACTGGCCGGCAGTACAGCTACTGTTGCCGGGCCGGGCGCTTTAACTTTGTCAGGCGGCAGTATATCATTAACCGCCGGTTCGTCAACCCTTAATTTAAATGGCGGGGCAACCATAAATAATGCAGGTACTTTTACAACAGGCGCCTCATCAATTATTAATTTAAGCGGCAGCTCCACTTTAGCCAATACAAGCACATTTACCCTGGCTTCAACAGCCGTTCTTAATTTAAATGCATCCACGTTAAACAACACCAGCACTTTTACTTTCAACTCTGATGCCAGCGGTACAGCCACATTAGGGTCGGTGTTGGGTGCAAGTACAATTACCGGGACGTATGCTGTACAACGCTATTTACAAGGTAGTTCGGCCGATTTAAGCAAACGAGGTTACAGGTTGCTTTCGTCGCCTGTTTATGTTAGCGGCGCAACACCATCGCCCTATACCTCAGCCAAAGTTTATGATCTTAATTTTTTAGTGAGCGGCTCTATTGTTACCGGCTTAAACGGATCAGGTAATGGTTTCACCGCGGGTACCTCCACCTCGGCAGTGGCCTCACTGTATTTGTTCAGGCAAGATATTGTGCCTAATCAAAGCAGTTTTGCATCAGGTAATTTTAAAAGTATTGCAAAACTGAACAATACGCCTGCTTATAACTTCGGGATAAATAAAAAAAATACGCTGACAAATGCCGGCGATACAACCACTTACTTGCCGGTAGGTAACGGCTACCTGTTCTTTTTTAGGGGTAACAGCACGCTAAATGCCGGTACAACGGCGGGCACAAAAACCACATCACCTTATAATTATCCCGAAAATACAACCTTAGTGCAAACAGGCACACTTAATACGGGTAATATTACCGTACAGCCCTGGTTTGCTACATCAAACAATACTAATCTTTCCTACACTACTACTATTGCTAATGCCGTAGTGGGCAGTAATATCAGGGGGTATAACCTGGTTGGTAACCCATACCCGTCAACAATAAACTGGGAAAAGTTTAACCGCCAGGGTACGCTTGCCCAATCTTCTATTTACGGGGCAAATTTTCCGGCGGCGGGCACAACAGCAACCAAGATCTACATTTTTAATTCTACGAGTAAACAGTATGCTGTTTATACACCGCATACTACAATTAGCTCGGCAGCCGATACCACAACAACCGAGTTTTTAGGTGCAAATTCAAGCGATGGCGTTGTAAGTAACATGATTTCGAGCGGAGAGGGATTTTTTATTGTTGCTACAGCCGCAAACCAAAGCCTTACTTTCCGCGAGTCGGCTAAAACAACTACACAGGCTGCTACCGGCAACCTGGCTAAAATTTTTGCTGCATCTGTACCCGTACAATCAACAGTAATACCAAATCCCGCTATGCGGATAAAATTGATAATGGATTCAGTAAATACAGATGCTATTGTGATAACATTTAATCCAAAATACAGCCCCAATTTTTTTGATGATGAGGATGCAATTGACTTTGGTGGAAACGGGGCATTGGTCAACTTGAGCGCTGTATCTGCCGATGCCGTTGATTTATCGGTTGACGGGCTTCCCTTCCCGTCAAAAACCACACCGCAAGTTGCACCTTTGGCAGTTAGCGCTACATCATCGGGTACTTATAGTTTAAAAATGGATCTGCTGGAAAACATGCCGGCTCTCTTTACCATATTTTTGAAAGATAATTTCCTGAAAGATTCGCTGGATATGCGTGCCAATACAACGTATAACTTCAATATTGACAATAATAATCCCGCCACCTTTGGCTCCGGCCGTTTTCAAATGGTGATAGGTGAAAACCCGGCCCTGGGGATGCACCTATTGAGTTTTAACGCTGCAAAAGTAGCCACTGCTACGCAGGTAAATGTTACCTGGACTGTTGAAAATGAAGCTAACTATACCGAGTTTTATGTGCAGCGCAGTATTGATAACGGTAAAACTTTTCAAACTATTGATTCGCTTCAGTCAAGCGGGATAGGCGCTTATAGTTTTATTGATAATAACCCGGCTAAAGGAGCAAACCAGTACCGGTTACAGTTAAAGGATATCAATAATGCAATTACCTATTCAAACGTTATTATTATACTATTTACTGATAACAGCAGCAATGTCTTGATCAGCAACATCAGCATATATCCAAATCCTGCAAAAGACGTAATTAATGTAACAATTATTGGAACTAACGGAGCTGCGGGCACTTATATAGCAACTATCATTAACAGTGATGGCAGTGTTATCAGGAGCTCAAGTTCGTCGCAGGCAACATGGCAGAGCAGCGTGAGCGACCTGCTGCCCGGTACTTATATTTTACGGGTAATGAATACTACAAACCAGCAATTAGTGGGCGTGAATAAATTTATTAAGCTATAGCAACGGGAACTTGCGATAGCGGCAAAAGCGCAAATGATTTTGACCATCAAAAAAAAACCTGCTCTGAATGTGTTTCAGAGCAGGCGTTTGTAAAATATATTCGGTCCATTAAATGACTGCACATAAACAGCAAAACATTGTTGCTAATCAAAAACTTAGCTTTGCGCTTTGTACATTCTGCTTTTAGCTTTTAATTGAATTATATTGAAGTTGATGAAGTAGGGTAATACATTGGCCTTCTTACCGGGCCAGGTGCCCTTCTTCTCATTATGCCATCAGGTGACGGGTTAACATGTAATTGTTCTAAAACACCATCAACTACTTTAGGCAGGTCTTCCAGGGTTTTTTGTGGATTACTATGTACTTCGCCAACGCCGAAACCACGCCAAACAACACGTTTGGTACGTGTATCTATCAGGTCGATGATGATTGTGCCTTCTTTATAGTGTTCCTGTCCAACACCCATGCCGCCATAAGCAAATGGCGCGCCGTAAGCGTAATAGTATGGGCGATACCCGAAACGGCCCCAGCCGCCAAAGCCACCCCAACCGAAGCCAAAGCCGGGATAAAAACCACCATAACCAAAACCATAGTCAGGGTAATAATAAGTGCGGGTACCTGTACCAACCATGGTTGAATAGCTGATCAGCAGATCGGGGTTACGTTGCTGTAACCTTAATCCTTTGGAAGATAATGCCTGTGTTGCGGCATCTTTTATGCTGGCATCTGCCACCACGCTGCCATTGTTATTGTTTGAGTTATTCATCGGCATCCATGCAAATGAACGGTAACCACTCATATTGGTTTTATTTAATCCGGCTACATAATAGTCATAGCTGGTGCAGGCTGATAAACCTGAGAGGATCAAAAGAAACGATCCTAAATAAATTAATTTCTTCATGGCCGTATATCCTTAACGTTATTGTATTAGACAAGCAATTTATAAAAGGTTTAAACCAAAATTACGGTTTATTTTACGCTTTTAATGTATTGACTGATTAACGAAATATAAGCGGGAATCTTATATATCCGGCGAAAGATTTGACAACTTTTTAAAAGTTGTCAAATCTGAAATTCTATAGGAGAGGGCAGGGTGAGGCTAAAGCAAATCAAACCCGATATCGCGCCTAAAATACATGCCGTCATAATATATCCGGCTGGCATCGGCAGTGGCTTGTTGCAGGGCATCAAATAAATTATCCTGTAATGAGGTAACAGCCAATACTCGTCCGCCGGTGGTTATTACGTTATCGCGGTCAGCTGATGTGCCTGCATGAAAAACATATGAGCCGCGCACATTCTCTATGCCGGTAATTACTTTGTTTTTTAAATACTCGCCGGGGTAACCGCCTGCAACCATTACTACAGTAGCTGCTATTTTATTAGAAATAACCAATTCCCGTTCGTTCAAATTGCCTTCGGCAACGCCAAGCAACAAGTCAACAAAGTCCGACTCTATTCTCGGCAATACGCTCTCCGTTTCCGGGTCGCCCATGCGGCAGTTATATTCAATCATGTAAGGGTCGCCGCCGCAATTCATCAACCCTATAAAAATAAACCCTTTATAAGGGATGTTTTCGCTTTTTAAACCGTCAATGGTTGGTGTAATAACCCGTTCTTCTACCTTCTTTAAAAACGCGGCGTCAGCAAACGGAACCGGCGAAACAGAACCCATACCACCGGTATTTAAGCCGGTATCGCCCTCGCCAATGCGCTTATAATCTTTGGCTGATGGTAAAATTTTATAATTGCTGCCATCGGTCAATACAAATACGGATAACTCAATGCCCGATAGAAATTGCTCAATAACCACTTTTGCACTGGCAGCGCCAAACTTAGCTTCGGTAAGCATTTCTTTCAACTCCTGTTCAGCTTCCTGCAAACTCTGGCATATCAATACGCCTTTGCCGGCGGCAAGCCCGTCGGCTTTCAAAACAATAGGCAAACCAATAGTAGCTAAATACGCCAGGCCATCGGCTAAAGTATCTTGGGTAAAAGTTTGGGATTGCGCGGCAGGGATGTTATGCCTTGCCATAAACTGTTTTGAAAAATCCTTACTGCCCTCTAACTGTGCGCCATGTTGCTGCGGGCCAATTACCGGGATGTTTTTAAGCTGCTCATCCGCCAGGAAAAAATCATGGATGCCTTTAACCAGTGGTTCCTCGGGGCCAACCAATACCATATTGATGCCTTTGCTTAATACCAGTTGCTTAATACCGGCAAAATCATTTACGCCAATATTTACATTGGTACCATACTGGCCTGTACCCGCATTACCAGGGGCAATAAAAAGGTTTTTACATTTGGGGCTTTGGGCTAATTTCCAGGCGAAAGCACTTTCCCTTCCGCCCGAACCAAGGATGAGGATATTCATGTGGCAAAGATAGTAAATGTGCAGATGTGCGGATATGCAGATGTACACATTTAGAATAATTATATATTTTTACGAAATGGCACGAAGATTAGATAAATATAGGAACCTCCCGGTATTCAAAAAGTCGGAAGAAATATTGGAGATAGCCGAAGTTATTGCCGAAAGCCTAAAGACCGATGATAAAAGTGAGCATTTTGCCTCGGAGATAATTGGCAATGCCATGATCATACAGGTGAAAATTGCGGGTGCGGAAGGCGGTGGCTTATATTCGCTAAAAATGCAAAACGCGGTATTGATAAAGTTTGCGGTGCATGATATGTTTAACGCTGTAGCAGCCGCCGCGATGATGGAAATTAACGAAGAAGATTACGTTGACCTGATGCGCGAAAAGGTGGAAGAATTTAGGTTGGAATTTGTGCAATGGATACGGGGATTTGATAAAACCTATGATATACCCGATAACTGGGGGATACGTTTTGACACCAGCACGCCCGAACAGGAGAAATTAGAAGAACTGATGTTTGATGACGATAAGTTTGATGAGAAATTTTTAGAGGATTGGGATGATGACGATATCAATATGGATGATGATGATTTATAATGTGCAGATGTGCAAATAAGCAGATGTGCAAATGCATAATATGTGTTAACCTTACGTCTAATTTAGAAATTTAATCATAATCTGCACATTTGCACATCAGCATATTTGCACATTAAACCGTAACTTTGCCTGCCATAATGACCTCAATTTTGCAATGGCGCAATTGTTGAGTCCGTTGTGGAATATATAAAAATATTTATGTTAGAATTTATTAGTAAGCTCTTTGGAAACAAATCAGACCGGGACGTTAAAAGTTTAATGCCCCTGATTGAAAAAGTAAAGGTTGAATTTGCTAAGCTTGATCAAATAAGCAATGATGAGTTAAGGGCCAAAACCATAACGTTTAAGGAAACTATTAAAGCAGGCCTTGAAGCTATTGACAGCGAGATAGCAGCCATTAAAGATAAAACCGAAAACAACCCCGACCTTGAAGTTAGCGAAAAGGTTGAGCTATATACCCAGTTAGATAAACTGGAAAAAGACCGTAATAAAGAGTTGGAAGCAATACTGTTAAGTATTTTGCCCGAAGCTTTTGCTGTAGTAAAAGAAACAGCCCTTAGGTTTACTAATAATACAACCATTGAAGTTACGGCTACTGAATTTGACCGCGACCTTGCCGGCCGTAAACAAAACGTAGTAATAAAAGGTGATAAAGCCATACACCATAATACCTGGTTAGCCGCAGGCAACGAAGTTACCTGGAACATGGTACACTATGATGTGCAGTTAATTGGCGGCGCGGTTTTGCATGAAGGGAAAATTGCAGAAATGGCAACAGGCGAAGGTAAAACATTGGTTGCAACCCTGCCTGCCTATTTAAACGCCCTTGCCGGCCAAGGTGTACATATAGTAACTGTTAATGATTACCTGGCACGACGCGACTCGGAGTGGATGGGGCCTTTGTATGAGTTTCATGGTTTATCGGTTGATTGTATTGATAAACACGAACCAAATAGTGAAGAGCGCCGCAACGCTTACCTTGCCGATATTACCTTTGGTACCAATAATGAGTTTGGTTTTGATTACTTGCGTGACAATATGACACGTAGCCCCGAAGAATTGGTGCAACGCAAGCTGCATTATGCCATGGTGGATGAAGTTGACTCGGTTTTAATTGATGATGCCCGTACCCCATTAATCATTTCAGGCCCTATACCGCGTGGCGATGAACATGAGTTTCACTTGTTAAAACCACGTATCGAACGGTTGGTTAACGCCCAAAAAGCCTATGTAAATGGCGTTTTGAACGAAGCTAAAAAACTGATTGCTGAAGGCAATACCGATGTTGAAAATGGTGGCGGCGGTTTGGCTTTATTGCGTGCTTTTAGAGGTTTGCCAAAAAGTAAAGCCTTAATAAAATATTTAAGCGAGGGCAACCACCGTACAATACTGCAAAAGACTGAAAATTTCTACATGCAGGATTCAAGCAAACACATGCCAAAAGTGGATGCGGAATTGTTTTTTATCATAGACGAAAAGAATAACCAGGTTGAATTGGCCGAAAAAGGTATAGAACTGATAACGGCATCCGGCGAAGACCCTCACTTCTTTATCATGCCTGATGTGGGCAGCGAAATCGCGGAGATTGAAAAATCTGACGTGCCTGCAGAAGAAAAAATTGCCCATAAAGACGAGCTGATGCGCGATTTTTCCATCAAATCAGAGCGTATCCACTCGGTTAACCAGTTATTAAAGGCTTATACCTTGTTTGAAAAGGATACAGAATATATCCTGGATGAAGGCAAGGTGAAAATAGTGGATGAGCAAACAGGCCGCGTATTGGATGGCCGTCGTTACTCTGACGGGTTGCACCAGGCAATTGAAGCTAAAGAAAATGTAAAGGTTGAAGATGCTTCACAAACCTTTGCTACGGTTACCCTGCAAAACTATTTCCGTATGTACCACAAGCTTTGTGGTATGACAGGTACTGCCGTAACCGAAGCAGGTGAGTTTTGGGAAATATATAAACTGGATGTGGTTGAAATACCAACCAACACAACAGTTACCCGCTCAGATATGCAGGATTTGGTTTACCGCACCGTGCGCGAAAAATACAATGCTGTTGCTGATGAAATAGTTAAACTAACACAAGCGGGCAGGCCGGTACTGGTAGGTACAACTTCGGTTGAAATTTCAGAGTTACTAAGCCGTATGTTAAAGCTGCGTGGTATTAAACATAATGTACTGAATGCCAAAATGCACCAGAAAGAGGCCGATATTGTGGCCGAAGCCGGTAAAGCAGGCACAGTAACTATAGCTACCAACATGGCTGGCCGTGGTACGGATATAAAATTAGGGCCCGGCGTAAAAGATGCGGGAGGCTTAGCCATTGTAGGTACCGAGCGCCATGAATCGCGCCGTGTTGACCGCCAGTTGCGTGGCCGCTCAGGTCGCCAGGGTGACCCGGGTTCATCACAATTCTTTGTGTCGTTAGAAGATAACCTGATGCGTTTATTCGGATCAGAGCGTATATCTAACCTAATGGTGCGTATGGGTATTGAGGAGGGCGAAGTGATACAGCACTCTATGATATCAAACTCAATTGAGCGTGCGCAGAAAAAGGTAGAAGAAAACAACTTTGGTATCCGTAAACGTTTGCTGGAGTATGATGATGTGATGAACTCGCAGCGTACTGTAATTTACACCAAACGTAAAAACGCGCTATTTGGCGAACGCTTAGACGTTGATATCAATAACACCATTTTTGATGTGGTTGAAGATATCTCTACTGAATATAAAGACCAGAACAACTACGAAGGTTTCCGTTTAGAAATTATCCGCGTATTCTCTGTTGATACCGAAACTACGCACGATGAATTTGCGGCTTTAACTGTAAATAAGCTGGTTGATAAGATATTTGGCGAGGTAACCGGATTTTATAAACGTAAATCGGAAGCTATTGCGCAGCAGGCTTACCCGGTTTTAAAGGATGTATTTGATACCCGGGGTAACTATGTTGAAAATATCGTAGTGCCATTTAGCGATGGCATGCAGGCAATACAAATTGCAGTTCCGCTAAAAAAAGCCATCAAGAATAAAGGGTTGGAAGTGGTTAAATCATTTGAAAAAAATGTAACCCTGTACCTGATCGATGATGCCTGGAAAGAGCACCTGCGCGAAATGGACGAGTTAAAACAGTCGGTTCAAAACGCGGTTTACGAACAAAAGGACCCGTTATTGGTTTATAAATTTGAATCGTTCGAGTTATTCCGCCAGTTATTAGCGAGTGTAAATAAAGATTTGGTGAGCTTCTTGTTTAGAGGTGGTATTGCGGTACAGCAGGAACCTGATGAGGTGCGCGAAGCAAAACCGCAGCCTAAAACAGATATGCGCAAAATGCGTACATCAAAACCCGAACTGGTACATGAAGGCGGTGGTTTGCCGGATGATATGCGCGAACTGCAAAAAGCCAGCCCGGTTAGGGTTGAGCAAAAAATTGGCCGTAATGATCCATGTCCTTGCGGCAGCGGAAAGAAATATAAAAACTGCCACGGGGTAGGGCAGGCGTAAATATTAATAATGCGTCATCGCGGTTTGCTCCCGATGATTACAATGATGTTTTAAGAGTAGCTTTAAATAAAGCCGTCAGCAGATGAGCTTCGGGCGAAATCGGACAGAACAATGGTGGCCAGCGAGCGAGGGGAAGGACATAGCAAATATTTGCGGAAGCGGAGGCCGGGAGCGGACGAAGTGGGGCAACTGTTTGCAGTCCGTGGTTCTGTCAGATTTGCAGGGCAAAGGCCCGTGCGGCAAAGAAGCCTTTCTGCTGACTTGATTTTTTGGTTACTTTTGTATCAAGACAAAAGTAACAGCCCCGCGGCAATTGAGCGGGCATGATGTTGTCTTGACAACAAAATATCGTTGCTTTGATTTGCATGTGCAGGGGTTGCCACGCTATCGCTCACAATGACGTAATCGTTTAGGTGGTAATACTATGAAAAAGAACATCCTTTCTGCTTTCTGCCTTTTGCTTTTAGCTTTCTGCTCAAACGCGCAGGAGCGCGGCAAAGTTGAAGTAGTTAAGGACCCACGCATTGATACCCTGATAGCTAAACGAACGAGTTTAAAAGTGAGCAGTACGGTCGCTTTATCGTCAAACGGGTACCGGGTACAAATATTCAGCGGCCCGGGCCGTAGCGATGCTTATACAGCGCAAGCAAGGTTGCAGGCCAAATACCCCGGTATGCGCACTTATTTATCTTATACCGTGCCTAACTTTAAAGTAAAGGCAGGCGATTTCAGGACACGCCTGGAAGCCGAAAAATTTAAACAGGAATTACAACCGTCATTTTCGGGGCTATTTATTATACCCGAGAAAATTAATATCCCCAAAGCAGAAAACATCCAATGATCAAGCAGCAGATACAGGAATTAGCGAAAAATATTTTTGATGATGTAGTGGCAAATCGCCGCCATTTGCATAGTCATCCTGAGCTTTCATTTAACGAGGTAGAAACTTCGGCATTTGTTGCCCGTAAACTGGATGAGCTGGGCCTGGAATATCAAAAAATGGCTGATACCGGTTTGGTTGCTTTGATAAAAGGCGATAAACCGTCGGACAAAGTAATAGCCCTTCGCGCGGATATGGATGCGCTGCCCATCACCGAAGCCAATGAAGTGCCTTATAAATCGCAAAACACGGGAGTAATGCATGCCTGCGGACATGATGTACATACTTCGTCTTTATTAGGTGCTGCAAAAATATTAAACTCGCTAAAAAGCGAATTTGGCGGTACTATTAAACTGATATTTCAACCGGCAGAAGAAAGACTGCCCGGCGGCGCCAGCCTGATGATAAAAGAAGGTGTTCTTGAAAACCCAAAACCACAGGCGGTTATCGGCCAGCACGTAATGCCTTTGATAGATGCCGGGAAAGTGGGTTTCCGGTCGGGTAAGTACATGGCCTCAACGGACGAATTATTTGTTACCGTAAAAGGCAAAGGCGGCCATGCCGCGCAGCCACAGCAAAATATCGACCCGGTAATTATTACCGCGCATATATTAACCGCTCTGCAAACGGTTATCAGCCGTAATTGCGATCCTAAAAGCCCGTCGGTGCTTTCATTTGGTAAGGTAATTGCCAATGGCGCTACCAATGTTATCCCTAACGAAGTGCATTTAGAAGGAACCTTTAGGGCTTTGGACGAGAACTGGCGCGCCGAAGCACATGTTAAAATGAAAAAAATGGCCGAAGGCATTGCCGAAAGCATGGGCGGAAGCTGCGATTTTAATATTGTGAAGGGCTACCCGTTCCTCATCAACGAGCCAAAACTAACTGCCGCCACACGCGCTCATGCCGAGGATTATTTAGGTAAAGAAAACGTGCTCGACCTGGATATTTGGATGGCAGCCGAAGATTTTGCCTATTACTCGCAGGTGGCTGATGCTTGTTTTTACCGTTTGGGCACGCGTAACGAAAGCCGGGGCATTACCTCATCTGTACACACGCCAACTTTTGATATCGAAGAATCGGCATTGGAACTAAGTGTAGGCTTAATGGCGTACCTCGCTGTGAAACAGCTTTGTAATTAGTGATATATATCATCAATTACCCGGTCCGGTATCATCGTATATGAATGCTTAAAACAAGAAATTTGGAAATACCATTTCCCAAAAAACTATGTTTAAAAAGATAACAATTCTGTCCATCCTTGTTGCATTATTTTACTCTTCTGCATTCTCCCAGCAAATACGCCGTTTCAACCCGGATACATTGCGCACTATTGTTATCGATTCGGCGGTAAATATACGGTCGCATAAATTAAATGCGCAGGATTTTATTGACGCCATTGTTGCGGACACCAGTTTTTATAAAGCTTTTCAAAATCTGAAGCGTTTTAGCTTTGTTGCCGAGAACCGCATATACACCTATGATAAAAAGAATAAAGTTGACGGTAAGATATATCGTAAACTAAAGCATAGTATGGTGGGCACTACCCATAAAATGGAATATTTGGCCAAACAGGATAGCGGCAATGTTTTTAAAAAGAATGGTAAATACCAGCTATATACAGTTGAGATGTTCGACTATATTTTTGAGAACGCCTATAATTCTGATTTTACAAAGGGCGATGCTTTGCCGGGAGATAGTGGTGGTAAAAATGAATCCTATAAAGATAAGCTGAAGACTTTAATATTTACACCCGGGCGCAAGGTAAAAGGGATACCCTTCATCAGCAGTAAAACAGAAATTTTTGGCCCCGATATGCGCCAGTTTTATTATTATGAATTTGCCAGGGGTAAATATATGGACTCTATACCTATATACCGTTTTAAAGTGATCAGGAAGCCAAGCATATCAAGCGGCGACGTGATGATACAGGAAATGACCACCATTTTTGATATGCGGACGTTTAAAATATTGGGTCGGACTGTAAATATGAAATATAGTAATTTTCTTTTCAGCTTTGATGTGCAGATGAATATTGAACTTAACAGGTTTGATAATACCTTATTGCCCACGAAAATAAGCTACCAAGGCACCTGGGACATTCCTTTCCATAAAATAGAACGGGCCAGCTTCTTAGTATTGCATAAGGATTATAAGGTAAATAAATAATATCAATAATGTTTTTCAGTGTTAAAAAAAATAGAGGGTTTGCACTGGCAAATCCTCTATTTTTTATTTAATGGTAAATTATTTAAAATCGTCGGCAGTTACACCTGCATTTATTTTAATATCGGTTACTGTCATTACGATGTTTTGTTCCTGGCCACCTGCCGAAATAGTCATGGCTAATTTATATGGGAACATAACAGCGCCTACTTTACGGTAATCGCTTAACTCAATGATTTGTGATACGCTGGCGTTATTGGCAGTAGTTACGTTCTCGTTTTTTACCAGCAGTTTGCTTTTTACATCATAGTATTCTGTTGATGTTTTGCCGGTTGGATCGGTAACTGCCAACTGGTAAGCATCGGCCCCATTTACTTTTTGAACACCTTTTACTGCCAGTTTAAAAGCGGGGTTGGTTAAGTAATCCAATTGCTCAGTTAATGAAGTGAACACCTTTTTCTGAGCTATTTCATCGGCAGTCATATCTTTTTTAGTGCCCATTTGCTGCTGATAACCCTTATCACCGTCAAATACCGATTTCATTACCGTGTTACCGGCCATTGAAACGGTCATCAATGATTTGTTTGGGGCCAGTTTACGCTCATCAGCATTGAGGGTTACTCCCTGTGTAGCCATGGTCATGGTTGCCTGGTATGATGTTATTTTGGCCACTTCGGCAGCGCCGCCAATAGCATCAATATAGTTTTTAATAATATCTGATGGTTTTACAACAAGTATGGCAATATGTGCCCCTTCTTTTACCGGGTTGGCGTAGGCATCATATAATTTAACCGGGTAGCCGCTCTTTTTTAACCCCTCAAGCATTTGAGCGGTATTACCTACTACAACTATACGGGTATTATTGTAATTGAAGTATTTTTTGGCAACGCGCAATATATCGTCAGCGGTTACGGCGTTTACTTTTTGCAGGTAGGTTTTATAAAAATCGGCAGGCAGGTTATTGATCAGTATGGTACTGGCAAAAGTGGCCGTACGGGCAGGGTCTTCCAAACCCAATGCAAACGAGCCATTATAGAGGGCTTTGGCACTGCTTAATTCTTCGGCTGACACCTTTTGAGTGCGCATGCGTTCGATCTCCTTTAAAAACTCCGTTACCGCGCTATCGGCCTTGGCATTACGCACAGAGGCCGAAGCATCAAACAAGCTTTGAAACCTGCCCGAACCTATGCTTGAATAGGCGCCGTAGGTAAACGCGTGCTTTTCGCGCAGGTCCATAAATAAATGGCTTTCGGCGCCGCCGCCTAAAATATAGTTGGCTAATATAGTGGGGAAATAATCAGGGTTATTTTTTTTCAGGTCAACCAGGTTAACCACTTTTATTTCTGATTGTACGGCGCTGGGTACATCAACCACATCAATTTCAGTTTTAGCCGGGTTAGCAACAACGGGCAGCTTTGGTAAGGTTAATGCGGTACCCTTCCAGCTTCCAAATACTTCTGTTGCCAAAAGTTTAGCTTCAGCAGGTTTTATATCGCCTACAAAAGTTAAATATCCTCTTGATGGGGTAATGTATTTATGATATTCAGTTTTAACATCCTGCAAAGTAAGCGCAGTTATCCCTTCTTCGGTTTCATATTCGCCATAAGGGTGTGTTTTGCCATACGCAAGGGCATTGGTAACACGGGTAGCAATAGACGGCGCGCTTTTAGCATCCGATTTTAAACTTGTCAACGCCTGCGATTTAAGTTTATCAAATGATTCTTGTGTAAAAGCAGGTTGCTTCAATGCCTGCCCCATCAGCGTAAATGCCTTTTTAAAATAACGGGTTAACGCCGAAGCCGAACCGCCCGATGAGCTCAACCCTACATTAGCGCCCAGCTTTTCAACCGCCTGGTCAAATTCTGCTTTGGGCATAGTTTGGGTCCCTTCGTTAAGCATTGACCCCATTAATGAAAGCACACCCGCTTTGCTGCCTTCGGTAACAGGCCCTGCATCAATAGAAAAACTGGCCGAAACTTTAGGTAAACGATGGTCTTCAACCACCAAAATGGTAATGCCGTTGGGCATTTTATAAACAACCGGGTCTTTAATAGTTAAAACCGGGGCCGGGCCTGCTTTGGGCTTCTTGCTGCGGTCAATAGTTATTTGCGCCTGTGCATATTGCATTAATAATGCCCCGGCAACTATCATTATATATTTCTTCATGATCTTCTTAGTTCTAATAAATTAATTATTGAGCTTTCCCTTTTCCGGGTAAATAATATAATACCAGGCGCTGGTTATTGTTAAGGTATTTCCTTGCGGCATCCCTTATTTCTTCCCGGGTTATTGATTTTATCTCTTTCAGTTCTTCGTTAATTTCGTTGGTGTCTTTATGGTGAAAAGTGTAACCGTTTGATAGGTTTTCGGCAATGCCCAGCATACGGGTATTGGCGCTTACAAAACCATTTTCGAACTGGTTTTGTAATTTCTCATAATCTTCGGGGCTTATAAGGTCTGTTTGCAGTTTTACAATTTCTTCCGTCATATCACTTAGCAAGGCAGACGGGGCAGCGCCGCCATTGGGCAAGGCACCTATAATATACATCCCATAATCTTCCAATGCATAATTGATCGCCAAAACCTGTAAGGCATCTTTTTTATCGTCAACCATTTTTTTATACAGCCTTGAACTTGCTCCACCCGATAAAATGGATGATATCATCTGCATCACTTTCGAGTCCCTCGAATCACGTCCGGGTACACGGTACGCAGATACGATAAGTGGTAGTTGTATATTGGCATCATAAGCGGTATCAATTACCTCTTTAGTTATTGGGGCTTCTTCAACCTTTTTATAAACAACATCGGCGCCGCGCGGTACAGGGCCAAAATATGCAGCTATCAGTTGTTTGGTTTTTGCCACATCAATATCGCCGGCAATTGTCAATACCGCGTTATTCGGCACATAAAATTTCTTGAAAAAACCTTTAAACTCATCAAGTTTTGCGGCATCAAGGTCCTTCATTGAACCTATTACTCCATTATGATAGGGGTGAGTAGGAAATAGCCCTTCGCTGATGTAGGTAATGAGGTTACCATAAGGGCGGTTATCCAGGCTCTGGCGTTTTTCTTCTTTAACTACGTCGTTTTGTATTTTTACACCGATATCATTAATTACCGGGTGCATCATCCGTTCGCTTTCAAGCCATAAACCGGTTTCTAATTGATTTGATGGGAATATCTCGTAAAAAAAAGTCCTGTCTTGCGTAGTATTGGCATTATTTTGCCCGCCATTGGCCGATACAATTTTAAAAAATTCGCCGCGTTTAATGTTTTCGCTGCCTTCAAACAAAAGGTGTTCAAAAAAGTGCGCGAAACCGGTACGGCCCACCGCTTCATTTTTTGAGCCCACATGGTACATAACCGATACGGCTACTACCGGCGCGTGATGGTCGTCGTGCAGAATAACGTGCAGGCCGTTAGGCAGGTCGTATTCTGTAAATTCAATTTTTTGCGCATTAGCCTGCGCGCCCATTAAGGCCATGGCTGTAACCGCACACAAAACAAGTTTTCGTATTTGCATATTTGATTTATTTTGAAGCTAAAGTATTGATTTATTTTAATTACTAAGAAACAGGTTAACTTTAGATACGCGGTAGCGGAAGAAGTTACAGGAGATTAGATTATTTCAACCATAATTTATGAGTACGCAAACCACTACAACCTTTACAACTTCTACAACCATTACAACACCTTTTCACAACCTAATAAAACCACTATCTTTGCGCCAATGGTAATTCATCAATTTTACGACAAGGGTTTGGCCCATGCATCTTATGCTATCATCCGTGCGGGTAAAATGATCGTTATTGATCCCGCCCGCGATCCGCAGCCTTACTATGATTTTGCTCAACAGCATGATGCTGATATAGTTGGTGTTATTGAAACCCACCCACACGCTGATTTTGTAAGTTCGCATTTAGAAATACATCAAACTACGGGCGCGGTAATTTATGCCAGTAAATTAACAGGTGCAAGCTACCCTCATGAAAGCTTTGATGATGGTGACGCGATTCAGCTAAATGACATAAAATTAAAAGCCATTAATACGCCCGGCCATTCGCCCGATTCTATTTGTATTGTATTGGAAGATGAAAACGGGGTTTCGACAGCCATATTTACAGGTGATACCTTATTTGTAGGTGATGTTGGCCGCCCCGACCTGCGCGAGAACGTGGGCAATATAACTGCTAAGAAAGAGGAGCTTGCGCGGCAGCTGTATCATTCAACCCGACAAAAAATAATGACGCTGCCCAAACGTATGGTAGTGTACCCGGCGCATGGCCCCGGCTCATTATGTGGTAAAAATATGAGCCCCGACCTGCAAAGCACCATTGGGCGCGAGTTAATGGAAAATTATGCGCTGCAAGCCATGCTGGAAGAAGAATTTGTAAAAATTCTTACTGCCGATCAACCTTTTGCCCCTGTATATTTTGGTTATGATGTTGAGTTGAATAAAAAAGGCGCCCCGGCATTTAAAGCAAGTATTGAAGCTATCGGCAAAGCCGAAAGCGATAGCAGGGTAGAAAAAAACGTCCCTGTAATTGATACCCGTCCTAAAGCTGAATTTAGAAAAACGCATTTAAAGGGCGCTATTAACCTGCAGGACGGAGAGAAGTTTGAAACCTGGCTGGGCTCGATAATAAAACCGAATGAACTTGTTTATTTAATGGCAGACAATGAAGCAGCCCTGGATATTGCCATAAAGAAGGCGGCCAAAATAGGGTATGAGCAAAATATAAAAGCAGCTATGTTATTGCCCGGCTATGCTGAAGAGCGATCGGCGGAGCTGGATTTCGATGCTTTTAAAGCAAACCCCGAAAATTATACGGTAATTGATGTACGTAACTGGAGTGAAATTAACGCCGGTAAAATATTTGAAAGCGCATTAACTATTCCGCTGCCCGAATTGCGCGACCGTTTAAATGAGATACCGACCAATAAGCCAATTTTAGTGCATTGCGCGGCAGGTTACCGGTCGGCAGCGGCTGTTAGTATCATAGCCGGTAAAATACACGCTGTGCCCGTTTATGACCTTGGCGAGGCGATTGGGCAGTTTATGGTGCATAGTTAATAGCATGAACCCTGAACTACAACTCGTCCAAACCGCTGATGGTTCAAACACCATATATAATGAAGTTGTTGGCGAAAATTATCATTCGCGCAATGGCGCTTTACAGGAGAGCCGGCATGTGTTTGTTAATGCTGGGTTGAACTACTTTTTAGCCGAAAACAATGCGAGTGAAGTATCAATATTAGAGGTTGGTTTTGGCACAGGTCTCAACTTTTTATTAAGCGCCGATGTTTGTGTTGAACGCGAAATAAAATTAGCCTATACAGGGATTGAAGCTTATCCTTTAAGCGCAGCCTTAATAAACCAAACCGGATATGATCAATATGTATCACCACAACTATGGCAACAATTTATAAATAATTACGAAATTCTACTAAACTCCGACCCCGATAGCTACCAGGACTGCCAACTGCCAACTGGTAACTGCAAACTAAAAATCGCCCACTGCAAACTGCTACAGTTTCAATCAGAACAGCAATACGATATTATTTATTTTGATGCCTTTGCTGCGGCCCGTCAACCCGAAATGTGGAACGAGGAAGCTATAACACATACCATAAAGTTTCTTAAACCCGGCGGCGTATTTGTTACCTATGCTATTACCGGCAATTTAAAGCGGATGCTTAAAGCATTGGGACTAACCATACAAAAAATACCCGGCGCAGCCGGTAAACGCGAAATGTTACGAGGAGTTGTTAACGTGCAGATGTGAGAGGATGTGCAAATGAGGAGAATGTGCAGATGTGCAAATTTTTAGCGAGAGGCTACGCAATTTCACATCCATCCATTAAATCGCACTTAATATGCGCAAGTTTTAATTAATTGACAGGCATTTGCACATCTGCATATCCGCACATTTGCACATTTTCTTCATCTGCACATAAACATATTTGCACATTAAGCAACGGTACCTTCTTTTAGTTTTTCGGCGTTTTCGGCAAATTGCAATGATTCCAATATTTCCTGTATATCGCCGTTCAATACACCCGGCAGGTTGTAAATAGTAAGGCCGATACGGTGCTCGGTTAAACGGCCCTGCGGATAATTGTAGGTACGTACTTTTGCCGACCTATCCCCGGTTGAAACCATTGTTTTACGTTTCTTTGATGTTTCTTCCAGGTGCTTTTGCAGCTCCATTTCATAAACCCTTGATCGTAATACCTGTAATGCCTTATCGTAATTTTTTAACTGTGATTTCTGATCCTGGCATTGCGCAACAAGACCCGTTGGTAAGTGTGTTAGCCTAACGGCCGAATAAGTTGTGTTTACTGATTGGCCGCCCGGTCCCGAAGCACAAAATAAGTCTTTACGTATATCACTTACCTGTAGGTCAATATCAAATTCATCAACTTCGGGCAATACCACAACGGATGCTGCCGAAGTATGTACCCTGCCCTG
>Ga0206943_1127_pt1 | contig 19171 bp, 16 predicted proteins | sample Alteio_BWOrgHeat_7_FD_153243 | JGI IMG/M metagenome (GOLD analysis project Ga0206943, IMG submission 153243) | Enriched cells from forest soil in Barre Woods Harvard Forest LTER site, Petersham, Massachusetts, United States -... | ecosystem: Environmental > Terrestrial > Soil > Temperate forest > O... | reverse complement strand
GGACCCACGCTACTATGCTGCGGACGGCTACTCCAGTGGGGCCTTTGGCGGTCCAGGGTTTGGCTTCGTCCTGCCATGCCATTCCGGCGATGTCGAGATGGATCCAGGGGGTGTCCTCGGCGAACTCCTTCAGGAACATGGCGGCGGTGATGGCTCCGCCGTAGCGGCCGCCGGTGTTTTTGATGTCGGCGATATCGGAGCGGATTTGCTCGCGGTATTCGTCGTCGAGAGGAAGGCGCCAGAAGCGCTCGCCTGACGTTGCCAGTCCTTCGGTGAAGTGCTGGTAGGTGTCTTCGTCGTTCGCGAAGATCCCGGCGTTCTGCTGGCCGAGGGCCACGGCTACGGCTCCGGTGAGAGTGGCGGCGTTGATGAGATGGGTTGCGCCGAGTTGTTTCGCGTAGGCGAGGCCGTCGGCCAGGACGAGGCGGCCTTCGGCGTCGGTGTTGATGACGTCGATCGTCTTGCCGGACATGGCGGTGACCACATCGCCGGGCTTGTAAGCTTTACCCGAGGGCATGTTCTCGGCGGCGCAGACGATGCCGATGACCTTGACGGCTGGCTTGAGCTGGGCGATGGCGCGCATGGCTCCGATCATGGCTGCGCCTCCGGCCATGTCGTACTTCATCTTCTCCATGTTGTCGGAGGGCTTGATGGAGATGCCTCCGGTGTCGAAGGTAATGCCTTTGCCTACGAGGCCGAGCACCGGGCCGTCAGCGGGTGCGTTTTCCGGCTCGTATTTCATCACGATGAGCGCGGGCGGCTCGTCGGAGCCTTGCGTGACGCTCCAGAAGGCTCCCATTTTGAGTTCGTGGAGCTTCTCTGCGCCGAAAACCTCGCATTTAAGACCCACTTCCTGCGACATTTCGGCGGCTTTCTGGCCGAGGATGGTCGGGGTCATGCGGTTTCCCGGCTCGTTAACCAGGGTGCGGGTGAAGTTCTGCGATTCGCCGATGACGATGCCTTCGTTGAAGCCCGGTTCGGCGGCTTTCTGGTCGGGTGCGAGGACGGTCAGCGACTGGATGCTCTGGTCTTTGCGGTCGCTGCGATAGGTGTCGGGGTCGAAGTCGGCGATGATGGCTCCCTCGGCGACGGCGCGGGCGGTTGCGGCGGCGTCGAAGGTGGTTGGGAGAAGGACGGCCAGTTCGCGCAGCTTGCGCGGCTTGGCGAAGCGGACGGCGGTTCCGGCAGCTTTGCGGACGTCGTGGATCGTAGCTTTTGCGGACTTGCCGAGGCCGACGAGGAGCAGGCGTCTGGCTTTCAGGCCAGCAGGCGCATGCAGCAGGATGGTTTCGTTGCTTCCGCTTGCGAATTCACCTGTTTCGAGGACATTGGCGGCTGCTTTCTGGATGGCATCTTCGTCGGTCAGGAGCGAGATTTCGGGCTTGGCGTCCTTGCCGGCGGCTGCGTCGGTGGTGAAGGCTACGAGGAGTTCGGTTTCTATGGCGGCTGCGGAGCCGGTCTGGAGGGTGGTCTTCATATCTCCAGTGTAACCATTGCATGGAGCAGACGCTCGCTATTCGCTCGCACTGGCCTTGCTGATCCTTTGCACAGGGGGTCTCCTTTTTCGGGCCAAATCTCACCGATTATCTCCAGCGTTTGAGATCCGGCCATATCGCTTGCAGATTCGCTTTGAAGCCACGGCAGTGATAGATGGGCAGCCATTCGTCAGGGCGAGAGAGCGGGTCTTTTGCATCGCCGATGATCGAGTAGCTGGTGCAGTATTTCTGCATGTTGCTTTCATCGCCCTCGCCGAGGACGATGAGGCTTTCGCCGGTATATTGGCGCGGGCCCCAAATCCAGTAATTCTGGTGTCCTCCGATGGCTTTCGGAAGGCCGTATTTCGGTCCGAAGAAATCGATGGCACCGCCCTCCCCGTAGTTATTCGCGAAGATCGCGGTTTTTTGCTGCTCTTCGGGTGGGAGCGTGCGGTAGTACGCCGCCACCTTTTGCGCGATGCCTTCCCAGCCGAACATGTCGGCGTAGAGTTGCGGGAGAACTCCCTGCTGCGAGTGTTCGAACTTCTGCTGCTCGATGCCCATTTTGTGTTCGTAGGCAAGGAAGTGGGGAACGCTGAGGATCGGCAGAATGGTTGGGGCGTAGATGCCGCTGACGGCGATCATGGCGAGGGCGAGAAGGGGTTTGGCCCAGATCCAGCGTTTATGGCTGGTCACTGATTCGAGCCACACGGCCCCACCTGCGAACATGATGGGATAAACGGGTGCGACGTAGTACATCTTGCCGTGGAGAAAGATCATTTCCGCGAGAAAGACGAGATATGCCCATCCGAGAACGCGAAAACGCTGCCCCTGCCGGGAAAAGAAGAAGATGAGAGCAAACGGAACGAGGAGCGCCGCGACATAGCCGAGCATCTGCGCTTGTGCCAGCAGGTAAGGCAGTGGAGAGAGCACTATATCGCGGCCGCTCTCGCGGACATTGTGCATTAACTGAAGAAATGGGAACTGATGCTGCCACTGCCAGAGAAAGTTGGGCAGCGCGATGACCGTCGTAAGCGCGCAACCGAGCCAGAACCAGCGCTTGCGCAGGCTTTGACGAAGCGGGGTGAGGCAAAGGCCGACGACGACGCCGGAAAGCCAGAAGATGACAGCGTACTTGTTGAGAATGGTGATTCCGGAGAGCGCCCCGACAGCCAGCCAGAGACGCTGATTGCCGCTTTTCACAAGGCGCACAATGAGCAGGGCGATGGCTGTCCAGAGCAGCGGGTCGAAGGCGTTCATGGTGAACAGGTGCGATAAAGCCAGCAAGACGGGCGCCATCAAAGCCGCAACTGCAGCGAGAAACATTGCCCAGCGGCGTCCTCCCAACTCCCGCGTGAGTCGACCGGCAAGAATGATGGTTGCAGCGTCGGCAAGGGCAGGCAGGAGCCGCAATGCCCAGAGCGATGTGCCGATGGTGTGTTCGAGAAACCACGCGATCCAGGCGATCAGCGGAGGCTGGTCGACATATCCCCAGGCAGGGTGTTCGCCGCATGCCAGGTAGTAGAGTTCATCGCGGAAGTATCCGTAGTTTGGCCCGGCAATGAAATAGAGGACGATTCGCAGGAACGCAATATAGAAGACAATGGCCGTACCGGATATGAGAAGCGAAGCCTTATGGTCTTCCTCGATTGCAGCGTCTGTGGTTGCGCTCATTCGGTCTGGTACGGATGATAGCGCGGAAATGTTCAGGCAGTGACTTTCTTCTAATCGTTGCGAAACGATTATTCGATGCTGGTGGCGTCCAATGTATCAGGGCATGCGATTACTGGCATTGCGTAGTGGCCGGTGGTCGTTTTGGTGTCAGGCAATGAAGAAACTGTGGAGAGTCGCTTTGCCCTTGGCGGCAGCTGGGATGGTGATCAGCGCGGTCTTCGCGCAGCGGGCTTTCCGCCAGTATCCTTCTGTGGAATATGGTGTGGGGATTGAACTGCCCGCCGATTGGGGCAAGCCCGGCGAGTGGACCTTTGCGCGGTTGATGTTTCCGCCCGGACCTCTGGATGGCTATCGTGGGAGGTTCGACGGACCTTGGCAGGAGGGGCTTTCGCTATGGACTCAGGACTATCCGCGGGCTGACCGGGCCCTTGCGAACGCGGTCCGGCGGCTCACGCGCATTGACGCGCGGTCGGTCGAGCAACCGGTGAATCTGGACGATGGCGATGAGGTTTACAACTGGCCCTGGCTCTATGCGGTGCAGGTGGGCGAGTGGGGACTGACTGAGGCCCAGGCAAAGAAACTTCGCGATTACCTGCTTCGCGGCGGGTTTTTCATGGCCGATGATTGCCATGGGTCGGCGGAACAGGCGTATTTTGAAAAAACGATGAAGATGGTCTTTCCCGATCGCGAGCTTGTGGATATTCCGAACGACGATCCGATCTTTCACACGCTTTTCGATCTGGATGACCGCTACCAGATTCCAGGCGCGGAGCATCTGGCTACCGGCCACAAGAAAGATGGTTACGTGGCTCACTGGAAAGGAATTTATGACGATAAGGGGCGCATTATGGTCGCCTTCTCGCTGAACTCCGATCTTGGCGATTCGTGGGAGTTCCTGGACGACCCTCGTTACCCGGTCAAGTACACTGCTTTGGGTACGAAGATCGGTGTGGATTATGTTCTCTACGCGATGACCCACTGAAGCGAAGACATGTTCTTGTTTCGTCTGAAAAGCTGACTACTTTAGGTTTTTGGCAACTTGCCAGACTATCCGCCCGTCCATATGGTGTTTGGCAGCAGTTCTCTGCAGGTGGGGCTGATGGTGCTGCGAAGTTCGAGGCGAGTTCTGGCATTGCTGGTCACGACGGCACTGTCGTTGTTTCCTCTGAGCTTATGGGCACAAGCTGCCGCGCCATCACCCTCCCAACCCACATACACGTTTCGCGCGGATACGCATATTGTTCTCACCGATGTCACGGTGACGGATGCGAAGGGCAATCCGGTGCATGGACTGCCCCAATCTGCTTTCCGCATTTTTGACAACAATAAGCCGCAGGATATTGCTTCCTTCGAGGAGCATGCGACGATGCCTGCCGCTATGACGGCGTCTGAGATTGCCTCTACGTCCGGTGTCTACAGCAATGACTACCTTCTGCACCTGCCGCCAGTTTTGAACATCATCGTGATCGACATTGCCAACCTCGAGATGGCCGATCAAATGTATCTGAACTACGAGCTGACGAAGTTTCTGAATGAGCAGCCGGAAGGTCAGCCGCTGGCCGTCTATTTGCGTGCCGGCTCCGGCTGTTTCCTGGTGCAGAACTTCACTTCGGATCGCAAGCTACTGTTGACCGCGGTACACAAGGCGATTCCGCGATTTCCGCCTCTGGGGCGCGAATATCTGACCGACTACGATACGTTGCAGCAGATTGCGGCCGATCTAAGCCAGCTGCCGGGGAGAAAGAACGTTCTTTGGTTCTCAGGTGGTTCTACTCTTTATGCTCTGCACAATGCTGAAGCTTTGCAGTATGACGCCAACTGGCGCGGCCTCTACGACGAGCTCGATCAGGAGCGCATTGCAATCTACCCAATTGATGCGCGCGGGCTGATGGTGATTTTCAAACCAGCCGCGATACTTGCTGTATGGAGACAGCACGTGGCTATGAACGATGTGGCCCAAGCCACAGGTGGACGGGCCTTCTACGACAACAACGGACTGAAAGAGATCACGGAGCAATTTCTGAATACGGACGTGAGCTTTTACACTCTGACGTACTCACCGCAGAGCCTGCGATTCGACAACAAATGGCACAAGATTCGCGTTGCCGTCGAGGGTTCTTATCACCTCAGCTATCGCAGTGGATACTTTGCGGATGGCAGCATGCGCGATAAGGATAAAGAGGAGCCGCCCAAAGCCAGAACGCGTCTTCTTGCGGGCGGAGAAAAGCTTGAAGAGACCGAACTGAGGGACCAGCCCATCATCTTTCGGGCAAGTGTGCTGCCTGCTTCCGATCCCTCGGTTGCCAAATGGGAGAAGCCCTCGGGTTCCCTGGCTCCGCCTCCATTAAAGAAGGGCTCCGTGCCGTTTTCTGTGCGCTACACAGTACCGCTCAACGCGCTAACGGTGCGGGCGGTGGACGGGAAGCATCAGATCGTCTTCGCCGTAGCAGCCATTGCGCTCAATCGCGATGGGAGTGCCGTCCAACAGGACGCCCAGCAGGTGAAGATGGTTCTCAAGGAGGAAATGTTTCGCCGCGATCCCAACCTTATGGTTACGCTTGATCAGCAGCTTAACCTGACGAAGGATGATCAGTTCCTGAATCTGGGTGTCTGGGATTCGGTCAGCGGACGATTCGGCAGCGTCGAGGTCCCTCTTGATGTGCATAAGCCGGTGAAACATTAGGTGTGGCCGAAGTTTGCGGGGTTCGGGTGGGTTCGCGTAAGTGATGCAGTGTCCCAAATCTTTATTGATGTGAGTTGGGACACTGCATCAGATTTTGTAATCAATTGACCTTGGTGCCGTTGGCGACGACTGCATTTGCGTCGACCACCTGTTGGATGTGTTTGCCGTGATCGGTGATCACGAAGTGGACGTTCAGCGGGGGTGGCGGTCCGGAAGAGCCCGGAGGTGCGCTGGAAGGGCTGATGATGACTGCGGATCCAGTGCAATCCGGGTTGACAGTGTAGGTGCCGGTGCCGGGAGTCCACTCCTGTGGCGAAGGGTAGCCGCTGGAGACAACGTGATCCACTTGTGTAATGTGACCTCTGCCATCGTAGTGCTGCAGGACCAAGCCCTGGATGGGTAAGTTTGCGTCGAGGATGGTGCCTTCGATGGTGAATCCGTAATCCCCGGACAGCGTCTTGTTCGAGCATCGGTCCGGGCCGTTAGAAAAGCTGCTTGAGTTTTCTAACTGGGACATGGCGGGGACGCCTGACATCAACAGGCCGCACGCGATCATTATCGAAACTTTCAAAAGCAATCTGTCTTTCATAGAGACCTCCTCCGGTCTGAGTTGAACTGCATCGTTTGGGGCATTCCTGTCGATTAAGGCGCAAGGCATCCGCTCAAGATATTTGAGCTCAGCAAGGGCGGCTTAATGCTCGACATCCGGGTTGACCTTCGTGAACGCCGTTGTGATCGCATTGCTGTCCAGCACTGATTGGACTTTGTTGCCGTGGTCGACCACTACTAGGGTTAAGATCAGGGGATCAGGGGAATTCGGGCTGACAACAGCGGCTGATCCGGTGCAATTGCGATTGACGGTATAGGTGCCTTTCGCGACAACCCAATCCTGATTTACCGGTGATCCATTAATGACCGTGTGTTCTTTCCAGCTCAGGTTGCCTCCGCCATCGAAGTGAGCTACTCCGGAGGAACGAAACTCGGCTGTAAAGCCACCGAGGAGCATTCCTTGCGAGATGAATCCGTAATCGCCTGAGAGCATCTTGTTCGAGCATTGAGAGTTTTCCCACTGCGCCTGGGCAGGTGCACCCGAGAGCAGGAGGCAGCAAACGATCGTTGAGAGTATCGCGATCAGCGAGATTTTCGGGAGCCGTTGGTTATTCATCGAGACCTCCTTCAGGTCTGGGGTGAACAGCATGGTTTTGCGGCGGACTGCGTTCTATCAAGTCAAGGGCGTACATCACCGTCGCCCCAAGGCTGAAGTCGGGAGCGTGCAATCCGAGATTCTGGCGGGTCGTGAGGGCCGCCGGACGGCGATCCTCATCCCGTGTTGGAAGCACCATCGCACCGCTTGCATGAGCTAGCAATGCACGGCGGGTGAACTGATGGTGAATCGTGCAAGCAGCAGCTGAATGTTAGGTTTAGCGTCGCAGGTGAACTGTCTTCTCTCGCGTTCTGACTGGATTGGGATAGAATGCGAGACCACGAAGCGAGGCTTCACTTGGTCACTGACCGTTCATTTCCGCTTTCCGGGCGTTTTGATCGCTTCGAGGTCGATCTGAATCGAGGTGAACTGCGGAAAGAGGGCGTGAGCGTCGCGATTCAGGAGCAGCCTTTCCAGGTGCTTCGCATGCTCCTGCAGGCCGAGGGAGAGGTTGTTACCCGTGAGCAACTGTGTGCTGCGCTCTGGCCGAAAGACACCTTCGTTGATTTCGAACACGGCATTAACACCGCGGTGAAAAAACTGCGGCAGGCGCTTGAGGATTCAGCCGAGCGGCCCAGGTTCGTAGAAACGCTGCCGCGGATCGGCTACCGCTTCATGGTTCCGGTGGAGTGGACGAACAGCAGGCATGGCATGAGCCTGCTGCCGAACGTTGTGCCGATTGCTCCGCCGGAGACACTGGCATCTCCGCGGCCAGAGCCGCAGGCATTACCGGAATCTGCTCCGCCGAAGCGCGGGTGGAAGCTGTCAGTGTGGGCGGCATTGGCGGCTCTGGCAGTGATTGGCTTCGCATTTTGGGTTCGCAGTGTGGTCGTTGGTCGTTCTCAGGAACCTCGCCCAATCCTCAGCCAGCGGCGTTTGACGGCCAATCCTCACGACGCGCCGCTGACCAGCGGGGTGATCTCTCCGGATGGCAAGTATCTGGCCTATTCGGATCCGACGGGGCTCTATCTGCGACAGGTTGACGGTGGCGAGACTATTTCCGTGCCTTTGCCGAAAGATCTGGATGCCATGCCGGAGAGCTGGTTTCCCGACAGCGTTCACCTTGTCGTCTCTCACTTTGATGATCTGGAAAAGAAGCCGCCGAGTCTCTGGAAAATATCGGTCATGGGCGGAACGCCACGAAAGCTTTCGGATGCGGGCTTGTCTGCGCGGGTGTCGCCCGATGGATCGAAAATCGTGTTTCTCAGGGGCCAATGGGATGACGAAGAGATATGGCTGATTGATGCGGACAAGAATACGACCAGCAGGATCGTGGACGGGGGCGGGGATCATTTTGGACCGATTGCCTGGGCGCCTGACGGTAAGAGATTTGCCTGCATCAGAATGCCCGACCGCTTCAGCACGTCGGGGCTTGGAGTGCGAATGGAAGTGTTCGACGCAGCAACCGGGCAAGGCGAGACGATACTGTCGGATTTTCGGCTGGGGACCGCGATAGCGTGGCCGGAGAGCAGGCGCCTGATCTATACGTTGCAGGAGGATCCGCCCAACGAAGAGAACTTTAACCTCTGGTGGGTCGGCCTCGATTCGCACACGGGCAAGCCTTCGGGCTCTCCGACTCGAATTACAAACGATCAGACCCCGATCGCCGGCATCAGCGTAACGGGTGATGGAAAGCGCCTCGCTTTACTTCGCCGCGAGTTCCAGACGGATGTTTACGTGGGGGAGTTGACGTCGCAGGGTAAGGAGTTGAGTCCTCTTCGCCGCTTTACTTTGGATGACAGGAACGATTGGCCATCGGCCTGGACGCCGGACAGCAAAGCTGTTCTGTTTCTCTCGAATCGCGATGGGCCCAACCATATTTTCAGGCAATCGATTGATGCGACGCATCCTGAATTACTGGTGGGCGGAAAAGACGGTCTCGGTGTTCCGCAGCTGACTCCCGATGGTTTGAGCGCGCTCTATCTGGTTTATCCTTCGTCGGGCAAGTCGTCTGACAATTCGCGGCTTATGCGTCTCCCGCTTGCTGGCGGCTCCTCACAACTAGCTTTCGAAGAGCCGGGAATTGGAGGTTACAAGTGCGCTCGCCTGCCGTCGACGCTGTGCATTTACAGCCGGATCGACAACGGGCTGCAGAGATTTTTCGTGTTCGATCCAGCTGGAGGAAAGGGGAGGGAGCTTTCGGCAGCGAAAAGGCAGTCGGATGATGGACCGGGCAGCTCCTGGAGCCTTTCTCCTGATGGCAGATATCTGGCGAGCCCCAAGTCGGCAAAACCGATGGAAGAGTCAGGTCTGCGAATTCTTGATCTAACCAACGACAAACAACGGGAGATTTCGCTGCCGGGTTGCCGCTGATCATGGGTATGGATTGGGCTCCGGACAGCAGAAGCGTTTGGGTGGGTGGCTACATGGGTAGAAGAGGCGGGGGGACTCGCTCGGGACTACTCAAGGTCGATCTTGCGGGCGGAGTCAGGACGATGCTCGAAGGATCGAGCATGGCGATATGGTTTGCGATTCCTTCGCCGGATGGACGGCGTGTTGCGGTTTTGGCGCATACGGATAATTCGAATGTTTCGCTGTTGGAGAATTTCTGAGTTTTCTCGAACACCCATTCTGTTCCTGAGGGTTGTGCTTCCCACCCTGTCGCTACCCGCCTTTTCGTGTGGATGTTTAGGAGAACGCGCCTTGCTATGCAAGGCCTCGCACGAATTACATTCGTGCGGGTCCTTCGACTGCGCGCCTCCGGCGCTCCGCTCAGGATGACAACTTTATTTGAGTGGCGCAGGCTATTTGCCGCGGTTGCGGGCTATGGCGGCGCGGGCTTCCTTGTCGGCTTCGCGGCGGCGTTCGGTTTCGCGCTTGTCCCAGTCCTGTTTACCCTTGGCCACAGCTAATTCGCACTTTACCCGGCCGTTGCGGAAATAAAGGCGGGTGGGGATGAGCGTAAATCCCTTTTGCTGCGTCTTTGCCAGTAGTTTGCGAATTTCTTCCTGGTGGAGCAGCAGCTTGCGGGTTCGGAGCGACTCGTGATTGGTGTAGCTGCCGTGAGAATACGGACCAATATGCGCGTTCAACAGAAAGGCCTCGCCGTCCTTGACGATGCCGTAGGCATCTTTGAGATTGGCTTTGCCTTCGCGGATGGACTTGACTTCTGTTCCGCGGAGGGCGACGCCTGCCTCGAATTTATCGGTCAGAAAGTAGTTGTGACCGGCGGCGCGGTTGACGGCGGCGTCGCGTGTGCCGGATGCGACCGGGTCTCTGGGTTTCGACGCGGGCTTGGTTTTCTGGGGGGCGGCCGGAGCCACCTGATGGCTGGTTTGGCGGGCCATTGTGGTTTATCTCTTCATTCGATGCGCGAGAGGGAGGAATTTCATCAACCCTTGGCACGGTGTTCCGGGGCTAAAGCCCCTCGGACTGCTGCTCTTTTTCACCGGCCTAAAGGCCGGTGCTTCTACCCTCAAAAGCAAGAACTTCGGTCACAGCCTTCAGGGAATGAAATTCAGAATGCGCGCTGCTTCGGGTACGAATTCTAATGCTAGCATGCAAGGTGGACTTGTCCTTTGATGAACATGGCGATGCTATAATCGCCAAGCATCGTGGCATGAAAAGAAACAGGTTATCAGCCCGGCTTTCCTGTTCAAAACGGGCTTTGCCAGCCGAAGAAAGAATCTTTTCCCCCGAGATGTTTTCCTGGAGTTGCATGAACAATCGAGCCGCGAAACTGGCCCTGTTTTTTCTTGTATGTACTGTATTTTTTGGCTTTTCCGTCACGGCGCATGCCCAGTCCGCAAAGTCGTTATACAAGCAGGGCGAAAATGCTGAAGCCAAGGACGACGTAGAGACCGCCTACGAGGACTATTACAAGGCCTTCCAGAAAGATCCCAAGAACCTGCGCTACAAGACGGCCTATGAGCGGACGCGCTTTTCCGCAGCGGCTGCGCATATCCATCGCGGACAAAAGCTGCGCGAACAGGGCGACGATACCGGGGCGCTGACGGAATTTCTGCATGCGCTCGAGATCGATCCCAGCAACGAGCTGGCACAGCAGGAGATACGAGCGACGCGGGATAAAATCAACGCGCCGCCGAACCAGGAAACTTCGCTTCCTCTGAATGCCAGTCCCGCGCTGAACGATATCGGCGGACCTCCGCAACTGACACCGCTCTCGAATGAACCCCTTACAATCCACTCGGTCGAGGACAGCAAGATTGTCTACCAGACAGTAGGGAAGCTGGCCGGCATTAACGTGCTGTTCGACCCGGAGTATACGTCGAAGCGCATCCAGGTGGACCTGACGAATGTGCCGCTTTATGACGCGCTGCGGATTGTGGGCACAATTTCGGGGACCTTCTGGCGGCCCATTACCTCGAACACAATTTTTGTTGCTCAGAATAATCGCGGCAAGCGCGCCGAGCTGGACGAGCAGGCGGTGCAGACGTTCTACCTGACCAACGTTTCACAGCAGCAGGACCTGAACGATGTGCAGACGGCTCTGCGTAACGTGTTCACTACTGCCAAGCTGTATGCCGTGCCCAGCCAGAACGCGATCATCATGCGCGGCACTCCGGATGAGCTGCTGCTGGCGCAAAAGCTGATTAACGATCTCGATAAGGCGCGGCCTGAGGTCGTAATCGACGTCGCGGTGATGGAAGTGAACCGCGACAAGACGCGGCAGATCGGTATTCAATTGCCGCAGACGGCGACGATCAACTTCCAGCAGTCGAATGCGAACCAGACTTCGACTTCGTCCTCCTCGTCCTCTTCTTCTTCGTCCTCATCCACCACTTCCACGACAGGCGGCCTGACTCTGAACGACCTGGCGCACCTGAATGCTACGAATTTTGCGGTGACGATCGGGCAGGCGCAGGTCAATCTGCTGCTGAGCGATTCAGACACAAAGCTGCTGCAGAACCCGCGCGTTCGCGCTTCCGATGGACAGCAGGCGACACTGAAGATCGGTGAAAAGCTGCCGGTGGCGACGGGGTCTTACCAGACGGGTGCGGCGACGGCGATTGTGAGCTCGCTGGTAAATACGCAGTTCCAATATCTTGATGTGGGCGTGAATATCGACATGAAGCCGGTGGTGCATTACGACCGCGATGTGACGCTCAAGCTGAAGATCGAGGTTTCGTCGCAGGCCGGTACGGTAAACCTGGGCGGCATCAATGAGCCGATCATTAAGAATGACAGCACGGAGGAGACGATTAGGCTGAAGGAAGGCGAGGCCAGCATTCTAGGCGGCATCCTGACGAAATCGGATAACAAGTCGCTGAGCGGTACGCCAGGGCTCGCGGAACTGCCGATTCTGCGATATATCTTCGGTTCTGAGACGCGCGAAGTTCAGGACGACGAGATTGTCTTCCTGGTGATTCCGCACGTGGTGCGGGCGGCGCAGATTTCTCCGCTGAATACGCGGCAGATCGATACGGGCACGACGAACACGATCGAGTTGAGAAGGATTCAGGCTCCTGTGCCGCCACCGCAGCAGCCACAGCCGGCTAAGCCCACCGGTCAGGCTGATGGTCAGGCTGTACCGGGGCAGACGGCCCCGCAGGCGGCGGCCAACGCTGTGGCGCAGATGCAGCAACAGGCGAATGCAGGCGCTCCGGTGAACTTGCAACTGGCTGCTCCGACGGCACCACAGAAAGTAGGCACGACCTTCCAGGTGGCAGTGAACCTGTCGGGCGGGCAGGATGTGTTCTCAGTGCCGATGCAGATGCAATATGACACTTCGAAATTGAGCCTCATCAATGTGGATCTGGGGACGCTCCTTGCGAAGGACGGGCAGACAGTTGCGCTGGTGCATCGCGACGACAATGGCAACGTAACGATTTCGGTTTCGCGTCCTCCGGGTGTTGCAGGGGTCAGCGGTGCGGGATCGGTGGTGGTGTTGACCTTCCAGGCGAAGGCACCCGGTGATGCTTCGGTAGCGATCACGCGACCGGTGGTGCGGAACAGCGCGCAGCAGGCGTTGCCGGCGACGGGTTCGCAGGCGGTGGTTCATGTGCAGTGATGCGCGGTTGCGCCAGCACGCGCGTCCATTGATTGTGGTTTTTTGCTGATGTGGTTCAAACAAAAATTCAGACATGGCGAAGCCGGGCTAACGCTGGTTGAACTGATCGTCACGGTGGCGATCCTGGCGATTCTGGCGTCGGCGGCGATTCCGCTGACGCGGCTTACAGTGAAGCGGGAGAAGGAGCGCGAGCTGCGCTACGACCTGTGGCAGATGCGCGACGCGATCGACCACTACAAGGACGCGGCGGAGCGCAATGCTTTCATGACCAAGGTGGACAGCTATAACTATCCGCCTGACTTGCAGACGTTGGTGGATGGCGTGGATGTGCAGGGCAAGAAAGTGCGGTTTCTGCGGCGGATTCCGGTCGATCCGATGACCGGAAAGGATGACTGGGGACTGCGCGCAATGCAGGACGATCCCAACAGCGATTCCTGGGGCGGCCAGAATGTGTTCGACGTGTATTCGAAGTCGGATGGGACGGCGCTGAACGGGACGAAGTACAACACGTGGTGACGATGCAGGCAGAGAGAACAAGGCGGCAGACCGGCTTTACGCTGGTGGAGTTGATGGTGGTGATGCTGATCATCAGCGTGCTGGCGGCGATTGCTATTCCTGCGTTCATTGCGTCGATCAAGTCAGCGCGCGAAGCGGTGCTGAAGGAAGACCTGCACATCATGCGGCAGGCGATTGATTCCTACACGATGGATAAGCAGAAGGGGCCGCACTCGCTGGATGATCTGGTGCAGGGAGGGTATCTCAAAGAAGTTCCTTCCGATCCGATGACGCACAGCACCACTACGTGGGTGACGGCTACGAGCGACGTGCTGGAGAGTGTGGACCAGTCTGAGCCGGGAATCAATGATGTGCACAGCGGATCAGATGAGGTTGGGAGTAATGGGCAGCCTTATTCGAGCTGGTGATGGAAGCGCTTCGCGCGGCGAAGACATAGATAAAGCAGGTCCCTTCGACAAGCTCAGGGCAGGCTCTTCGACTTCGCACCTGCGGTGCTTCGCTCAGGATGACAAATCTCTTAAGTAGTTCCAGGCATCACAATCAGTACAAATGGCTGACCAGAATATTCCAGATACAGCTGAGGTTTTTGATCACTTTGCGGCGCTGATGTCGATTGCGCCGGAGCCGGGTGGTTCGTTCGTCTTTTTCGGCGAGGCGGATAGCCGCGGAATGGCGATGGCGGTGGCGGCGAATATCGCCGGTGCGGCTTCTCTAGGCGTAGACGCTAATGCGGCTCGTGTTAAGGTCGCGCTGCGGCAGGGGCTTTGCGACTTTATGGTGAACAGCCTGGATGAGGCGCTGCGAATCCTTAAAAATCAGATTCGCAAGAAAGAGCCGGTAGCTGTGGTACTGCTGGGCGATCCTGAACGCGTGGCTGCGGAGATGCTGGACCGCGGCGTGCAGCCCGATCTGTTGGCTTGCGGCTTGCAGGCTGAGGCGTTTGTCGAGCGCGGGGCGAAGGTGCTTCCGGCGGCTGTGGCGATGTGCGATTCACTGGTGGTGACTTGGAGCGTTTCGCAGGATGCGGCGAAGTGGTTGCCGCGCGTGGATGCGATTGCAATCGCTGCGCTCCAAGATGAGTCGGATGCCCGGGCGAAGTGGATTCGACTGGCGCCTCGCTATCTGCAGAAGAGGTTGTCGCACGAACGCTACATGCGTATGGGGGCTGAGGAACTGGTGCGGTTTGTCGAGCTGCTGCAGCAGCGCACGCATTCCGGCGAGATTGCGGTGCCGGTGCAGGTTTCAAGCGGCGGCTTGCCGGTGATTCAGCCGGCTGATTCTTCGGCCGCTGTGTAAATTGCCGACCATACTTCCTTCAATCCAGCGCCGGTTTTCGCGGAACAGAGGAGCAGGTCATCGACTGCAAGTCCTTTGCGGAGTTCGGCCTGTGCCTTGACGCGGGCGTTTCCGGAGAGGCGGTCGGCCTTGGTTCCGATGATGAGGATGCGGCGGTCGAAAGAGCGCAGGAAGTGGATGAGCTGGGCGTCGCTTTTCTGTGGCGGGATGTTGCTGTCGACCAGACACAGACAAAGGGCGAGCGTGGGACGATCGGAGAGGTAGGGCTCGATGAATTTCGGCCACTCTGACGAGATGGATTTTGAGAGCTTGGCGTAGCCGTATCCGGGCAGGTCGGCGAAGTAGAGTTGCGGCTGCTGTCGCTGCGGCGAGTCGGTGATGGAGAAGAAGTTGATGGCGCGGGTTCTTCCCGGAGTTGACGAGACGTGCGCCTGCTTTGAACCCAGGAGCGCGTTGAGCAGGCTGGATTTGCCAACATTCGAGCGGCCGAGGAAAGCGACCTCGGGAATGGTGGGTGTAGGGAAGTGTTCTGGGGAAATGGCGGAGAGTAGGAATTTGGGATAAATACGCTGCATGGTGAAAGGGCAAGTATAGAGGAGATTCGGTTGTTGATTGAAAAGGTTGGTTGAGGTTTGTGTTTTCCCACCCTTCCACAAACTGTGTGAAAGGATGGGGCACCCGTTTTCCGTGCTGATGCCGCGGAAAAGTAGATCCTTCGTTCCACTGAGCATGACAGCCTGATTTCGAACGTCAACCTGCTGTAACCTGTGAGTGATGAATCATTTGGGGCGTATTCGGGCGCTGCGTAAGCAGATGCAAGTGCAGGGGATAGAGTCCGTGCTGGTGACGCATCTGCCAGATGTTCGCTATCTTTGCGGATTTACAGGGTCGAATGCGGCATTGGCTCTTACCGCGAAGCGCGCGGCGATGTTTACCGATGGGCGCTACATAGCGCAGGCGAAGGAAGAAACGTCGGGTGCTCGTGTGGTGATTGCTAAGAAGTCGGCGCTGCGCGAGGCTTGCGCATGGTTGGAAGAGTCGGGCGCGTCGTCGTCGTATTTCGATCCGGAGCAGACTACGGTTGCTGCGCTGGGGATGATGCGCGATGCACTGAGCAAAGGAAAGCGGCGCGGTTTCTTTCAGCCTTTGAAGAAGCCGGTTGTTTCCGAGTTGCGCATGGTGAAGGATGGCGACGAACTTCTTCTGATGGAGAAGGCGGCTTTGCTGGGGTGCAATCTGTTTACGGCGGTGCTGCCTCATATTCAGGCTGGCGTTGCGGAGTCAGAGATCGCGGCTGATCTGGAATTTTTTTGCGCGGAGCATGGGCGCGGAGGCCATGTCGTTTGAGACGATCGTCGCTTCGGGGAAGCGGTCGGCCTTTCCGCATGGGCGTGCGACGGCGGCCAAGGTGCCGGGGCGCGGCTTCGTGACGCTCGACTTCGGTGTTATCCTCAATGGTTATTGTTCTGATATGACGCGCACTGTCCACATGGGCAAACCGCGCCGGGAGGAACAGTTCGCGTATGATGCCGTACTGGAGGCGCAGGAGGCTGCGGTTGCCGCAGTAAAGCCGGGCGCGACGTGCGGTGAAGTGGATGAGGCTGCGCGCAGCGTACTGCGCGGGGCGCAGTTGGACAAGTACTTTACGCATTCAACCGGGCATGGCGTGGGGATTGAGATTCACGAGTCGCCGCGGGTGGCGGCAGGTCAGGAACAGGTGCTTGCGCCGGGAATGGTGATTACGATCGAGCCGGGTATTTATATCGAAGGGAAGTTTGGCATTCGCATTGAGGACATGGTCGCGGTAACGAAGAGCGGCGGAAAGATTCTGACGCCAGCGCCGAAGGCAATGATCCAGTTGTAGCGAGACATTCAAGATGAATCCAGAAGAGATGAAAGAACTGAAGGAACTGATCGAGTTCCTGAAAGAAAACAAGATTGGCGAATTTGACCTGGAACGCGGCGACCTGAAGGTCCGCATCAAGTTTGCTCATGAAGGCGCCACGGCTGATCTGGCAAGTTTGAGCCGTCTGCTGGCGGCTGCGCCCACTGCAGCGGTTGCTGCTCCGGTGACACTGCCTGTGGTGCAGGCTGCTGCTCCGCCTACAGCGGCTGCGCCTGCTGCTCCGGCTCCTGCGGAAAGCGATGATGCTTCACTGCATATTGTGAAGTCGCCGATTGTCGGAACGTTTTATGAGGCGCCGGGGCCTGGAACTCCTGCTTTCGTGAAGATCGGCGATGTGGTGGAGCATGGGCAGGTGCTTTGCATCATCGAGGCGATGAAGCTGATGAACGAGATCGAGTCCGATGCGTCGGGCGAGATTGTGAAGCGGTTTGTTCAGAACGGCCAGCCGGTGGAATACGGCCAGCAACTCTTTGCGGTTCGTCCGCGCTAGGTTTCTATGTTTCGTAAGGTTTTGATCGCCAATCGTGGCGAAATTGCGCTGCGTGTGATTTGTGCCTGCAAGGAATTGGGCGTGCGCACGGTGGCGGTGTATTCCGAGGCTGATCGCAACTCGCTGCATGTGCGCTTTGCGGATGAGGCCATCTGCATTGGGCCTCCGCGCTCGGCGGAGAGCTATCTGAATGTACCTGCCGTCATCAGCGCTGCCGAGATCGCAGACGTAGACGCGATCCATCCCGGCTACGGGCTGCTGAGCGAGAATGCGAACTTCGCGGAAGTGTGCCGCGCTTCGAATATCAAGTTCATTGGGCCACCGCCGGAAGTAACGCGGCTGATGGGCGAGAAGGAAAAAGCGCGCCAGGCGATGAAGAAGGCCAAGGTGCCGATTCTTCCCGGCTCGGATGGCGTGATCCAGAGCGAGGATGAAGCGCTGGAGTGGGCAAAGTCGGTGGGTTTCCCGGTGATTCTCAAAGCGACTGCCGGCGGCGGCGGGCGCGGTATGCGCGTTGTGCGCTCGGCAGCAGAGCTGCCGGGACTTTTTCAGGCGGCGAGCAGCGAGGCGGCGAATGCCTTTGGCAATGGATCGCTCTACATGGAGAAGTTCATCGAGCGGCCGCGGCACATAGAATTTCAGATTCTGGCTGATGAGCATGGCAATGTGATTTCGCTGGGCGAGCGCGAGTGCTCGATTCAGCGGCGGCATCAGAAGCTGATTGAAGAGGCTCCATCGCTGCAGGTGACGCAGAAGATGCGCGACGATATCGGCAAGACGCTGAAGCGGTCGCTCGAAGGGGTCGGCTACCAGAACGCGGGAACCATCGAGTTTCTGATGGATGAAGATGGCAAGCTCTACTTCATAGAAATGAACACGCGCATTCAGGTCGAGCATCCGGTAACGGAGATGGTGACGGGCATCGATCTGGTGAAGGCGCAGCTGCGCATCGCTTCGGGTGAGAAGCTGTCGAGCATTCTGCCCGAGCCAACGACGATTCGCGGCCATGCGATTGAGTGCCGCATCAATGCAGAGCATCCGGAGAAGTTCACTCCGTCGGCTGGCAAGATTACGGTCTTCAATATTCCGGGTGGCAACGGCATCCGCGTGGATACAGCGCAGTACGCGGAAGGTGTTGTGCCTCCGTACTACGATTCGCTGATTGCCAAGCTGATTGCGCATGGCAAGGACCGCAACGAGGCGATGGCTCGTATGCAGCGCGCGCTCGATATGTTTGTGGTTGAGGGGATTCACACGACGATTCCGCTGCATCGCGGGATTTTTCAGGACGAGGAGTTCCGCGAAGGGAAGTTCGACACGAAGTTTATGGAGCGGTACTTCGAGCGCGAGAAAGAGCGGAAGGAAGCGGAGTTGGGGGTTTAGGCAGTCTTCCTATTTCGTTTTTCTCTTCGAGAGACTTCGTGGCTTTTCATCTTCAGACCAATACCATGTTGGCTCTGCCTGGCTTCCGTGCTGTTCCAACCACTTGTCAATTCTTGGGCTCACGGGCACATGGCGCGGCGGAAGTTTTGCGCCGGCAGCAATCAGGGCTTTGAAGATTTCGATGTAGCGTTCCGGATCGCCACCGTGTGCCGCCGACCATAAAGCCTGACCGAGCACTGTTCCTCCGTAGATGTTTTTCGTTTCGGGCGGTGGGTTGAATTTGAGCAAAAGCTTGACTGTATCCAGATAGCCGCCAATGACGGCGCAGTGCAACCCGGTTTGGCCGTCGCCTCCGTGGGTTGCCGGATCGATGCTGTTGTTGAGCAGGAACTTGACAACCTCTGTTTGCCCATAGCCACAGGCGTATAGAAATCCTGATTCCAGCTGCTTGTTCGTTGCGGTGGGTTTGAGTGTGCCGTCGTCGGTGAAGTAGCTCCTGACGAGATCGAGACGGCCGATGCCTGCGGCGGATTCAAGCGTCAACACTGCGCCGCGGTCGGCAAGAAAAAGCGC